>Ga0315294_10003507_pt1 | contig 17112 bp, 13 predicted proteins | sample YL17G13_40_MG_FD_203626 | JGI IMG/M metagenome (GOLD analysis project Ga0315294, IMG submission 203626) | Sediment microbial communities from Yellowstone Lake, YNP, Wyoming, USA - YL17G13_40 | ecosystem: Environmental > Aquatic > Freshwater > Lake > Sediment | place: USA: Wyoming | collected... | reverse complement strand
AATCCCCCCAACCCCCCTTTGTAAAAGGGGGGCAAGGGGGGATTTATCGCGAAGGCACAACATATTTCCTTCTTACCAACATGTTGGTGTTAGTTGCGCAGTAAGCGCCTAATGGGACGCGGATGAACACGGATAAACACGGATCATTCCTGAATAAAAAAACAGAAACGGGAAAATAGTCATATAACTTAGAAATAATGCTGATTTTTACAGCCAGGCAGCTCCAGAAATCCCCCCTTCGCCCCCCTTTTCTGAGGGGGAGATTTCAGAAAAGCGGGGCCAGGCACCAAATCCCAAATAAACTGAAAATGGCCGATAGGACAAGAAATCGGGGGCCGGCTCATAGCTTTTTGGCTGCCGCGATCTCTTTTCTTTTCGATTTGGAAAGCCTTCTGGACGGGCCTTTTTTATCCGGCGCTACGGGACGGTCCGGAAAAATCTCCTCCCCTCCACCGCCCTTGAGGTCATAAAACCGGGCCATTTCCATCTTCTCCCCAAAGTCAGCGGCGGAAACCACACTGGACCCCTTCTTTTGCGCGTAGGAGGCCACCTCCTGATCCGAGGTGACGATCAGGACTCCATCCTTCTTTTCGGCGGCCAATCGTTTGAGGACGTCATCGGCCTTCTCGCCGACTTTGGAAAAAATAACTTCAATTCCCTTGGATCGCTCGCGGTGGCCGGCCAGTCTCCCCTGTTGCCACCCGTCAAAGACCACCGTGATCGAGTGACCCTTCAGGCGTTTGTATTGGGCCAGCTGATCGATCAGCCCCTCCCGGGCTTTTTGCAGTTCGATCTGCTCGAGCCTTCGCAATTCCGGGGACTGTTTGATGAAGTTGTAGCCGTCGAGAATGATGAACATAAATACAGTGCCTTAAGTGTGCTTAGGGTGCCTAAAGTTAAAAGACCGCAAAACAATATTGGACGCGGATGAACGCAGATAAACACGGATAAAAAGCGCCTAACCTAAAAGCAGAACAAAAACCTAATGGGACACAGATAAACACCGCGCGGCAGAGCCGCAACCCAAGAGTGCCTAAAGTGCCTAAAGTTAAAAAAAACATAATAATATTGGACGCGGATGAACACGGATGAACACGGATAAAAAGTGCCTAAGCCTAAGACATAAAAAATGTAACGGAAGAAGGCGGGGGTTGTCAAGAATTAGAATATGTCGAAGGGCCGCCCTTTGGGCTTAAGGAGCGCTTCGCTTGAGGATGGCACGCCTATTGGCCTGCCTTGAGGACCGCTGCCTCGACACCTGCCGCCGGTCCTCCCTTTTTAAGGCATTGTGGAGACGGGGGGCATTTGATATACTTTCCCATCAATAATCCCGGGCCGAAATTGAAAAATCCCGGAATAACTCAGGCCTAAAATCTCAATCAAAGGAGCAGATCAAATGAGCACACAGAAAGGTCCGGGGATCCCCCCCTCCACCATGCGCGGCGCCATGGGCGGGGTCCTGTTTATCGCCGTGATCATGATTCTCATGCTCTTCTGGCGCGGCATCGAGTTGCTTGCCGATTGGTTCTGGTTTCAGGAGGTCGGGCGGGAAGTGATCTTCTCCGTGACCTTCCTGACCCAGATGAAGGTCGCCGCCCTCTTCGGGGGCGCCTTTTTCGTGGTCTTTTACCTGAATCTGTTCCTGGCGTCCCGTCTCTCCTCCCACGGCTATTGGGTGGACCGGGACAACCTGATCCAAATCCCCCCCTGGGAAGCGGGGGGACAGCCTTTTGGAACCTTACTCCTTCTGGGATCGGTGGTCTTCGCTCTCTTCGCCGCTTTGCGCGGGTCCGCGCAGTGGGAAATCTTTCTCCGGTATTTGAATCCCACTCCTTTTGGCATCCAGGATCCGCTTTTCGGCCGGGATATCAGTTTTTACGTATTCCAGCTCCCCTTCCTGAAATACCTCTTCTCCTGGCTCATGACCGTCCTCATACTGACCACCCTGGCCACAGGCCTCGTCTATTTCATGCGCCGCTCTTTCCAATTCATTCCCCCCCAGACCGTCCGGATATCTCCCCCCGCGCGGACCCACCTGGCCGTCCTGGTCGCGGTCCTCTTCTTCCTGGGAACCCTGGGCGCCTGGATTGCCCTGAACGAGATTCTTTACTCGAAGCGGGGGGTTGTCTTCGGGCCCGGGTACACGGATGTCAACACCCAGGTCGGAATGCTCAAGCTCCTGATGGGAGCTACCGTGTTCTGCGGGATTACCATCCTCGCCTTTGCCTTCCGGCGCGACTGGAGGATCCCGGCCGCGGGGCTGGCGGTGTTCTTTGCCGTTCTGGTTGTGGGGACCGGGATCTACCCCTCCCTGGTTCAAAAACTCAAAGTGGTGCCCAACGAGATCGCCCTGGAGAAACTCTACCTGGAAAGGAACATCCAGTACACCAACCTGGCCTATGGGCTGGATAACATAAAATACCAGGAATTTCCCGCCGAAGAAAGGCTGACCCGGGAGGATTTAAAGCGCAATGAGCTGACCATTAAGAATATCCGCCTGTGGGACCACGCCCCTCTTCTTTCCACCTACAGTCAGCTGCAAGAAATCCGGACCTATTATAAGTTCATCGATGTGGACAACGACCGCTATATCGTCAACGGAGAATACCGTCAGGTCATGCTTTCGCCCCGGGAGCTCTCCTACCGGGCTTTGCCCGCCCGCACCTGGATGAACGAACATATCATCTATACCCATGGGTACGGGGTGGTCCTGGGCCCGGTGAACCGGATCTCCCCCGAGGGGCTTCCGGAGTTTTTCATCAAAGACATTCCTCCCGTATCTTCCGCCGACATCAAGATCACCCGCCCGGAGATCTACTACGGGGAAACTTCCAACGAATACGTCTTCGTCCGAACGAAGCGGGAGGAATTCGACTACCCCGTGGGAGAAAAGAACGTTTACACCCAGTACCAGGGAAAAGGGGGGGTCCCCCTGTCCTTCTGGAAGAAGGTGGTCTTCGCCGTCCGTTTTGGATCTCTTGACATCCTTCTCTCCAACGACGTGACCGGGGAGAGCCGGATCATGTATTACCGGAAAATCCATGACCGGGTTTCCCGGGTGGCTCCCTTTGTCCGCCTTGACCCCGACTCCTACCTGGTGATCTCCAAGGAAGGCCGCCTGCTCTGGGTTCTGGACGGCTACACCGTAACCGATCGTTTCCCCTACTCCGAGCCGGTCCCCGGCCTGGGCAATTACATCCGCAACTCGGTCAAGGCGGTGGTCGATGCTTATGATGGAACGGTCAGCCTCTACACCAGCGACCCGAAAGACCCCATCATCCAGACCTATGCCAAGATATTCCCCGGGGTTTTCCAGCCGCTGGAGCAGATGCCCGAAGACCTGCGCAGCCATATCCGCTATCCCCAGGCCCTGCTATCCATCCAGGCCCGCATGTACGGCACCTATCACATGCAGGACCCCCAGGTTTTCTACAACAAGGAAGACCTCTGGACCATTCCCCGGAAAGCGGCGTCGGGTCAGGGGGCGGAAAAGGAGTACCAGCCTTACTACACGATCATGAAACTCCCTGAGGGGAAGAAAGAGGAGTTCGTGGTCCTCCTCCCCTTCACTCCCAGCAAGAAAGATAACATGTCGGCCTGGATGGCGGGTCGCTGCGACGTCCCCCATTACGGAGAGGTGGTTGTTTACGTCTTTCCCAAGCAGAAGATGGTCTACGGGCCGAGACAAATCGAGGCCCGGATCGATCAGGAGGCGGAAATCTCCAAACAGCTCTCCCTCTGGGGCCAGCGCGGGTCCCAGGTCATCCGGGGGGATCTCCTGGCCATTCCCATCGAGAAATCGATCCTCTACGTGGAGCCTCTCTACCTCGCCGCGGAAAAGAGCCAGCTGCCGGAGCTGAAGCGGGTCATCGTGGCCTTCGGCAATTCCCTGGCCATGGAAGAGAACCTGGAGCTCGCCCTGCAGCGGGTCTTCGGCGGGGAAGTGATGCGCGAGAAACCGGCCCCTAAAGCGGTCTTGGGGGCGGCGGCCCCCCCCGAAAAGATGCGGACCGATCCGGAGATCGCCGCAGAGGCCCTGGCCCATTACCGCAAAGCCCAGGATTTCCTCCGCCAGGGCAACTGGGCCGGGTACGGGGAGGAGCTGAGGAAGATGGAAGAGGGGCTGAAGGCGTTGGAAAGGAAAAAATAGAAGGCAAGAGGACCGTCACGGGGGAAATGCGGAATGCGGAATGCGGAATGACAAGAATAACCCCAAAGCTAAGGTAAGGAAGGATCGCTTCGCTTGAGGCTTTAATACCGAAAAATTTTTTAACCACAGAGATCACAGCGCGGCAGAGCCGCAACCAAAAGGAATCACCCCCTCCCTCCCCTCCCCCCTCGAGGGGGAGGGTTAGGGTGGGGGGGATGCTTTTTGGTTAATAAAAATTTCAGAGTTTGAACGTAAGTAGTACAGAGCAAACAAATTGGAATGGTGGAATAATGGTGGAATCAGTAGTGTCCCAACGTTGAGTTGGAAAAGTCTTGTAACGATAAATAATTATTCAAGTATCTGAAGAAAATGGGTTTAATCGATTTGAATTCCAAATCCCCTAAATGCCCTGCTTCCTTCACCTCAAGGAAGGAGATGGCATATGAACTCCGGCAAGACCATTTTCTCTCAGCTCCTGGAATTCCTGCCCAGCTACGAGTTCCGCCAATGCGTCAAACGATATCGGGGTCACTACAAGATCAAATCCTTTTCCTGCTGGGATCAATTCCTCTGTATGGCTTTTGCCCAATTCAGTTATCGCGAAAGCCTCCGAGACATCCAAGCCTGCCTCCGGGGCAATCAACAAAAACTCTATCACCTGGACTTTCGAGGAAAAGTCTCTCGCAATACCTTAGCTCATGCCAACCAAGTCCGCGATTGGAAAATCTACGCCGACTTCGCTCAAATCTTGATCGCCCAGGCCCGAAGTCTCTATGCCAAGGAAAGCTTCGGCGTCGAGTTGAAGCAAACCGTTTATGCCTTCGACGCCACCACCATCGATCTCTGTTTGTCTCTTTTCCCCTGGGCTCAGTTCCGCCAACGCAAAGGAGCGATCAAACTTCACACCCTGATGGATTTGCGAGGCAGCATTCCCACGCTGATCTTCGTAACCCATGGCAAAATCCACGAGATCAAGCTCCTCGACGAGCTCATCGTAGAACCGGGAGCCATTTACATTCTCGACCGAGGCTATCTGGACTTCGCACGTCTCTACAAGATTCATCAGGCCAGGGCTTTTTTCGTCATCCGGGCCAAAAGCAATTTTCGTTTCCGGCGTATGTATTCCCAACCAGCGGACAAATCCATAGGCATCCAAGCCGATCAGGTCATCGAGCTCCATGGCTTTTATGTCCGCAAGGACTATCCCGAACGGCTTCGCCGGATTCGCTACTTCGACGCCGAAAAGAACAAGCGGCTGATCTTCCTAACCGACCAGGTTGCCCTGCCGGCCTTCACGATTGCCGAGCTTTTTCGTTGCCGGTGGAAGATCGAATTATTTTTCAAATGGATCAAACAACATCTCCGAATCAAGGCCTTCTATGGGACTTCGGAGAATGCCGTAAAGACTCAGATTTGGATTGCCATCAGCGTCTATGTCCTGGTTGCCATCGTCAAGAAGAAACTCAAATTGAAGGCGAGCCTCTATACCATGTTACAGATTTTGAGCGTGTCTCTTTTTGAGAAAACACCATTATTCCAATTGCTTTCGCAAATTAAACCTGAAGAAAAAAAGGGTGATTCTTCTAACCAATTAAAATTACTCTAATAACGTTGGGACACTACTGTGGTGGAATAATGATTAAATCGAATCGCAAAATAAAAAATGCTTGTTCATCCATTGTTCCATTATTCCTTTTTCAATTCTCTGAGACCTCTGTGTCCTCTGTGGCAAAGGAATTTTTATGAAACGGGTGGTGCTGGGAACGGCGGGGCACATCGACCACGGGAAGACCACGCTGATCAAGGCCCTGACCGGGGTGGACTGCGACCGGCTCAAGGAGGAGAAAGAGCGGGGGATCACCATCGAGCTGGGCTTTACCTCCCTGGCCCTGCCCAGCGGCCTCAAGATCAGCATCGTCGACGTCCCGGGCCACGAAAAGTTCGTGCGCCACATGGTGGCCGGGGCGACGGGAATCGATCTGGTGGTCCTGATCATCGCCGCCGACGAGGGGATCATGCCCCAGACCCGGGAGCACCTGGACATCTGCAAACTGCTCCGGGTGAAGAAGGGGCTCATCGCCCTGACTAAAACCGACCTGGTGGAGAAGGACTGGCTGGACCTGGTGAAGGAGGAAACCCGGGAGTTCGTGAAAGGGACCTTTCTCGAAGGAGCGGCCATCGTTCCCGTCTCTTCCACCACCGGAGGAGGGATTCCGGACCTGGTGTCGGAGTTGGACCGGCTGGCCCAGGCCGTTGAAGAGCGTTCTTCCGAGGGGCTCTTTCGCCTGCCCATCGACCGGGTCTTCACCATGAAGGGGTTCGGGACGGTGATCACCGGCACGGTCATCGCCGGGAAAATCTCCGTCGGGGATTCGGTGGAGGTCATTCCCAAAGGCCTGGAAGCCAAGGTGCGGGGCATCCAGGCTCACGGAGAGGCCGTGGAATCGGCCACCGCCGGCCTCCGCGTGGGTGTCAACCTCCAGGGCCTGGAAAAGGCGGTCATCGACCGGGGCAACGTAATCGTTCTGGCCCAGTCTCTGAAGCCCACTTCGTTGCTGGACGTCATCTTCCAGCTCCTTCCCGGTTTGGCCAAGCCATTCAAGAATCGAACCCAGGTCCGCGTTCATGTGGGTACCGTGGAAGTCCTGGGCCGCGCCATCCTCCTGAATCAGGAGGAAATCAAACCCGGCGAAGAGGCCTATCTCCAGCTGCGGCTGGAGGAACCGGTGACCGCGCTTCCCGGAGACCGGTTTGTGATCCGGAGTTACTCCCCCATCTTCACCATCGGGGGGGGAGAGGTTCTGGACGCCTTCCCCCCCCGGCACAAGCGTCTCTCCCCGCAGGTCAAGGAAGAGATGGCCGTCCTGGAAAAGGGCTCGGAGGAGGAAAAGATCAAGCTCCGCCTCCTCAAGACAGGAGCGGGCGGGTTGTCCTGGGCCGATCTGGTCATGCGCTCCAACCAGCTGCCCTCCAAGTTGAAGTCTCTGGTGGACAGCCTCGTCTCCAAAGGCGGAATCCTTCGTTTCAACGGCGAGCGACTCCGCTACCTCCATCCCCAGGTCATGGCCGGCCTGAAACGTTTCTCCCTGGACTATTTGAAAGAATTCCACCAGAAAAACCCCCTCCAGACGGGAGCCATAAAAGAGGAGCTGAAATCCAAGCTCCCGCCCCAGGTGGATCCCCGGCTCTTCAACCATCTTCTATCCATCCTGACCGAGGAGAAGAAGATCGCCCTGGAAAAAGAGACCGTCCGCCTCTCCTCCCACACGATCTCCCTGAAAGAGGAAGAAAAGGACCTGCGCAAGAAGATCGTCGTCCTCTTCTCCCGGACCAAGCTCCAACCCCCGACGGTGAAAGAAACCCTGTCCGAGCTCGGGGTTTCGGAAAGTGAACTCAAGCCGGTCCTCCAGCTTCTGACCAAGGAGAACGTCCTGGTGAAGGTGAAGGACGACCTCTACTTCCATTGCCAGGCGCTGGAGGAGCTGGAAGGAAAAGTGGTCAAATTTTTGCAGCAGAACAAGGAGATGACCCCGCCCCAGTTCAAGGATATCTCCCAGGTATCGCGCAAATTCGCCATCCCCCTTTTGGAGCATTTTGACGGCAAAAAACTGACCATGCGGATCGGGGACAAGAGGGTGTTGAGGAAATAAGCCGATTGCGGATTGCGGAATAAAAAAACCTAATGGGACACAGATAAACACGGATGAACACAGATTTTATATTAGAAAAAACTTAAAGATAAAAAATTTAATGGGACGCGGATGAACGCGGATCAACACGGATGACGGATTAATAAAAATACATGATGACTGCAGACCGCAGACCGCCGACGGTCAAAAACGGGCAGTCAGGTGTCGGGTCAATCTGCCAGCAGCGGTCGTCGGTCAACGGTCGGTAGGGAATATTTTTATGGACCGGAAGATACGGATCCTGGTGGCGGAAGCGGACCCGTCCTTCGTGAAGATGATCGAGGATTCGCTGAAGGAATCGGGCAGCGGCTATGATCTGGAGGAAGTTGGCTCCGGCCGGGATTGCCTGCCAGCCGAATTCGATCATGTCCCTGGGGTCCTGGCTCCTCGTGGTTTTTTCCGCCATGACCTTTCTCCATTTCTACCTCTGGCTTCCGGACCGCTACGACCTCGTCCATCTCCTGAACCGCCTGCCCCAGAAGTGGGATCGGATCAAACCCGTGAAGTGGTTGAAATCCAGCCGGTTCCTGAAGCGCTTTCGCCAAGAGAATCTCATCCGCAACCGTAGGCTCGTGGCCGGCTGGGGAATTCCTATTTCCATGGGGGTAGGAATTTATACCGGCGTCCTCCTGGGGGCTCTGAACGCCAGGCCTTTCTGGAACAACCCCATGCTCCCCTTTCTGTTCCTCCTCTCGGCGATGAAGACGGGCACCGCGGCAATCTGTTTCGTGGGATGCGTTTTGAGCGGCCCGGGAAAGATTCCCAAAGAAGAGATGGAGACCAACAAATTCATGATCCACACCATCGACTTCCCCCTCATGGTCTTTTCCATCATTGCGGTATTCCTCTTCGTCATGGGACTGTACATGTCGCCCCGGAGCTCGGTGGAAGCGGCCCACCTGATCATGGGAGGGGATTTCACCTTTCTATTCTGGGTGATGGCCGTGGGCCTGGGAATTATAGTTCCCATGGCCTTGGAAACCTACGAGCTGATCCCCCACTTCATCAAGCGGGTCAGTCTCCGGGAGCATAAAGCGTGGATCTCCGGAGTCACCGCCTCCTTAGTCCTTCTGGGAGGATTCATCCTTCGGCTGGTGATTGTCTACGCCGGGCAGCTGGCCAAGGTAGTTGTTTGACGAATGGGTTTCGAGTCAAGAAAGACGCATTGACGAAATAACAACTAGCCCACCCCCGTTTCCCCTGTTGCCTAAAACCTTAAATTTAATCCTTGAGTTGGATTCAGTTTCTTCCGATAAAATATTTACCGGCCTCTGAATTTCCGTGCTTTTATACATCCGCGAGGCAGCGGAAATACCGATCCAATAACCCCTGAGACCACCCTCCTGGAAGGGGAAATTATTTCGCCGGAGGGGACTAAAATGGATAAAAAAATCATAGCCTTAGCCATATTCTTGGCCCTCCTCCTTTTATTCTTGAATGACCCGGCCGCCCCGCAGGTTTATCGGTATAAAGACAAGAATGGAGTCGTCCATTTCACCGATACCCCCCCGGACGGAAAATTCATCCGTCTTCAGGATGAGAAATTCGTGGCCACTCAATTCCCTTACCATGGAAACAATCCGGTCATCGATACGGCCCCCAACAAATTGGAGGTGGTCAGTAAAGCGGTCATCGGAGTAAAAACCCCGAAGATGCGGGGCTCCGGCTTCTTAATCAACCCCACTGGATACGCGGTTACCAATTACCATGTAATCGCCGATGCGGGCAGTGAGGTGAAAGCCATAACCTTTGACGGCCGGGAATGGAACGCCCGGGTGATTACCACGGAACCGGATAAGGACCTAGCCCTGATCCATTTAGGAAGCGAAGGGTATCCCTACCTTCCCCTGGGCAAGTTGACCGATGCTTCCGTCGGCAAAGAAGTTTACACCGTGGGGAATCCCCTGGGATTGTCCCATTCCGTATCCAAAGGGATCGTGAGCAGTGTGCGGAAGGGGATGAAAAAAACGACCTCTATCACTTTGATTCAAACCGACGCGGCCATCAACGCCGGCAACAGCGGCGGTCCCTTGATCACCCCGGAGGGCCTGGTCCTGGGAGTGGTGACCTTTAAAGCCGGCACCCCGAACTTCCCCGTCCAGGGCATAGGGTTCGCGGTTTCCAGCGAGGATATCATCGGCAGCCTGAGCCTGGTACCGGCCAAAAAAGAGACTGCCACTCCTGAAAAATCGAAGGAAGAAAAATCCGACAAAAAGAAGCCCAATGAGTAGGGGCGGGTTTAAAACCCGCCCCTACGGTGGCCCCGCAATGATCCCCCTGTAGGGGCGGTTCGCGAACCGCCCCTACAACAGGGCAATCTCTCCCGCCGGGGCAATTCATGAATTGCCCCTACTTCACCCATGCCAACCGATCATCTTTCTCAGATGCTCACCGAATACCCGCCGTCCACCGGCAGGGCGACGCCGGTGATGAAGTTGGAGGCGGCGGTGGCCAGGTAGATCGCCGTTCCGGCTAATTCTTCCGGCGTTCCCCAGCGGCCTACCGGCGTGCGGGCCAGAACTTTTTCGTTCAATCCCTCCAGCTCGACACGAGCCCTCCGGGTCATATCCGTGTCGATCCAGCCGGGAAGGATGGCGTTCACCTGGATGTTGTCGGTGGCCCAGCCCACGGCCATGGCGCGGCTCATGGCGACGATTCCCCCCTTGCTCGTGCCGTAGGCGATGAGTTTTCCGCCGCCGAAGATGGAGGTCATGGAGCCGATGTTGATGATCTTTCCCCCGCCTGCCTTTTTCATGGCCGGGTAAACGTATTTGGAGGTTAAATAGGCGCTGCGCAGGTTGACTTCGAGGACCTCGTCATACTCCGTGATCAGGAGATCCTGGGGGAATTTTCGGATGTTCACGCCCGCATTGTTCACCAGCACGTCGATCCGGCTATAGGTATCCAGGACTTTTTTCACCATGGCTTGGATCTGTTTCTCCTGCCGCACATCCACCTCGACCTCCAGCACCTTCACCCCGAAATCCTTGCGGATTCCCTCGCCGGCCTTGGCGGACTTGGCCGCGTTCCGGGCGGCGATGACGACGTCGCCTCCTACGCTCGCAAAACCGCGGGCGATTCCCAGGCCGATGCCCCCGTTGCCGCCGGTGACGATGGCCACCTTTCCCTTCAGGCTGAACATGTCTTTCATGATTTACCTCCGCATCTTTTTGTGGTATGGGCAACCGTAATCCGTTAAAAATGAAATCGTGCGCAAAATGGGAATAAAATTGTAGGGGCAACCCTCCGTGGTTGCCCATCTTGCGGGCGGCCACATCGGGCCGCCCCTACTACTATATTCTGTTTGGTTCCCGCTATGCCGGGTCAGGAGTTCTCTAAGAATATATCCCCGGCCGGGGGGTGTTTTCAAGGGATTTCTGGCTGGAGCTTTCCCCCCGGGGGAGTTTCCCTTATAATATGGAAAAGTCAGGGGGAAAGCATACGGGAATGAAAAGAATTGCGGATCGCGGATTGCGGATTGCGGATTCGGAACCCAGAGCCAATCGAAATCGGGCAAGGATGCGGAAGGCCGCCCCTGGCGCCAATATCGTTCTCATCGGTATGCCCGGCGCGGGGAAAAGCACCGTCGGGGTACTGCTTGCCAAAGCCCTCTCCCGAGATTTTCTGGATACCGATGTGTACATCCAGGCCAAGCAAGGCCGGACCCTCCAGGAGATCATCGATCAGGAAGGGCTGCCAGTCTTCTGCCGGATCGAAGAGCGCCACGTGCGTTCCCTGAAGTGCCGGACCTCGGTCATCGCCACCGGGGGCAGCGTGGTCTACTCCCCCGCCGCTATGGCCCGTCTCCAGGCTTCGGGAATCATCATCCATTTGGACCTGGATCTGCCCGCGCTGGAGAAAAGGCTGACCAACCTGCCCACCCGGGGAGTGGTCATGGGACCCGGACAAGACATCCGCCGATTGTTTGCCGAAAGGGAACCCCTTTACCGGAAATACGCCGATCTGACCATCGACTGCGCCGGCTTTACTCATGAGGAGATCGTGGGGATGATTGTTCGGAGGTTGAACCGAGTCGCCCCCCCTCCGGCCCGGGGGCAAGGACGTTGCCCGCAGAAATCATGAGGCACCTTTGATTCCATGGAACGGGCGGCCACAGCCCCGGGACCACATCTTCGGGTAGATTTCCCGTAGGGGCGACCCGGTGGGTCGCCCAAGGGCCCGCCGCCTTCTGCGGAAGTAAAGCGGAGCCCCGGGGAAAAGGGCTTACCCGGCCGATGCTTTCTGCGGGCAACGTCCTTGCCCCCGGGCCACAAGAAAAGGTATCTTAAAAGTGAAGGCGGGCAAGGGAAAAGAACCCCTTGAGAAAGATTTTCCTCCGGAGTAACATGGGATTCGTGGCAGATTGTTCAGGGATACACGGGCCTGGCTTTCGGTAATTAAAGGGAAGAAGGATGGACAACCGGGAAAGGCTGGAAAAATTAGGGCAGATCGTATCGCAAAAGAAAAGTCTCATCCTCACCCATAACAACCCGGACCCGGATGCCATAGCCGCCGGCTGGGCCTTGTGTTACCTGATCCGCAGGAAATTCAAAGCCCACGCCGAACTGGCCTACGGAGGCCTCATCACCCGGGCCGAAAACCGGACCATGGTGCGGCTTCTCAACATCGACATTAAACCCCTGGACTCCGTCACCCTCCGCGACTTTCAGGTTTTCGGCCTGGTGGACACCCAACCCCGGGCTGGGAACAACAGCTTCCCCGCCTATTTGAAGGCTTCCATCGTCATCGACCATCACGGGGCCCGCAAGGCTTCCCAGGAGGCAGACCTCGCGGACATCCGCCTGAGCTACGGCAGTTCCGCCACCATCCTCACGGAATACCTCCTGGAGGCCGGCTTGGCCATTCCCAAAACCATGGCCACCGCGCTCTACCTGGGGTTAAAAACGGACACCCAGAACCTAGGCCGACATGCAACCGACGTGGATTACAAAGCGGCCATTGCCCTCTACCCCAAGGTCCAGCTGAAAATCCTTTCTCAGATCGAATACCCCGCCCTGCCCCGGGATTATTTTCTGGATTTCGACCGGGGACTCCACGAAGCCAAGATTTACGGGAAGGCCATCTTTTGCGACCTGGGGTGCCTGGCCAACACTGACATGGTCGCCCTCATGGCCGATTTCTTCCTTCGCTTCGCCGAGGTCTCCTGGAGCTTCGTCATCGGCACCAGTGACTCCCGCCTTATCTTCTCCTTGCGCACCAAGAGAGCCAATCAGAACGCCGGTCAAATAGCCCGGCGTATGGTCAAAGGATTGGGAACGGCGGGCGGGCACGGCCTGACTGGCGGGGGGCAGATCTCCATCCAGGACATCTCCCCCGAAAAAGCGGACAAGATGCGTCAATCCATTCAAAAGCGCTTCTTAAAGTATGCCGGCCAGGAGAACACCCAGGGAGAAAGGCTCCTTCCCGACTTTCCCCTCCGCAACGGGGTGACCTAAAAAACCCCTGAAAAGCAGACTCCCCTCTCCCATCAAAATCGACGGCATGCCGGAAATGCTTCCTTCTCCCCCATGAGTCAACAAGGCGAGGGCGATCGCCCCCCCTCACTATTGAGATGCCTTTTCTTGTGGCCCGGGGGCAAGACCGTGGTTGGAAGGCAGGATCGGCGGGTGGCAAAGATCCGATGAAAGATTGCTTCTCTTCCTCAGAGGAAGGCGGTACAGGCAGGGGAATCTGCGCACCCCAGGGCCGTTTCCGCCCGGACCGATGAAAGAATCCGTGCCTCATCATGCCGAGAACCACGGCCTTGCCCCCGGGCCGGGCACGGCCTCCCAGCAATCGACATTTATCTGATTTCTGGAAAGGGGGCAAGGTCCAGGGGGGATTTCCGCTTCAGCAGCTGATTGGCAAGGCCTATGGAAGATGGGGAGGCAATTTGGATGAAGACCCGACGGCCGGGCGGCTTCAGGATGACCGGAAAGGCCGGAATCAAACCCCCAGGTATGCCTGTTTCACTTTTTCTTCGCTGAGCAGCTGCCGGGCTTCCCCGGAAAGGACGATCTCCCCCGTCTCCAGCACGTACCCGTGATGAGCGATGTTCAGAGCCACGGCGGCGTTCTGCTCCACCAGGAGGATGGTCATCCCCCGCTGGTTAATATCTTTTATGACTTCAAAGATCCGGGCCACCAGAAGAGGGGCGATTCCCAGCGACGGCTCGTCGAGCATGAGCAATTTCGGCCGGGACATGAGCCCCCGGCTGATCACCAGCATCTGCTGCTCGCCGCCGCTCAAGGTCCCGGCCAGCTGCTCCCGCCGGTCTTTGAGCACCGGGAAAAGGCTGAAGATCTCCTCCATGGCTTCCCGGATTCCCGGTTGATCGGCTTTCCGCACGTACGCCCCGAGCAGCAGATTTTTGTAGACGGTCATCTGCGGGAAGAGCTTCCTTCCCTCGGGGCAGTGGGAAACGCCCAGCCGCACGATATCCTCGGCGCCCAGGCGGTCGATTCTTTGGCCTTCAAACTCGATGGTTCCCCTTTTCGGTTCGATCAGCCCGGAAATCGTCCGCAGAAGGGTGGTTTTCCCCGCTCCATTGGCCCCGAGGATGGAAATGAGATCCCCTTTTTCCACCCCCAGAGAAACCCCCTTCAAGGCTTGGGAGCTTCCATACCAGGTTTCGATATCCTGGACCTTAAGCAGCATAGCTCTTCCCCAGGTAGGCTTCGATGACCCTTTTGTCCTGACTCACTTCGCCGGGCACTCCTTCGGTAATCTTCCGGCCATAGTTCAGGACCATGACCCGGTCCGGCAGTTCCATGGCTACTTTCATCTTGTGTTCGATGAGACAGACCGTGACCCGGTTCTTTTTGATTTTTTCGATGAGCGAGACCAGGTTGCTGATCTCCTTGAAATTGACCCCGCCCGTGGGCTCATCCAGGAGGAGGAGTCGAGGATCGGTGGCCAGGGCCATTCCAATGGAGAGTCTCTTCTGCGCCTCCTGGGTCAGGCTGCCGGCAATCTTACTCCGGTCCCGGGTCAACCCGGTGAATTCCAGGATCTCTTCGGCTTTATCCCGACAAGCCCGTTCCTCCTCGCGGGTCCGGCGGCCGCCGAATATCGTTCCCAGAAGGGCCGCTTTGACTCGCAGCCGGTGGCCGACCACCAGGTTGTCAAAGACCGTATCCCGGCTGAAAACTGCGGTCAGCTGAAAGGTACGGGCAATCCCCTTTTGGGCGACGGTATAGGGTTTCAGGTTGGTGATGTCTTCTCCGCGGAAAAAAACCCTTCCCCCGGTGGCCGGGTAGAATCCGGTAATCACGTTAAAGAGGGTGGTCTTGCCGGAACCATTGGGCCCGATGATGCTGAAGATCTCCCCTTCCCGGATCTGGAAGTCCACTGCGTCCACCGCCCTCAGGCCTCCAAAATCCTTGCAGAGCCCCTTGACCTCGAGCAGCGCCGGAGTCATCTTCCCCCCTTTCCCGAAACCTTCAGCCACAACATCTGGGCCCCGCCGACGATTCCCCCGCGGAGGAAGATGATGATGATGACCAATAAAAAGCCGTAAGCGACCAGGCGCGGGACGGCCACCCCGTGCAGGAGCTCGCTGACCACCGTCAGGAGGAAGGCTCCGATTAAAGGCCCCCCCAGGGTGCCCAGGCCCCCGATCAGGCAGAAGATCAGGAATTCAAAAGTGACATGGTAATCGGATATCTCCGGGCTCAGAAAGCCGATGTAGGAAGCATAGAGAACACCCGCCAGCCCGGCAAAGCCGGTGCTGATCAGGAAGGACAGGAGTTTGGTCCTCATGGCATGGATGCCGATGGATTCGGCCAGTTCCTCATTGCCCCGGATGGCCAGGAAGGATCGGCCCATCATGGAGTGAACGATGCGGTAGATGACCAGGAGGGTCAGGAGGAGAAAGATGAGAACCAGGTAGTAATAGGAGGGTATGGAGGTAAAGGCGATCTGCCCTCCCCAAGGAAGCGGGATGGGGCTTGGCCGGGGAATCCCCAAGAGCCCCCGGGCTCCTTCGGTCAGCTCTTCCCAGCTGTCAATGATCACGGTTACGATCACGTTGAAGCACATGGTCCCGATGGCAAAGTAGGAGCCTTTGGTCCGCAGGGCCAGGACGCCGATAAAGAAGCCCAGGGCGACGGTGATGATGCAGGCCAGGATCAGGGCGGGCCAGAAATTCAGCCCTAATTTCAATATGAGCAAGCCGGCGGCGTAGGCCCCGATGCCGAAAAAGGCGCCGTGGGCAAGGTTGACCTGGCCTGTGTACCCCATGAGCAGGTTCATGGAGGTAGCCGCCATGCCCCAGATAAAGCACATGATCAAGATGTGGAGATAAAACCGGCTGGTCACGAAGGAGGGAATGGTGAAGGCCAGAAGGATCAACAGCAGGACGATCAGACGCTTGGGGGAATAAAGATTGGCCGGAGTCCCCATCATTTCCCCCCGAATAGACCGGTGGGCCGAATGGCCAGGACGGTCACCAGGACTCCGAAAGAGAAGACTTCATGGTAGGAGGTGCTGATGTACCCCCCGCTCAGGCTTTCCACCAGCCCCAAGAGAAACCCGCCGATGATCGCTCCGGGGATGCTTCCCATTCCGCCCAGGATGATGATGACGAAAGCCTTCAGGATGACCGGGCCGCCCATCCCCGGATGGACCAGGTGAATCGGCGCAATCAGGCTGGCGGCGGCCGCTGCCAGGGCCGTTCCCAGGGCAAAGACCATCATCCGCACCCGTTTCACATTGATGCCCATGAGGCGGGCGCCTTCCATATCCTGGGCCGTGGCTTCGATCGTCGCTCCCACAAGGGTTTTCTTGATGAATAGATGAAGGAGAACGATTAAAGCGACCGTGACCAGAATAATAATGATTCGCTGGAAGGTAATGGTGGTGCCAAGGACCTGGACGACCTGGGTGTGCACCGGGGGGAATCGTTTGAAATCCGGCCCGAATATGTACAGCGCCCCATCCACGAAGATAAAGATCATCCCGATGGCGGCGATAAAAGAACTCAGGGGGGATTCCAGCATGAGGGGCCGATAAACCAGCCGCTCCATGACGATGCCGATCAAAGCCAGGGCCATCATGGAAATGACCATGGCCAGCCAGAAGTTCAGGCCCAGGGACGTGGCCAGCAGGAAGGTCACATAGGCGCCGGCCATGTACAGGGCGCCGTGGGTGAAGTTGGGGATGTGCAGGATCCCGTACTCCAGGGTCAGCCCGAGGGCCACCAGGGAATACACGCTCCCCAGCATGATCCCGTTCAGCACCTGCTGGATGAAAAGGGACATCCAAGCTCCTCAA
>Ga0315294_10003505_pt1 | contig 17115 bp, 20 predicted proteins | sample YL17G13_40_MG_FD_203626 | JGI IMG/M metagenome (GOLD analysis project Ga0315294, IMG submission 203626) | Sediment microbial communities from Yellowstone Lake, YNP, Wyoming, USA - YL17G13_40 | ecosystem: Environmental > Aquatic > Freshwater > Lake > Sediment | place: USA: Wyoming | collected... | reverse complement strand
TTTCGCCTTTGGACGATCTTCTTCATTGACACCCCTCCTCCTGCCGGTTGGCTTGTACATCAACTTCTTATCGGCAGGCCGGGGGGGTGTTCTTATCAAGAGGTTAAGTTCCTGGTATTGCGGCTCAGGTACCCTTTGGTCGTCTGGGAGGGGGAGGCTCAAAAGGGGGGCTTCGGTGCCGGTACGCTCGTCGCTCGCGGGCGTCCTTGCCCGCTCCCTCCTCGCTACCGCCAGCCCTCCGCTGCCTGTGGAAGTGTGGCAGGCAGCCGCTTCACGGGATATCGGGCACGGTCGGACACTCCAGTACGGGTGACATACTTCTGAAAGGCTCACCCCCTGGCTCGCCGGACAGCCTCCGTGATCTCGCGTGTTGGGTACCCGGAGATTGTCCGCACACCACCCACCTTGTCGCCAAACGTAATGAGATCACCTTCGATCCGAAATGTCCCGCCCCATTCGATAGCAAAGCGCTCGGGCGTCTCGCTGATCGTGACCGGTAGCCGATCTGCCTCGCGGGCAAGACAGAGCGCAAGGCTATCCTGAGCGTCCAAAAGCCAAGCATCGCCAGTGTCGGTCGAGAAGAATACCAGCGGGCCAAGCGAAACCACGCGACTCTCCCGAGCAGCGGCTCTAGCGAGAATGTATTCCACTTCGGCCAGAATCGAAACGTCCACACGGCTAACCCAACGTATCTGGGTGTGACGCTTTCTTCGTTTCATAGCCGCGGCCTCTCAGTCTGGAGGATCTACACTCATGGTCATACGGTAGCTTCTCGTTAACACAAAGACCACGGTAACCGATTCGACCGGTCCCGGCGTCGGGCCAAACGGACTCGCGAAGATGTGAGCGGCAAGTCAGCCCCGCTTTCCCCTATCACCAGCAAGGCCTACGATGCCGCCTCAGGCGTCACTTCGCTGATCACGGCGGCAAGCCCGGCAGCAATTAGGCAGAATGCCTTTCTACCTACTTCCTCTCACGATTGGTGCGCGTTGTCTGGTAGGCGCAACGGGCTCGTGCATCGGGGAAGCGGGTGCCACGGGGAAGGGCAGCTGACGCGCGTAACCTCATCAGGTGGGCACTCGACCACCGCACTCAGACCAGGACAGGGGATAAACCCTTGCTGGCGCATGTACCAGCGATGTGCAATAATCGCACGATCGACGACAAGAAGAAATACATGACGGACAAAACCAACTCGCCCAAGAAATCATCGGCTGCCAAACCGCGCTGCGGACTTTGCGGGAAAACCAACAAGCTGACAAGGACTGAATGCTGCGGTGAATGGATTTGCGACGATGAAGATGAATATGTCTTGTTTTCATATGCCACAAACAGTTGTCACAGAAACCATAGAAGATACACACTCTGCGGTTCGCACCACGCTGAGGGCCATGCTGGAGACTGGAAAGATTGCCCGAAATGCCGTGATGAAATAGAAACCGAGCTCTACGTGTATTACGGTACCAACGAGTACAATTTTGAAAAGCTGGTGAATCCCCCTCAATATGAACCCAAGCACTGCAAGAGATGCGGCAGGGTTATCCTCTTGAGTGAGGGCGGATATCTACAGCAGGGAAAATACTACTGGTGTTCACAGTGCAGTGCCAAAGAGATGGGAAGGATAACGCGTCGAATCAAGCGTTCAACCTAACGCATTTGCCTGGGCCAGCAAACACGCAGGTTGACTTGCGCATTCGACCATAAGAAAGGACGACTCACCGACGACATGCAAGAGCTCAAGTGGTCAAAGACGGAGAAGGTAGCAGCACGACGGGCCTTTGACTGGGCCTATCGACGAGAATGCGATGCGATAGCCGCCAAACTCAAAGCATTTACCGCCACTGTCAAAGAGCCAGCTGACATCTGGCGCATTCATGATTTCCTGACCGAGCAGCGAAGGACAATCGACGAGAAATACGATTACCGGTATTCAGTCCTTATCTCCGTGTTGGCTACACTCCTGAAGGAAGGATGGCTGAAGGAAGCTGATCTGGAGGGTCTACGAGAAGACAAGATCGAGGATATCAAATCCTGGGCGAGCATGTAATCCACAGAATGGATGACGTTCTGCCTCCTTCCTGCTGGGGTTGCCGGCCGATATCGAGTAAGTGACGCTGCGCAGTGTATCAGCGAGCATGTTGGCATGGGAAAGCGGATCTGATGTGCGTCCCTTAGATGCGCGCGGGTACCGACCCACTCCGGTGCCAGCAAGAAAAAGCCACTTTGCGCCGAGAGTCGCCTGTTCCATAATGTCAGCGCCACTTCGAGCGTCCGCGCAGAGGCTGGATGCCTGACTTCCACGAGAAGCGGAGGGCTGGCGGTAGTGAGGAGCGAGCGGACAGGACGTCCGCGAGTGACGAGCGTACCGCGACCGAAGCCCCCCTTTTGAGTCTCCCCCTCCCAGACGACCATAGGGTACCTTAGCCGGGGGGTAAGCAGGGGGGGAGGGCCTGGGAGGGGGGGGCGGCAAGGGGGGCGAGGGAAGCCCGAAGCGTCAAACAGTAAATGAGGTGACCCGATGATTCGGAGCCTAATGTCGACACAGCGCCTTCGGGTAATGCCGTCCGATATCGCATTCGTGCCCTTGTGAGCTGATTCCAAGGTTAAGACGCATTGCGAGATGATCAGAATTGTGATACCCTTTTCATCGATAAGCAAGTAGACGGCGCACCCCATAGAGAGGGTGCTCTATGATAAAAAGGCTTGGAGTCGTTCTTTTTCTATCTATTTCCCTTGGTATTTCCGCCCAGCAAGGCGGGCGCACGACCCCCTTGTCACTGAACGTGCTGTCTGGCGTTAACTTGCCACTCTGGCAGAGTTCTACCATTTTCGGTCTCGGCGGGACTGCGTCCTTCTCGGCAGAGTATCATTTCCCTTCCCAGCCATGGCTCTACCTCGGTGGTGGGCTCACCTACGATTTCGATCCTTTCCTAGACATGCAGCGGTCGATCTCCGTAATCTCGGCCAGCCTGGGAGGAGGAATTAACCTCTACGCAGCCCACTGGCTCATCATCAAAGGTGGGGGATCCTTTGGCTTTTTCTTCGGCACTCTCAACGACGACTTCTCCATCACAAGCTACAATCCGTTGCTTTCTATCGAAGCCGGCGTGCATGTTCCCATCGGACCATTCCTGCTCGGCGCACAAGTGTCTTACCGATATCTCTTCGGTCTCTATGGCGGGCTGAGCGCTTCGCTCGGACTCTCCTACGCGCTACCCATAGGGCCGAGAGATGAGCCTGCTGGAATGGAACTGCACATAACAGGACTCGAGGAGGTCTTCCCTGTATTTCACAAGTACTATGATGATCATCCCCTGGGCAGCGTGGTCTTACGTAATCCCTTCGACCAACCCATTACCGATGTCAAGGTAAGCTTCATTATCCCACAATACATGGATGGTCCAAAAGAGTCCCCATCCTTATCTACCCTAAAGGCAGGAGAATCAGCGACCGTCCACCTTTTCGCGCTGTTCAGGCCGAATATCCTAGAGGTCACCGAGGCTACGAAGGTCCAAGGCGAGGTGATTTTAGAATACAAACTGAACGGAGAAGCACAGCGAAAATCTGTTATGCAGACCGTTCGAGTTCTGGATCGGAACGCTATGACGTGGCAAGATGATAGGCGCGTGGCAGCCTTTGTGACAGCCAAGGACCCCGCAGTCCTCAGCTTCTCAAAGAACGTGGCGAGCTCGATCAGTAGGAAGTCTAGCGTAGCGATCAACCAAAACCTCCTCCAAGCCATGGCGGTTCACGGCGCACTCTCGTTGTACGGGCTTTCCTATGTCGTTGACCTGAAGAGCCAATACGCAGAGCTATCCACTCACAAGCAGTCAGTGGACTTCCTGCAGTTCCCGCGGCAGACCCTGGAATACAAAGGAGGCGATTGTGACGACCTTTCGATCCTGTACGCGGCCCTGTTGGAATCGGTGGGCATCGAGACGGCGTTCATCACCGTTCCCGGCCACATCTTCATGGCATTCTCCCTTGGCCTAACTCCTGAGGATGCGAGGAAGGCCTTCACCTATCCTGACGAGCTTATCTTCAAGGATGGCAAGAGCTGGGTTCCGATCGAGGTAACGGAGCGAGGAGACTTCCTGGAAGCTTGGCAGATGGGCGCCAAGGAGTGGCGTGAGAATCTCCAGAGCCAGCGGGTCGCATTCTATCCTGTGACCGAAGCGTGGAAGATTTTCGAGCCCGTAGGACTACCAGGGACTGCCCCGACTTTGGCATTTCCAAGTCTGGAGAAGATCGAAAATGTTTTGAAGGAAGAGGTGACTAGGTTCATCGATCGAGAGATAGGCCACAAGGTCATTGCCATACAATCGCGAATTGTTCAAACGAAAAACCTGGCCAAGGATGTCAACGAGCTTGGCGTACTATACGCTCGGTATGGCCTCTACGAGCAAGCACAGAAACAGTTCGAGAAGGCCTTGGAAGGTCGTGAGTACCTTCCAACTCTGGTCAACCTTGGCAACGCTTTCTACTTGCAGGGCCAAATGGAAAAGGCCCTCAACCTATACGAGCGGGCATATCGAGTAGAGCAAAGCAACTCAACGGCGCTCCTCGGAATTGCCCGAGCAAGCCATAAATTGGAGAACTATTTCCACGCAAGAAAAGTGTTCGCCGAATTGAAAAAGGTCGATCCCGAGCTTGCACAGAAATTCTCCTACCTCGAACTCAGGGGGGACGAGGCATCTAGAGCGGCTGATCTCGCTGGAACAAAGGAGTTCGTCCTATGGGAGCAGCAATGAATGAGCACCATGAAGCTGCCGGGAGATCTACGATCTCACTCGTACTTCTGGGTTGCCTTGCCTTCTTACTCCCGCTGACCACTACGGGATGTCCAGATACATCACTTGTCGAAGCGGCTGCAGTCGCCGCTGACAAAGCGTCGCTTCAGATCACTTTTGCATCGGAAGACTCAGCGGCGAGTGTAACGCAAAATCTCACCCTTCCGACGGCAGGGCCGAACGGCACAGCGATCAGCTGGGCTTCGAATAACACCGCTGTGGTGAGTACAACCGGTGTGGTGACGCGGCCGGCAACAACGACAGACGTTACTCTGACAGCGACGATCTCGAAGGGAAGCGCCAGTGACACCAAACAGTTCCCATTGACGGTTCTGCAAATCACCGACGCCCAGGCAGTCGCCGCTGATAAGGCGTCTCTTCAGATCACGTTTGCATCTGGGGACTCAGCATCGAGCGTAACCCAGAACCTCACCCTCCCGACGGCAGGCCCGAACGGTACGGCGATCAGCTGGGCTTCGAGCAACACCGGTATTGTGAGTACAACTGGTGTGGTGACGCGACCGGCGACAACGACAGACGTTACTCTGACGGCGACGATCTCGAAGGGAAGCGCCAGTGACACCAAACCGTTCCCTGTTTCCGTAATACAATGTCCAGGGTCTTTAGACACCACTTTTGATCCAGGCTCTGGGGCAAACGATTGGATCAACCCTCTCGCCATCCAAGCCGACGGGCGAATCCTTATTGGAGGAAATTTCACCTCTTACAACGGAACAACCCGTAACAGTATCGCGCGGCTCAACTCCAGTGGTAGCTTGGACGCAACATTCGACCCTGGTACAGGGGCGAACAATTATCTGTCATGCATAACTCTGCAGGGTGACGGTAAAATTGTCATAGGAGGGGGGTTCACTACCTTCAACGGCGCGGTTAGAAACCACATAGCCAGACTCAACTTCGACGGCAGCCTGGACACCACATTTATCGCCGGGGGAGACGGCGGCATCAGGGCAGCCGCTGTCCAGCCAAATGGGAAGATTATCATAGCAGGCGATTTTACCTCATTCAGCGGCATCGAAAGATGGTTCATCGCGCGACTCAATTCTAATAGCTACCTAGATACAGGGTTCGACCCCGGCTCAGGGGCGAATTACCCCGTATGGGCCTTAGCACTCCAGCCGGACGGGAACATCCTTATAGGAGGGGAGTTCACCACCTACAATTCCACCAGCAGAAACCATATCGCTCGGCTCAGCTCCACTGGCAGCCTGGACACGACATTCGACCCTGGATTAGGGGCGAACGGTTCGGTATGGGCATTAGTGCTACAGGGGGACGGAAAGATCATCATAGGAGGCGGATTCACCTCTTACAATGGGGTAACCCGAAACGGGATCGCCAGGCTTAACGCCAACGGCAGCCTAGACACCACATTCGATCCGGGCTCAGGGGCAAATGACAGCGTAACTGCTGCGGCTGTACAGGGGGACGGAAGGATCATCATTGGAGGGATGTTCACCTCCTATAATGGGGTAGTCCGGAACCGGATCGCTAGGCTTAACGCCAACGGCAGCCTAGACACCACATTCGATCCGGGCTCAGGACCAAGCGAGCGTGTCCTTTCAATTGCAATTCAAGGGGACAGAAAAATCCTAATCGTTGGCTTATTTGCCTTTTATTCTGGCTCAGTTCGCAATAGAATCGCACGTATTTGGCCAGATTAGGGAGTATCGATGACAAAGATGAACTCTGGCCCATTTTATGATGAGCGGCCGTGTATTTCTGACCGTCCTCTTCGAAGAAAATCTTGACAATGACTGGCGTTTCCTAAACCATGCTATGCGCATGCAGTTGGATACTACTTTGGACGACGCCCGATTGGCAATACGCGACGATGCAGCCCTCATCTGCACCTCCCGCCACCTCACCACCTTCACCTGCGCGGGCATAAGCGTGGAGAGCGGCATCCCGCCCTTCCGCGGCCCGGGGGGCCTGTGGAGCCAATATGACCCCCGGATGCTGGAGTTGGACTTCTTGCTTGCCCACCCACCCCGAGAAGGCCTGGCCGGTCATCCGGGAGATCTTCTACAACCACTTCGGCAAGGCGCGGCCCAACCGTGCTCATGAGGTCTTGGCGGCCTGGGAATCCCGCGGGCTGCTGAAGACGTTGATCACCCAGAACATCGACAACCTGCACCGGGATGGAGGTGTCATGTCCATTCGCCTCATGCCTCGGAAGTGACGGAACCCCGCTCTACCGGTGTTGAATAGAGAAAGCGAGACCAAATAGCGCTTACCTGGGAGGCCCGCGCGTGCTATGCTGCTGGCCTTCCCGCGTTTTCTCGTTGAGCGAACCGATACCGAGGGGAGATCGTTTCACAGATGGCAGTACAAATGTCCGCCACCACCCAGCTCAACAAAGGCCTGCGGATCTTTTTCTCGGAGTTCGTTCGCGTGAGCCTTTCGCGGCCGAGCCAGGCCCTCTTTTTCGCCCGCACGATCCTCTGGCAGGGCAGCGCCGCCCGCCTGCGCGCCCGCCACGCCGCCGAGGGCCTCACTGTCCCGCCCATCGCGATATTCAGTATCACCAATGGGTGTTCGTGACGGTGCATGCTAAAAGGCAGTGCGGGAAAGTATTGAGGGATAATCAGTTACGGCAGGGGGGCCTTTTCAGGGACCCGAATTCGCCACCGAGTTCAAAACGTTCGTGACGGTGGTTTTCCGATACGCTTTCTAACCCCTTCCCCTGCTCAATGATAATCGCGTTTGTACGGCTGAACCGGGTCGACCTTGAAAGCGCCTCTGAAGTGCTTCGTATTGAATGTATGAAGAGGCATCATCAGATCTTCCGCCATCTGTCCTATCAATGCGTCGAGGATGTCCAAACCATGACTCAAACTGTAACGAGCGTAAGCCTCAAGGGCCTTGCTGCAGGTCGATTCCGTCGGCCATAGAACACGGAAGTCCTGAACATCCTCCCGTACTTCCTTGATCTGCTCTTTGTTTTCACACCCCTGGATGAGTTCCATGACGGCAAAGCCGGGAAGACAGATTTTCGCCTTCTGATCCCTCAACGCTTTGAGCCACTCGACGGCTGGGCTGTAGTCTCGCAAGATGTCGATCATCACGTCGCTATCGAGAAGAACCTCAAGAAGCTGCACGGATCACCAGTCTCGTCTGCCGGCCTTCTGGCGGAGTTCTCGCGCAAACTCCACGCTGTCGCCGATGTCCGTGCGGTGCTTCCACAATCCGACCAGCTTCGATTTGAGAAGCCGCTCTGCGGTTGAGTTGGGGTAGTCGTCAGCGGCCCTCCCCTTGATGGTGATTTCTACCTGCTCCCCTTTCTTGAAGGGTAGACCTTTCGCGTTCACGCTAAGTTCTCCGTCTTTGTCCATGACGGCACTCACACGAATCTCATCCATGACTCGTTTCCTCCCGAAATCTACGCAATGAGGGCGCCAAGCCGGAATCGTCGTCAAATGCGCTTTGCCAGTCATTCAACTCGACCCTCCGCATCTATACTATTGCAGGATGTGTCTCGTGGCAATCTCCCTCGCCTCCCGTGGGGATGGGAGCGCCGCACTACCTCCTTGAGGTCCTCGATGTTTACGTGGGTGTAGACTTGTGTGCTCCGCAGGCTCGTGTGCCCCAGGATCGCCTGGATGTGGCGGAGGGCCGCGTGGTTACGCAGCATGTGAGTTGCCATCGTGTGGCGGCTATGCCGAGCTCGGCATAGCCGCCATGGTGCGTTTTGCACTCGAGAGCAACTACGACGTCGCTCTAATCTTCAGCCAGGATATGGATCTCTCCGAGGCCGTCCAGGATGTGAAGAAAATATCGATGCTTCAAAATCGCTGGATCAAGCCTGCGTACGCCTTCCCGACGAGCCCGACAGTCCCGAAGACTCGAGGCATCAACGGAACGGATTGGATTCGCATCGACCGCACCACCTATGATGCCTGCGTCGATCCGAATGACGATAGACCCAAGAAGGCAACTCCATGACGATTCACAGAGGTCTGCTCTCTCCCAAGGGGTGAGACGGGAGGGCCTTGCTGATATCGGGGTGACGCTACGGGCTTCCCTCGCCCCCCTTGCCGCCCCCCCCCTCCCAGGCCCACCCCCCCTGCTTACCCCCCGGCTATGGTACCCTTTGGTCGTCTGGGAGGGGGAGGCTCAAAAGGGGGGCGAGGGAAGCCCGGAGCATCCTGCCGACACAGGCGCGAACATCGAAGTCCGTCAATTTTTTGGGCTTGTTCAAACGTTCGCTGTTGTCAACAACAGAGAGCTACTTAGCTCCAGATGACCTGGACCACTCCCTTCTCAGCAATCTCGCTGTCCGAGCTCAGACGCCTTCTCCCGTGAGGATGCGAGCGAATCATCACCTCTTTGCCGTGCCCTGGGACGAGGAGGAGCAGGGTGGGTGCCTCGCGTCGGGCCAGGGATTCGTGCATATCAGCGCCGCCGGCGCCCTGGAGCCGTGCCCGTTCGCGCCGTACTCGGACACCAACGGCCGCTGAAGGATGCCCTCCGCTCCCGGTTACTCCGCGTAATGCGGGAGAACCACGATCTGTTCGCGGAGACCAAGGGCGGCTGCGCCCTCTGGAAGAACCGCGACGCGGTCGAATCGCTCCTCCCGCGCAAGACGGGCTGAGTTCGGAGATCGGGGGGGGCCGCCGGGCCGCTATCGACCCTTGGGAGCCTGCCGGTAGTCCCGGACAGTCTCCCCCGCAACGCGCTGCAGGAATGCGGCCCGCTGCGGAGGCAGTGCCGCCCACCCGAAGTAGGCAAGACCTGCGGGGCTTTTCTTGAACAGGGTCGCGTAGAATACGCACGCGGTGAGGTAGCAGCCGGTGGCGCTGGCATGAACGGAGTCGCTGAGGAGCTCGAGATCCGGCATTTCCCTCTGCGCCCGCTGCCATGCGAGCCCAACCGGCGCTACTTCTACTCCGAGCTCCCTGGCGACTTCCCCGTACACCCGTGCGATCTCCTCGATGGTCATCGCGTCCGGCTCGTTGAATTGCCAGTGCATAAACAGCACGGTCTCCGCGCCGGCCTTGCGAATTTCGGCATCGAATTTTGGCGCGTACTCATGGAACTTCTCTTCCGTATCAACGGTACCGCCGTAGTAGGCCGTACCCGTTTTGGACAGACTGGCCTGGAGAAACACCCGGTCATACTTCCCGCCCTGGATTTGTTCATGCCGGGCCTGCTGCTCCCACAGCCCTTCCAATACCTGGCCGCCCGAGATGGATGTTTCCACCTTGAGTTTCATTGGCGAGCTGCCAGCCGCTGCGAGACCTTCCAGAGTGACGTCCAGTCCACCCGAGAGGCTGTTGCCGACCAGGAGAACCCTTTCCGGTAACCTGCTGACCTCGACGGATTCTGCACTGGCGGTCCCAGCCATGAGGGACAGGGCACCGAGAAGAAGAAGCCCCTGCGAAAAACTTGACGGTCGGACGTTTTTCATGCGCTCCTCCTCATGTTCTCACTACGCGATGCCAATGCTATCACCGCTGTCAAGCGTCCAGCGGCAGGGTTCCTGGTTGTCTTGGGCCCGGTGGCCGCCCGCTTATGCCCCTTCGATCCGGGAGAGGGACTCACGGATGGCCGTGAGAAACAGCAGCCCATAGGCCTCGAGCTTCGCGTCTCCCAGGCCGGGACAGCGGAGCAGGCCCGCGGCGTCCGTCGGCCGGTTCCTGGCAATGGCCCTCAGGGTCTTGTCCCCGAAGATGACGTATGGCGGCACGCTACGCGCCTTCGCGATGCGCCGGCGCGCCTGGCGGAGAACCTGGAAGAGACCCTCCTGGGCCGGTCCCTCCAGCGGCGCAGCGGAGGTGTCCAGGGCTGCCAGCTCCTACTGCTTCGGCGCGCTCCGTCCCGAGCTCTTCGTGCCCAGGAAGTTTTCCTTCCCCTGCAGGAGCAGGCGTCCCCTGGCCGAGAGCCAGTATCCCGCGGTACGCCCTTCTCCGCGCATCAGGCATCCGGCCGCCTCCAGGGATCTCGCGAGGTCCAGCCACCATCCCCGGTCGTGGTCGGCGCCGAAGCGTTCCCCGGTGCGCACCGCGGCGGACAGAATCTTTCGCGCCTCCTCCTTCAGGTCTTCCCGCTCCACATCGCCGGCGCACACGTCGCAGCGCGAGCCTCGCGCGTGCTATCCTCGGGACGGCGCGCCGCAGAGGCCTGCCAGAGGATGGTGCGGGAGGCAGGCAGGCATTCCTTCTCAGGTATTGACCCCGCCCCCCCGTCCCGGCACCATAGCTTCACGCAATGAAAGCCCCCCAGCCCGACGCCGATGCGCATGATGCGGTCCGCGCTGCCGCCTCCCTCATCCGCTCCGCGCGCCACCTCACCGCCTTCACGGGGGCGGGAGTGAGCGTGGAGAGCGGCATCCCGCCATTCCGCGGCGAGGGCGGCCTATGGTCGAAGTACGACCCCCGGATGCTCGAGCTGGACTACTTCCTGGCCCACCCCGAGCGCTCCTGGCCGATCCTGCGCGAGATTTTCTACGACTACTTCGGCCGCGCGCGGCCCAACCGTGCCCACGAGGTCCTGGCTGCCTGGGAAGCCCGCGGGCTTCTGAAGTGCCTGATCACGCAGAACATCGACAACCTACACCGTGAAGCAGGTATCCAGGGTTACGGGTGAAGGAAAACCGATCGTGCGGTGTTGAATTCACGATCGGCGGAATTTCCGCGCTTGCACCATAGAAAGGCAGCTGTAAATGGAAAGCACCAACAGGAGCGCCTCGACCCTCAACCGGGGCCTGCGCATATTCTTCTCGGAGTTCGTCCGCGTGAGCCTGCGGCGGCCCAGCCAGGCGCTTTTCTTTGCGCGGACCGTGCTCTGGCAGGGCAGGGCTGCCCGCCTGCGCGCCCGCCATGCCGCCGAGGGCCTAACAGTCCCGCCCATCGCGATCTTCAGTATCACCAATGGGTGTTAGTGACGGTGGATGCAAAAGGGCAGTGGAGGAAAGTGTTGAAGGATAATCAGTTACGGTGAGGGGGCCTTTTCAGAAGCCCGAATTCGCAAAGTAGTTCAAAACGTTCGTGACGGTAGGGATTCAGAACTAACGGCCGGCCCGGTCACCTCCCCTGCGTTTGAAGTAACCGTTCGAATACCGCTCGCTCCTTCGCGTGCCGATCCAGCGCGTTTTTGCGCTTTCCTTCAAAGGCGCGGTCCCGAACTATTATGAAGTCTTCCACGGTCTCCGGTTCGGAATCCGGACACGGATATTGGTTGAGGAACTCGTTGCAGGCGCGGCAGCAGGTCACAAGGTTGAACATGTCTTCGATCCATGGCTTTTTTCGTTCGTACCATTGAGTCGATCGTGGGATTACGTGATCGACCGACACATCAAGCCAGGACTCGTAGCTCTCGAACAGATCGCGCCCGCAATACACACAACGGCGGCCGCATTGATCGAACACAGGGGGACCATATCCATGACGGCAGGTTCCATCACCGCTTTCTGGTACCCCGAGGATAATCCTACCTCTACCCTTGTAGCGGTCAAATGGCGCAATGGTGCTCATTCTGAAATGTCTCCTTTCGTCTCCCCAAAAAGCAAAGGATACGAGCTCTCGGTCATTCAGTTCAAGCTTCCCCGTCTATCTTGTTCCTGGATGTGGTCGCTGGCAATCTCACCCGCCTACCGTGCGGATGCGCTCTCCTGACCACCTCCTTGAGGTCCTCGATGTTCACGTGCGTGTAGACCTGCGTGCTCCGTAAGCTCGTGTGCCCCAGGATCGCCTGGATGTGGCGGAGGTCCGCGTGGTTACGCAGCATGTGAGTTGCCATCGCGTGGCGGAAGGTGTGCGGACTGACCCTCCTTCCCACCCCGCTCTTCGCCGTCGCTCTCTCCACGATATCCTTCACGGAGCGCGGGGAAAGACGGCGCCCGTTTCTGTGCTGCACGAAGAGCGCCTTCTCGGTGGGGGAGTAGACCTGCCAGGGACGCACGTTTTTCACGTAGGCCTCGGTGAAGTAGCAGGCCCACTCGCCCACGGGGACCACCCGATCCTTGCCTCCCTTGCCGTTCACGATGAAAAGCTCATGGCTTTCGAGGCGAAAGTCGCCGACGGTGAGGTTCACGAGCTCTCGCCTTCGGATCCCTGTGGAGTACAGAAGCTCCAGGACCGCCCGATCGCGCAACCCCAGGGCCGTGGTGGGGACAGACGCCTGGATGATCTTCATCATCTCTTCCTCCGTGAGGGCATGCGGCAGGCGGAGGGGGCGCTCGCCTTTCGCCTCATGCGCATCGGCCATTGGGTTCACGAGCAGCTTCTCGCGTACCAGCAGCCATTTGAAAAAGTCATCCAGGGCGATGAGGTGGTCCCGGTAGGTGCCATCGGAGATCGGCTTGCCGCGCGGTGAGAAGGCGCCGCTTTTCAGCGAGGAAAGGTACTCCTCCGCGGTCTTGCGGCTTACCTCCGTCACGCTCCTGATTCCGTTGCGTGACAGGTACTTTCCGAGCATCGCCAGGGGGCTCTTCCTCCAGCGGACCGTCTCCTGGGCGTAGCCCTTACCCACCAGGTAGATCAGATAATTGAAGAGGTATCGTTCAAACATCATCGACGTGGATCTCCTTCCTCTCCCTCGGGTGACAGCGCTTCAGGACTTCCTTCAGATCGCTGATCTCCACCTTCGTGTAGCGCTGAGTCGTGGCGATAGAGGCATGCCCCAGGATCCTCTGGATCTGCCTGATGTCCGCCTTGCCTTGCAGCAGGTGAGTGGCGCAGGTGTGGCGCAGCGCGTGAGGGGTCACGCGCTTGTGGATGCCAGCGCGTCTTCCGTACTCCCGCACGATGGCGATGAGGTTGGTGGCGTGGAACCGCTTTCCCCGCACTGTTACGAAGAGCGTTCTCTGCTCTGCGGGGGCGAGGGTAGGGCGAGCGGCTTCCAGGTACAGCTCCAGGTAGTCGCAGGCCACCTCCCCGACGGGGACCAGGCGCTCCTTGTTGCCCTTGCCCAGGACCCGAAGCTCTCCGCCGCGAAGGTCGAGGTCCTCCAGGGCGAGTGCGGTGAGCTCGCTCACACGGATGCCCGAGGAGTACAGAAGCTCGAGGATCGCCCGGTCGCGAATACCGCAGGCGGTGGCGCCGTTGGGTTGAGCGAGAAGCCGCGCGACCTCCTTCTTGGTGAGCACGTTCGGCGGAAGCTGATCGCGGACTCTTGGGAGCTCCAGGTCCGTGGTGGGGTCGGAGATCACCGCGGCGCTTTTCACCAGGAAGCGGTAGAAGCTCTTCAGGCAGACGATACGGTTCCTCTGGGTGATGTGGGCGAGGCGCTTGCCTTTGTGGAGCCCGAAGGACACGTGCAGCTGGTAGTCGGCAAGCACCTTGCGGTCCGCATCGGCGAGGTTTGCGATCTCCAGCTCCGCCAAGTACTCGATGAAGAGGCGGACGTTATAGAGGTAGGTGGGGATGGAGCGATCCGCAAACCCGTGCATCTTCATGTGCTGCTCGAACTTGGAAAGCCAGGCTTCAGGCCGTACCATAATGACTCCCGCGCGCGACCGTCCTCCTCCGACGGGGCTTCCGAGGAACCCCGTCGGAGGAGGGGCGATCATTGTTTTCTCCGCCTTTCTCCACCGGAATGCTGCCCCACTTTCTTAAGTCTTTACTGGGCAATCAGTTAACCCTGGAAAAGCAGGGATTCCCCGCTTTTCCCCACTTGCCCCACTTTCTTGCAAGTGGTTGTAGCGAAATGGGTTGCTTCGTTTTCCGCGAGTTGCCCCACTTTTCCCTACTTCCGTTGCAGAATCCCGGCGATGGTCTCAGGGCTCGGGATCATCGAGTAGTCCAGCCGCTCCATGGGCTCATCGGCTACAAGCTGATAGCTGTTCCTCATGCCCCGCTCCCCGCCGTGAACGAGCTGCAGGTATTCAAAGGCGACCATCCGCCGCAGATACCTCTTCACCGTATCGATGCCGACCCCCTGGATGCCCTTTCGCACCTCCCGCTGGGTAAGGCCCACCTCAAGGGACCTGAGCCCGCTCTGCCGCGCGCGCTCGCGAAACAGCTTGCGCAGCTCCTCGTAGAAGTCGGCCATGCTCCGCGGCACCTCCGCGTAGGTGGAGCTCATCACGGCGCCCGTCATGATCCGATACGCCACGCGGTAGTCCTCCAGGTCGCACTCCACGTACTCGGCCTCCTCCCCGCTTTCGGGATCCCGTCCGCGGCGCACCTCCTTCTGGTACTGGCGGAGGAAGCACACGCAGGCGATTAGGTCCACGAACCTCTCGTGATCGCGGCGCATTCTCACAAACGAGCGCGGGAAGTCCAGGTGCTCGGCGAAAGGGTTGACGATGAGAAGGCTCCGCAGGAGCCTTTGAGCCGCGTGGTGCTTTGCGATGATGCGTGGGACCGTGCTCTTGCGCTCGAAGTAGCGCGACAACGAGTACTTGCCACGCTGTGCTTGGTGGATCCTTCCGGTCTGCTCGCCTGACTCATCCGCGTTGAGAAGAAAGCATCGCGAGGAGTTCTCGGGGTTGATGTCGGCGCGCGTGGAGCTCATGACCGCCGAGACGATCACGGGGCTCGTCCTGGTGTGGCTTTCCATCCTGCCGGTCTTCTCGTCCTTCAGCGTGACCATGCGGGAGAGCTGGTGGCCCGAGAGCATCTCGCGGATCTGGTGTTCGATGGTCTCGGAGTGCATCGCCTCCCCAAGGATGAGAAACTTGTGCAGAAGCTCCCCTTCGGGAAGGTAGTTCAGGGCCTGGTCGGAAAGGGAGGTGACGGCGATCAGGTCCTCGGGCGGGATGAGCTTTCGTACCGTGTCCACCAGAAAACTTTTTCCCGATGCGGACTGCGAGAGGATGAGCATAGAGATGGGGTCCTCCAGCTTACGGGAGGAGGCGGCGATGTACACCAGGAGCTTGTTCAGCTCCTCCCCCACGTAGCCCAGGCTCTCCATGTCCAAGACGATCTGGTCGAAGAGCGTAGGGCTGGTGAGAAACTCCATGCCCAGGTGCCTCTCCTCCTCGGTCAGCTCTCTCTTGGCCGGCGTGGATCCCATGGCGTCAAGCCGCTTGTCCCGTTCCTGCTCCAGGTACTCAAGGATTCGAAGGAGGTCCTTCTCGATCCGTTTGGGCTCCAGCTCGAACAGCGCCGCGAGGTTCTGGCTGTAGAAGGTGCGCGATCGTGAGGAGTACAGATCCAGGTTGTCGTAGAAGCATTCTCTTTTGTACTCCGCGCGCATGCTCACCCTGAGGTTTGTGGTGAACATCTCCCGCGCGCCCCAGAGGCGGTAAGAGATGCCCGAGATGGTGAACTGATAGCGGGAACCCTCGACGCTGACCGCAAGCTTTTCGCAAGGAGACTCATCCTCCTTCGGGAGGAGGATCTCCGCGGAGTCAAGGATCGCTTTGACGGCCGTTGCATCCGTGCCGGCAAGAAGCTCCTCGTTCCAGTCCTTTCGGGAGGGGAAGGCCCGCTTCACCGCGAAGCCTTGCCCAAGGAGCCGAACCGATAGCTCCGCCGAGGCTTTCTTCCCCGCATCGTCGCTGTCGAAGGCGAGGATCACCGTCTTCACCCGGTCCTCCCTGAGGATCGCCAGATGCTCCTCGGTGAAGCCGTGGGCTCCGTAGCAGGCCTGCACGTTCTCAAGGCCCAGGGCGATGAGGCTAAGAGCATCGATGATCCCCTCGGTGAGAATGATCTCGTTGAAGGCCCTACTCGCCTTTCTGTTGAACACCCCGTGGTGACGGCCGGGAAGGTAGAGGTGCTTGAGCTTGGCTTTGTCCTCGATGCTTCGGGCGTAGAGCCCCACGCTGTGGCCATCTTCGTCGACGATAGGGAAGGTGAGCGAGCCCGCGAACAGCTCGCGGCCACTCTCGGTGAGGATCCCCAGAGCCTTGAGTTTTCCCTTCTGGCCGTTTGAAACCATCGAGAGGATGCTGCCGTCGGCATAGCCGATCTGGAATCTCCGTATGAGCTCGGGGCTCTTGATGCCGCGCTTCTCCAGGTACTCTCTGGCCTTGGAAGTCTCGCAGAATCGCTTGTGGTAGTGCTCGACCACCGTGGTAAGGGTGATCTCGGGGTGATCGTCTTTCACCTGCTCCGCGGGGGCGGTCTCTGCCTTCTGCGCGGCAGGCTTCGGCGCTGGCCTGCTTGTCGGGAGGATCCCAACGTGAGGCTTCAAGTACTCCAGGGCCTCGCGGAAGCCCACCCCCTTCACCTTCTCCACTAGGGCGAAGACGTCCCCTGACTCTCCGCAGCCGAAGCAGTGGTACAGGCCCTTCTCGCGGTCCACCGAAAGTGAGGGGTCTTTGTCCTGGTGCCAGGGGCACTTTCCCGAGAAGCCTTTGCCCTTCGGGGTGAGCTTCACTCCGAAATGGCTGAACAGGAGAACGATATCCACT
>Ga0315294_10003504_pt1 | contig 17123 bp, 15 predicted proteins | sample YL17G13_40_MG_FD_203626 | JGI IMG/M metagenome (GOLD analysis project Ga0315294, IMG submission 203626) | Sediment microbial communities from Yellowstone Lake, YNP, Wyoming, USA - YL17G13_40 | ecosystem: Environmental > Aquatic > Freshwater > Lake > Sediment | place: USA: Wyoming | collected... | reverse complement strand
CTCGGAGCAGGCGGCCATCGACGCGGCGATGATCGAGCTCGACGGCACGCCGAACAAGGGCAAGCTGGGGGCCAATGCCATCCTGGGCGTGTCGCTGGCGGTGGCCAAGGCGGCGGCGGAGCATTACGGGCTCGCCCTCTATCAATACATCGGCGGCGTGGGCGCACAGCGGTTGCCGGTGCCGATGATGAACATCCTCAACGGGGGCAAGCACGCCGACAACAATCTCGACCTCCAGGAGTTCATGATCATGCCCCTGGGCGCGAAGAGCTTCGCCGAGGGGCTGCGCATGGGGGCCGAGGTGTACCACGCGCTGAAGAGCGTACTGTCGAAGCGCGGCTTGAGCACCGCCATCGGCGACGAGGGCGGCTTCGCCCCCAACCTGGGCTCCAATGAGGAGGCGATCCAAGTCATCCAGGAGGCGATCGCGAAAGCCGGTTACGATCCGGGCACGGATATCGCGCTCGCCCTCGACCCCGCGGCCAGCGAGTTCCACGCCAAGGGCAAGTACGTCTTCAAGGGCGAGGGCAAGGAGCGCTCCGGCGCCGAGATGGTGGACTACTACGCCGACCTGTGCGCGCGCCACCCCATCGTGTCGATCGAGGACGGCCTCGCCGAGGACGACTGGGACGCGTGGAAGCTGCTGACCGAGCGCCTGGGCAACCGCGTGCAGCTTGTCGGCGACGACTTGTTCGTGACCAACGTCGAGCGCCTGCGCAAGGGCATCGAGATGGGCGTCGCCAACAGCATCCTCATCAAGGTCAACCAGATCGGCACGCTGACCGAGACGCTGGCGGCGATCGAAACGGCGAAGCGCGCGTCGTACACGGCGGTGGTGTCGCATCGCTCCGGCGAGACCGAGGACGCCACCATCGCCGACATCGCCGTCGCCACCAATGTCGGGCAGATCAAGACCGGCGCGCCGTGCCGCACCGACCGCGTGGCCAAGTATAACCAACTGCTGCGGATCGAGGAGGAGCTGGGGCCCGTCGCCCAGTACGGCGGCCCGGGGCTGTTCTATAACGTGCGTCGCTAGGCGAAGAGTCGGGGCGAACGCTGCGGCAGGCCGGGCGTCCCCGCCTGGCCGGGACCGCGATGGAGCATTTGCACATGTCGAAGTTGGCGGTGTTGGGCGGGGAGAAGACGGTGACCCTGAGCCCGGGGTCGTGGCCGCGCGTGGGCGAGGAGGAGATCGCCGCGGTCGTGGACGCCCTGCGCAAGTCGGAGGGCGACTCGCGCTACCTGACCGCGGCCGGCGGCGGCGGGCCGATGGAGGATTTCGAGCGCAACTTCGCGCGCTTCATGGGCGCGGGCATGGCCATGACCACCAGCGGCGGCGGCCCGGCGCTGCACATCGCGGTCATGGCCGCAGGGGTTGAGGCAGGGGACGAGGTCATCGTCTCGCCCTACACCTGGGGGCAGACGGTGTCGTGCATCCTGCAGCAGAATGCCATCCCCGTGTTCGCTGACATTGACGAGCGCACGTATAACCTGGATGCGGCGACCATCGAATCGCGCATCACCGACTCCACCCGCGCGATCGTGGTGGTGCACATCTTCGGCCACCCCGCGGACATGGATGCCATCATGCAGGTGGCCGGCAAGCACGGCCTGCCCGTGATCGAGGACTGCGCGCAGGCGGTCGGGGCGGTGTACGACGGCCGGCGCGTGGGCAGTATCGGCCACCTCGGCTGCTATAGCATCGGCGACGGCAAGAACATGGTCGGCGGCGAAGGCGGGCTGCTGGTGACCGACGACGCGCGCCTGTTCGAGCTGGCGAACCTTATGGGACAGCACCCGGCGCGCCACGCCCAGGTGGTCACCGACGAGGGCTTAAAGAAGTACATTGACAGCCTCATCTACACCTACCGCATCCACCCCCTGGCGGCGGTCATCGCCAACGTCCAACTGGGCCACCTCGACCAGTGGAACGCCGAGCGGCGGCGCAATGCCGAGTACCTGTCGCGCGGGCTGGCCGAGATCCCGGGCATCGCGCCGCCCCACGTCGCGGGGGGCTGCGAGCACGTCTATCACATCTACTCCCCCACTTTCGTGGCGCACGAGGTGAAGGGGGTGAGCCGGCGCCGCTACGTCGAGGCGCTGGCGGCGGAGGGCGTGCCCATCGGCACGGGGTACGTCCAGATCCCGGTCTACCTGCGCGCGCGCCACCAGGAGCATGCGTACTTCTACGGCAAGGGCTGCCCGTGGAGCTGCCATTTCGCCAAGCGGGTGGTCGAATACCACCGCGGCGATTGCCCGGTTACCGAGCGGCGCTGCGATGAGCAGGAGCTCACCATCGGCGGCAGCGTCGCGTGGCTGGGCGACCAGACCGCGCTCATGGATCAGTATCTCGACGCGTTGCGCAAGGTGACCGAGAACCTCGGCGCGCTGCGCGAGGCGGAGGCGAAGGCGTGACGCGGTACGTGCCGGTTTACGATGTCGAGTACTTGCAGGACGTAGAGTATTCGCTGCGCGCGCTGGAGAGCGTGGTCAAGGTGCACCGGCGAATGCGGGCGCCGGCGACGTTTTGCATCTGCGGCAAGCTGCTCGAGAACGCGGGGCCGCGCTACGCGGAGCTGCTGCGCGACGACCTGTTTGACGTTCACTCCCATACCTATACCCACGTGCGGCTCAAGCGCACGAGCGATACCGAGCCGCCGCCGGACATGCGGCTGGCGCGCGTCGAGATCGAGCTGACCGCCGCGCTGCTGGAGCGTCACCTGGGCGTGCGGGAGCCGGGCCTGCGCACGCCCGGCGGCTTCTATCGCGGCCTGCAGGGGGCGACGGAGCTGCTGGCGCTGCTGGAGGAGCTGCGCGTGCCGTTCGTCAGCTCCGACGCGCGCGGCCCCCAGGAGACGATTCCGGCGCCGCTCACCGAGCCCTACTGGTATGACGACGACGGCTTCCCCGGCCTGCTGGAGCTGCCCGCTCACGATTGGCACGAGAACGTGCTCAAGGGCCACAGCCCGGTGCCTTGCGCGTGGCCGCCGCTTCTGCCGTGGGGGTACCCGAGCCAGGCGCCGCGGACTCCGGAGGAGGAGTTCGAGGTCTATCGCAAGGGGCTGCACGGCGCCGCGGAGCGCGGCATGACTTACTACTCGCCGCCCATGCACCCGTGGTCCATCTACCGCTTCAATCCAGAGGCGCGCACCGTGGCGCTGATACTGGAGGAGGTGGCGCGCATCGGTATGCCGATCACCACCTTCAGCGCGATCCACCGCGAGCTGCGCGAGAAGCGCGAGGCCAAGCCATGAGGAGAACCAGGATCGTCTGCACCCTGGGCCCGGCGACGGATTCCCCGCGCGTCCAGCGGGCGCTGCTCAAGGCGGGCATGGACGTCGCCCGCCTCAACTTCTCCCACGGCACCTACGAGGAGCACGCGCGCAATATTGCCTCCATCCGCCGGCTGGCCGAGGAGACGGGCCGCGCCATCGGGATTCTGCAGGACCTGTCAGGGCCCAAGCTGCGCATCGGCGAGTTCAAGGCGGGCCAGGTGCACCTGCGGCGGGGCCAGACCTTCACGCTCGCCTCCAAGGCGGTGGAGGGTGACCGCGAAGGCGTGCGCCTCGCCTTCCCTCGTCTCGCCCGGTATGTGGAGGCGGGCGAGCGCATAATGCTCGCGGACGGGGCCATCGAGCTGCGGGTGCGCGAGATAGCCAACGGCGACATCGTGTGCCGCGTCATCAACGGCGGAGCGCTTGGCTCGCGCCAGGGGGTGAACCTGCCGGACACGGTGCTGCCGGTGCGCGCCGTCACCCACAAGGACCTGCAAGACCTGGATTTCGGGATCGAGCACGGGGTGGACTGGGTGGCGATGTCGTTCGTGCGCAGCCCGCAGGACCTGGCGCCGCTGCGGCGGCGCATGAAGGAGTGCGGGTGCGCCATTCCCATCATCGCCAAGGTCGAGAAACACGAGGCGGTGAGCGCGCTGGACGAGATTCTGGAGGCGGCGGACGGGATGATGGTGGCGCGCGGGGACCTGGGCGTGGAGATGCGGTTGGAGGAGGTGCCCGGCATCCAGAAGGAGATCATCCGCAAATGCAACCTGGCGGGCAAGCCGGTGATAACGGCGACGCAGATGCTGCAGTCGATGATCGAGAGCCCACGGCCGACCCGCGCCGAGGTGACCGATATCGCCAACGCCATCCTCGACGGCACGGACGCGGTGATGCTGTCGGGGGAGACGGCGGTGGGCAAGTACCCGGTGCGCGCGGCGCGGATGATGGCCGAAGTGGCGGTGCACGCCGAACGCCTGCTCGATTTCGAGGCCATCCGCCGCGAGAAGGCGGCGATCGTCTCCGATACCCCCACCGACGCCATCAGCGAATCGTGCGTGGCCATGGCCCACGACCTGCGCGCCAGGGCGATACTGGTGTCGACCAGCTCGGGCTACACGGCGCGCATGGTGTCGAAGAACCGCCCCTCCGCGCCGATCGTGGCGGTGACGGCGGAGCGCGAAACGTACCGGCGGCTGCCGCTGGTGTGGGGGGTGCAGCCGCTGTTCGTAGGGGTGACGAGCCAGGACACGGACGAGGTGCTGGCGCGGGCGCAGGAGGCGGCCAAGGCCCACGGCTACGTCAAGGACGGTGACATCGTGGTCATTACCGCCGGCGTGCCGGTCGGCGTGCCCGGCCACACCAACCTGGTGAAGGTGCAAGTGATCGGGCAGTAGCGCAGGCCCCGCGGCGACGATTCACGCCGGGGGCGAAACTTGTGGAGGAAGGCGACGCCGGGCGGCGAAACACCACAGCCGACACGGCGCGGCTCGCTGGGACGGCGCTGGAGCACGTGTGAGGTCAATAGGCCTGAAGCTGGCGAGGCTGACGGTGGCAGGCGCGCTATGCGGCATCGTGGGCATCGCAGCGATCTACGGCGCGTGGCGATTTGCCTGTCCCTACGCCGCGGAGTTCACTACGCGCCGCGAGGTCGCCGCGCTCGACCGGCGCGTGAGCGAACTGCAGGCCGAGCACCGGCGGCTGGAGCAGCAGGCGAAGCTGCTCGATACTCCCGAGGGCATCAAGATCGAGGCGCGCCGGCTGGGTCTGCTCGAGCCTGGCGAGCGGTCGCTGCGCTTCATGACGCGCCCGCAGCCGCGAGACGCGCCGCCCACGCAGCCACCCGCGCCGCCGGGTGTGCTCGAGCGCCTGCGGGCGTGGGGGCGCAGGCTGGTCGCGGAGCCGCATGGTCCGGGCCAATTGGCTAGGCCGCTGCGTGGCCGCCATCTCCCTCTGGGATGGCGTTGCCACCCCAACGGGATGGCAGAGCCACCGGCCCGCGGCCTAGGGACGCAGCGCGAGACGGGCGCGGTTCCTTCCGCCGCAGATCGCTGAGCGCCGGCTGCCGCACACCGCCATGGAGCCATTCGCCGAAGCCCGCCGACAGATGGTGGCGACCCAGTTGCGCAGACGCGGGATCGCCGACGAGCGCGTGCTGGATGCCATGTCCAAAGTCCCCCGCCACCGTTTCCTGCCCACCCCCGACCCCGCCGCGTATGACGACCACCCGCTGACCATCGGCGAGGGGCAGACCATATCTCAGCCCTACATGGTTGCCGTGATGACCCAGGCGCTTGCGCTGTACGGCGACGAGGGGGTGCTCGAGGTCGGTACCGGCTCCGGCTACCAGGCGGCCGTGCTTGCGGAGCTATGCCGCCAGGTGTACTCCATCGAACGTATTCCCTCGCTGGCGGAGCGGGCGCGCCACGTGCTCGCCGACCTCGGCTACCGCAATGTCGAGATCGTCGTCGGCGACGGCACCCTGGGCCTGCCCGGGCACGCCCCTTATGACGGGATCGTCTGCACCGCGGCCGCCCCCGCCATACCGCCGCCGTGGGTCGAGCAGCTTGCCGAGGGTGGCCGCATTGTCGCGCCCATCGGCGACCGCTGGGCGCAAAGCCTGGTCATCGCCACCAAGGAGCAGGGGGAGATCAAACAGCGCCACGACCTGGGGTGTGTTTTCGTCCCGCTCCTCGGGAGGTACGGATTCCAGGAGGCGTAGCGGCGCGCACGAGACCTAAAGAGGCTCGCATATTACAGTGACGCAATTGGGCGGTCGCCTGCGGTGGCGAAAGGGCCTGGACCTGGCAGCTTCATGTGGCACCGCCGTTTATCCTGAGCCTGTCGAAGGGCCTCGGCTGTGTTTCGTTTGCGCGAGCAAAGGCTGCGCCACCAAAGCTGGCGGACGCGGCGCAGCGGGCGGAGGGATGACGGACATGGAGCCCAGGCGCCCCACCGAAGGCGGGTGAACCTCGCCTGTGATTTTCCCGGATTCCCCTGAGTCCCACGTCCGAGGTTTGCGCGCCATAGCCCGGAGGGCGACGACGCGGCGGGCGCGCTCGATGCGGTTGCGCCTACCCCGCCAGGCGGCGCAGGGCCTCCAGCTTCTCGCGCTCGCCGATGCGCGCCTTGTTGACCGCCTCGCGCAGGATCTCGATCGAGCGGTCATAGGTGTCGCGGTCCACGGGATAGGGATAGCCGTCCTTGCCGCCGTGGGCGAAGCTGAATGTGGCGGGATCGCGCACGCTCGCGCGGACCCCGTAAACCAGTTCCGCAATGAGGGCGAGCGCGCGAATGGCGGCGGGGCCGACGCCGCGCACCTCCAAGAGCTGCTGAAAGTCCTGCGGCTGGCGCTCGTAGGACTTGAGCCAGATGCGGCGCAGGGACTCGGGGCGCAGCTCGCTCACCAGCACCTCGTGGTGGCGCGGCAGGGACAGCGCCTGCAGGCGCTCGATCTCGCGCACCAGCCGCTCCGGGTTTTCCTGGGACAGCGCAGCCGTTGTCTGCCGCGCCTGCTCGCTCTCGCGCGCCACCATGTTCAGCACGTGTCGGGCGGGGCGCTCGGAGCATACGCCGTGGTGGGGCTCGCACACGAAGCTGGGCATCTCGTCGGACAGCCAGTGGTATCGCCGCGCCCAGCCGGTATCGCCGTTCATCCCCTGCTGCACCACCGCCCACTCCCCCCCGCGGGTGAACACGAAGGTATGATGGTAAAGCTGGTAACCATCCTGCACGGCGGTGTTGTCCACCTTGGCCGACAGGCGCGAGGCGTACACCAGCTCGTCGGGGCTGCGCCCGATGGAGAAGCGCTCGCCGTAGGAGACGATGTCGTCGGGGGTGCGGCGGGAGGTGCGGCCTTTGCCGCCGGCGACGAACAGGCCGAGATCGGCCTCGGTGCCCTTCAGCCCCTGCTTGAGGGCGCCGCACACGGTTGTTGTCAGCCCTGAGCTGTGCCAGTCGAAGCCGAGCACGCAGCCGAAAGCCTGGAACCACCACGGGTCCGCCAGACGCCTGAGCATTTCGCGCGGGCCGCGCTCCTCGACGATGCAGCGCGTGATTTCGCGCGACAGCTTGACCATGCGCTGAAACAGCCAGCGCGGCGCAGAGCCGCCATGCAGCGGCAGGTTGGCGGATCCGGTTCGCATCCTGATTCGAGTATAGGGCAAAGGGCCGAAGCTGTCGAGGCGGGAGAGAGCGGCGGGTGCGACCTCCGGCGCTGCACGAGTGCACTTGCCTTGCGGCGCGACCGCGTGTGGGGCGGCCAGCGACGGCGGCCTCTAGCGCACCGCAACCGCCCCTAGCGGGATCGGCTGCCGCGGAGACCCGGGCCGCACCAATTGCACGAAGGCCCGGTAAGCGCCGGGCGTCATGCGGCGCGAGAGCAGGGCGTTCATGGTCTGCCGATAGTGGTAGCCCGGGCGGCTGGCGGGAAGTGCGGCGCCGAACAGCAGAGGCGTCGCAACGGAGAGCCCGAGTTCCTTCGGCGCCTTCCCCATGTCACCGCGCGCCCATGCTGCGGCGATGGAGTCGTGAACGAACTCGAAGCGCAGCAACTCGTTGTCGGCCACAGAGGAGCCAGCCCAGCGGATCGCGGCGGTGACGGTGAAGGGCTCTCCGCGGGTGACCACGTCGGGCACTTCAACATCAAGCAAGGCGCCGGCGCCATCGGGGAACTGCAGAATTGCGGTCGGCCGGCCGGCGTCGGGAGCCTCGGGGACGCCGGGCGCGGCCACCACCCGGTTCAGCGGCAACGGGGGGGGCGTTCTGAGGACGACGTAGCCGGGCGGCGCGTCCGTCACCGAGAGATTGGTGTACAGCGGCCGCTCCGGGGCCAGGGAGTCGCGGAGGGCAAGGACCAGGGCGCGTTCCCAGCCCTCGGGGCCGCGCCGGATCGTCTCCTCTACGGCTGCGCGAAGCTCCGCCGGCAGCTGCTCCCTGTACCAACGATAGGTCATGGCGTCGGCCGACAGCACCAGCGGCGCGGACTGGGGGTGCAGAACGTACCAGTAGTATAGGGTGCCGCCCATGGGCTCGTCTCCGGTAAGCAGTATGACCGCATCGGGAGGGACGTTGAGCATGGAGACCGCGATACCCTCCAGGGTGGCGTACTGTTGGCTGCGGTCGGCGCGGTTCCAGTTGTCAACGAGCATGTTGAGGGGCAAGAAAAGGGACACCAGCACCGCGGCGGCCGGCGCGAGGCGCAGGACCGACGAGCTCAGATTGAGCTCGCGCGCCAGCAGCAGGCCATAGCTGAGCCCGAAACCGAGCCAAGCGGCAACGGCGACCATGCACGGCAGGTAGAAGACTTCCTTATCGGGCACCTTGTAGAAGGCAGCCCACACCGCGATCAAAGCGAAATTGACGGTCAGCGCGACCCCCAGCGGACGATACTGCCGCGAGCGCACCATGCCGACCAGCCCCGTCGCCACGAGCAACATCCCCACAAGCCCAAACTGCCTCCACAGCCTCAGGCCCAGCAGCTTGGTCTGGGCCCAGGCATTGGCGGCCGTATCACCGAAGGCCAGCCTCGCGTAGAGGCCTCCGGATATGTGCTCGAAGAACCGGGCGAGGCTGCCGCTGGTGTTGCCCCAGTCGAAGGGAGGCTTGAACGCGGAACGGAAGGGCAGCCACAAGTAGAGCAGCAGCGGCAGGGCGCCGCAGACGGCGGCGCGGACCAACACGCGTGCGGAAATTGGGCGCGTGGCGACCGCTGCCCACAGCAGTGCGGGCGCGACAAAGAAGAGCGCCGTGCGGTGGTGCGTGAGCGCCAGCCCGCAAAAGAATGCCAACAGGTTCAGCCGGCGTGGAGAGCGCTCGGGCAGCCAGCGCACGAACATGGCCACCACCAGGGTCGCCAGGAAAATGTGCAGCGCATAGACCTCCGGCTGGTTGGCCTGGGGCCACACCCACCAGTTGAGCCCCAGTGCCAGGCCGGCGAGGGCGCCGGCCGGCCCGCTGGCGGTGATAGAGACCACGAGCCACGACATCACGCCCCCGGCGGCAGCAGCGGATACCGCGCTGAAAAACGCCGCCGTGCGCCCCGCGTCCCCCACCGGAATCAGGTCGAACAGCTTGCCCACCATCAGGTAGAGCGGATACCCCGTGGGGTGAGCCACCCCCATGGTGCGGATGACCGTGCTCAGCTCCCCGGCGTCGCCCCTCGTGACGGTCGGAGCCAGCGTATACCAGTAGGAGGCGAGCAATACCAGCGCCACGGCAATGGGGATGAGACCCCTGGTAGCGAGAGTGCGCATGCGAGGCAGTGAACCGAAAAGGGTGGACGGCATCGCCAAAAGGCTCTACGTCATTTTAACCACGGCAACGGCAGAGTTGTCAACCCGCCGACAACCTGGACCGGAGCTCGGCGCTTGGGGCCATAGGCGCGGGGCGGTGCCATCCCAGAGGGACTTATGGGGGTCGGCCTGCCGCCTCCGTGGGGCGACGTAGCCCGGCTTCGGCGGGCGCAGGCGGCCTGACCGACTCGCTGTGCGGGCGCATGTAACCCAATCACTCCGTTGATGACGCGGGGGTCGCCGCTGCGATGTCATTCAGAGCCCCTTCGCCGGCCTGTCATTCAGAGGCCCCTTCGCCGTGCTCAGGGCAGGCTCTTCGCTGGTGTCATTGTGAGCGAAGTCGAAGGGTTCAGAATGACATTCATACGTTCGGCAACTTGCGTCACCACGTACTAGTCGGCGCGGTTCTGCTTGCCCAGCTCCAGGATGTAGTTGACTCCGGCCTTGAGTTCCTGGTGGGTGAGGCTGCCGCCCTTGAAGTCGGTCTGCAGGAGCTTGTTGATCTCGAGGAACATGTCGTGGCTGGACTTGCCCTGTCCGAACCAGCGGTTGATGTCCTCGCGCAGGCGCTGCATGCGGCGGGCGGGGATGCGGGCGATGGTATCGCGCACCATGCTCAGCACCGCTTCCGGCTCACGGGAGCACTGCTCCTCAGTGGTTTCAGGGGCGAGAAAGCGGAAGCAGTCCTCGCCTGAGTGGTACTCGATGTTGACCTGGCTGGTGGAGCCCCCCGGCAGTTCGTAAACGAGCGCGAAGTTGATGACCTCGCCGTCGCGGTCCCATTGAGAGCGCTGCGCGCGCAGGTTACCGTAACCGACGCGGTACTTGTAATCGGCGAGCAAGCGCTCCAGGCCCTGCTCCCATGCTTGAAGGGTGGCGATCGAAGACATGATGGCGCAAACGATGCCCGGCCGGAGGAAAGCGGCGGACGCCACCTCGATGTCCGGCTACTTGGGTTCTATCATGAGGCGGATGGCAGTGCGTTCTTCGCCGTCGATCTGAATATCGGCGAACGCCGGGCGGCAGATGAGGTCAACGCCGGAGGGCGCCATGAAGCCGCGCGCGATCGCCAGCGCCTTGACCGCCTGGTTGAGGGCGCCGGCGCCGATGGTCTGCATTTCCGCACAGCCCTTCTCGCGGACCACCCCGGCAAGGGCGCCTGCCACGGCATTCGGGTTCGATTTTGCTGATACGCGAAGGACCTCAACCATCGTGAGTCCTCCTTGCTGTCTGTGGTTGATATGTGCCGCCAACCGCCAGCGGCGCCCGTCACTCGTCCGCTGGTTCCGCGCCGGATCCGGCTACTACCTCCTGCAGCGCTCTTATGCTGCGCGCGCGGCCGGATTCCTCGTCTATGTCGACCACCACCGCTCCCACGACGACCGGGCCGCCCGCGAGCTTGAAGCGCACGGGCATCTTGCTGTTGAAGCGCTGGATTATCAGCCGCGGTTCGATCCCCAGCACCGAATCGCGCGGGCCCGTCATCCCGACATCCGTGATATACGCCGTCCCCGCCGGCAGCACCTGCGCGTCGGCCGTGGCAACGTGGGTGTGCGTGCCGATCACCGCGCTCGCGCGCCCGTCCAGCATCCACCCCATCGCCAGCTTCTCGCTCGTGGCCTCGCCGTGCATGTCCACCACCAACACCCGGGCCTGCTCGCGCAGCTCGGTCAGCCGCCGCTCCGCCTCGCGGAACGGGCAGTCAACGCAATCCATGAATACCCGGCCGCACAGGTTGATCACACCTACCGGCACGCCGGAGCGGGTCGCGAACACTGCTGCCCCCCGCCCCGGGGCCGCCGGCGGGTAGTTGGCCGGACGCAGCACCCGCGCCTCCTCGGCCAGGAGCTGCTCCGCCTCTTTCTTATTCCACACGTGGTTTCCTGTCGTGATGACATCCACGCCGGCGGTCAGTATCTCTTGCGCCACCGCCGGCGTAATGCCGAAGCCCGCGGCTGCGTTCTCGCCGTTGGCGATGACGAAATCAGCCTGCCAGCGTTCGACCATGCCGGGCAGCGCCTGCTGCAGGGCGCGGCGCCCGGGGCGGCCCACGATATCGCCGATGAACAGTAGGTTCATTGCCTCTTCGGTGGGGCAGGCGTCCACCCTGAGCGCAGTCGAAGGGTCCTCGCCTGCCAGCCTAGACGGATTCGCAGCCGCGACGGCTGCGCCGCCAACAGTGTCCCGGCCTACTTCGCGTATTCGACGGCACGGGTCTCGCGGATGACCGTGACCTTGATCTGGCCGGGGTAGTCCATCCCCTCCTCGATCTTCTGCACCACTTCCTTGGCGAGGCGGACGGCGCCCAGGTCGTCGACGTCCTCGGGGCGCACGATGATGCGCACCTCGCGCCCGGCCTGGATGGCGAAGCAGCGCTCGACGCCGGCGCACGCTTCGGCGATCTGCTCCAGCTTCTCCAGGCGCTTAATGTAAATCTCGAGGGTTTCCTTGCGGGCGCCCGGCCGCGACGCCGACACCGCGTCGGCGGCCTGCACCAGCACCGCCTCCACACTGGAGCACTGCTCCTCGGCGTGGTGCGCGATGATGGCGTGGATCACCTCCTCGCTTTCCTTGTGGTGGCGCGCCAGGTCGGCCCCGATGCTGGCATGGGTGCCTTCCATCTCGAAGTCCACCGACTTGCCGATGTCGTGCAGCAGCCCCGCGCGCTTGGCGATGGCGATCGAAGCACTGATCTCGCCGGCCATGACGCCGGCGAGGTGTGCGACCTCCACGGAGTGGTCGAGGACGTTCTGCCCGTAGCTGGTGCGGAACTTGAGCTTGCCCAGGGTGTGCATCATTTCCTTGTGCAGCCCGGTGACGCCGGTGTGCAGCACCGCCCGCTCGGCGGCGGCGTCGATCTCCTTTTCCACTTCCTTGCGGGCGCGCGACACGGTTTCCTCGATACGCCCGGGGTGGATGCGGCCGTCGGTGATGAGGTAGCCCAGCGCGATGCGGGCGATCTCCCGGCGCACGGGGTCGAAGGCCGACAGCACCACCGCCTCCGGCGTATCGTCGATGATGAGGTCGACGCCGGTCTCGGCCTCGAAGGCGCGGATGTTGCGCCCCTCGCGGCCGATGATGCGTCCCTTCATCTCGTCGCTCGGCAGCGGCACCACCGAGACCGTGGTCTCCGCCGCCTGATCGACCGCGCAGCGCTGAATGGCGAGGGCGACGATCTCCCGCGCCTTGCCCTCAGCCTGGTCGCGCGCCGTCTCCTCGATCTCCCGCGCGAGCTTGGCCGCCTCGTGGCGCACCTCATCCTCGACCTGCTTGAGCAGCAGCGCCTTTGCCTCCTGCGGCGTTACGCCCGCTACCCGCGCGAGCTCGGCGAGCTCCCGCTCCTTGATCGCAGCCAGCTCCTCCCGCACAGAGTCCAGCTCCTTCTCCCGCGTGACGGCGGCGCGCTCTCGCTTTTCGACGCCTTCGAGCTTGCGCTCCAGGTTTTCATCCTTCTGTGCGACGCGGCGCTCGGAGCGCTGGATCTCGACCCTGCGCTCGCGGTTCTCCCGGTCTATCTCGGTGCGCAGGCGATGGGCCTCATCCTTCGCCTCCAGCAGCGCGCCCTTCTTGAGCGCATCGATCTCCTTTTGGGCTTGCTCCAGGATGCGGCTGGCTTCCTCCCGCGTGCCCCTCGCTCGCAGGTACAGAACCCGCGCCGACAGCCATGCGGCCCCAATCGCCACAACCCAGCCAACTACTATCAAGAGCACAGCGATAAGTGGATCCATCTATTCAACTCCCCTCTGCGGAAGCCGACGGGCGGGAGAATCATCCCGCCGGCCCCTGCTACGTGTGCGGCGCCGCCGGCACCGGCGTCCGCGCGGGCGCCCGCATCGGTCACGCGGGACCGTCGTTGTCCGCCCCGCGCACCCTGGCGAGCACCGTCTCTATGACATCGAACGTAAACCCCCGCCGCTTGAGCGCCTGTGCCAGGCGCCTGCTGCGAGCGGTGTCGTCCTCCCCCGGGCGCGGCGCGTACCGCGAGGCCACACTCAGCGCGGCCTCCAGCTCGCGCTCGTGCCCCATCTCCTCGGCGAGGGCTCGCTGGATCAACTCCTCTTCCACCCCCTTGCCGCGCAGCTCCCAGCGCATCTTGAGCGAGCCGCGAGGGCTGCGCGCCAGGCGCTCTTGCACCCAGGCGCGGGCGAAGCCCTCATCGTCCACCAGGCCCGCCGCCTCCAGCTCCGCCAGCGCTGTGTCGATGACGCGCTGGTCGAATCCCTTGCGCCGCAGCCGATCCCGCAACTCGCCCCGGCTGCGCGCCCGATAATCGAGCAAGCTCAGGCACGCCTCGCGCGCCCGCTCCACCTCTCGCCGCGGCACATCGTCGATCGGGCGGTCCTCCCGGCGGCGGCGCTAGGCCTGATCGGCCGCCTCGTCGGCCGGCTCGTCGCCAGCGGCGGCGGCCGCGGGCGCGGCGCCGGCCGCGCCGACCTGCTGGCGGATCTTGTCTTCGATCTCCCGCGCGAGGTCGGCGTTGGTCTCCAGGGTTTCGCGGGCGTTTTCGCGCCCCTGGCCCAGGCGGGTGTCACCGTAGCTGAAGAAGGCGCCCGACTTGGTGATGATGCCGAGGCCGAGGCCGACGTCGAGGATGCTGCCGCCGCGGGAGATGCCCTTGCCGTATATGATGTCCAATTCGGTTTGGCGGAAGGGCGGGGCGACCTTGTTCTTGACCACGCGCGCGCGGGTGCGGGCGCCGATGACGTCGGAGCCCGACTTGAGGTTCTCGACGCGGCGCAGCTCGATGCGCACCGAGGACCAGAACTTGAGGGCGCGGCCGCCCGGGGTGACCTCGGGGTTGCCGAACATGACGCCGATCTTCTCGCGGAGCTGGTTGAGGAAGATGCCCACGGTGTGGGTGCTCGCCAGCGAGCCCGCGAGCTTGCGCATGGCCTTGCTCATGAGGCGCGCCTGCAGGCCGACATGGGTGTCCCCCATTTCGCCCTCCAACTCCGCCTGGGGGACGAGGGCCGCCACAGAGTCGAGCACGAAGGCGTCGATCGCACCGCTGCGCACCAGCATGTCGGCGATATCGAGCGCCTGCTCGCCGGTGTCGGGCTGGGACAGCAGCAGCTCGTCGAGGTTGACCCCCACCGCCTTGGCGTAGCTCGGATCCAGGGCGTGCTCGGCATCGATGAAGGCGGCCGTGCCCCCGCCGCGCTGGGCCTCGGCGATGACGTGATAGGCGAGCGTGGTCTTGCCGGAGGCCTCGTTGCCGTAGATCTCGACGATCCGCCCGCGCGGCAGGCCTCCCACGCCGAGCGCGAGGTCGAGGCCGAGCGCCCCGGTTGGGATCACGTCCACCTTGAGGCGGCTGGTGCTCTCGCCCAGGCGCATGACCGAGCCCTTGCCGAACTGTTTCTCGATCTGCCCGATGGCCAGCTCCAACGCCTTAGCCTTGTCCGTCATCATTGCTCCCTCATGGAGCACAGGCGCCGTCGCCTGTGTCGCTCCGTTGCTCGATGCGCGCGCCGCCAAGCGCGAACTCGCGCTGGCTGGTGTAAACCGGCCCGGTCGGATGCAGGTCGCTGCGCATCAGCTCCACCCGCTCGACCTCCATTTCCCCGAACGGCCGCTCACGCTCCTCGCCCATGCGCGCCGCCAACCGGTCGCGCCCGCGCGGGGAGCGAACCCGCCCCAACGTCACATGCGGGCTGAACTCCCGCCGTTCTCGCTCGAAGCCCAGCGGCTCCAGCGCGTCCTCTATCCGCCGCGCCAGCTCGCTCATCTCGCGGGCGCCTTGCGTCACGCCGACCCATACCACCCGGGGCGCGGTGGCCGAGGGAAAGCCGCCGATTCCCACCAGGCTCAGGCGAAACGGCCCGGCGTCGGCGACCGCCGCCGCCGCCGCGTCCGCGATCCCGGGCTCGCGCTCGTCGTCAACCCAGCCCAGGAACTTGAGCGTGATGTGTATTCCCTCCGCCCGCACCCACTTTACATCGGCCTCGCTTGCCCGCAGTCGCTCCTGCGCCTCGGCGAGCGCGCGCCGCAGGTCGTCGGCCATGTTCACGGCTATGAAAGCGCGCATTTCGCGTCTTGCCGGACCGTAAGCTTTCGGTCCCTATTCTGTGCTCGCGCCCGCCAGCCTTTCCGCCTCGCGCAGCACCAGCGCCAGTGCGGCGTTTGAGGCGCGCCACTTGATGGCGTCGCGCGTCCCGCCCAGGCGATGCTCCTCGCACTTCCGCCCCCCGGGGCCGGACCAACCGATGTAGGTTAAGCCAACCGGCTTGTTGGAAGTCCCGCCCATCGGTCCGGCGATCCCGGTCACCGCGACCGCGACGTCGGCGCCCAGCACCCGTCGCGCGCCCGCGGCCATGGCCAGGGCCGTCTGCTCGCTCACCGCCCCGTGCTCGCTGATGATCGGCTCCGGCACTCCGAGGATGGCGATCTTGGCCTGGTTGGCATAGGTCACCAGCGATCCCAAGAAGTAGTCCGAGCTGCCGGGCACCTGGGTGATGCGGTGCCCAATGAGCCCGCCGGTGCAAGATTCCGCCACCCCTAGGGTCAGCCCCACCGCGCGCAGGTGCGCCCCCACCGCCGCCTCGAGCGTTTCGTCATCGCGGCCGTAGATAAAGTCGCCCGCGCGGGCGCGCACCGCCGCTTCGGTTGCGTCGAGCATGGCGTCGGCTGCGGCCTCCTCGGCCGCCTTGGCGGTCAGGCGCAAGTGCACCTCGCCCATTTGGGCGAGCGGCGCGATGGTGGGGTTGGACTGCGCGGCGATGAGATCGGCGATGCGGTCTTCGAGGGATGACTCGCCGATGCCGATAAACCTCAGGACGCGCGAGCGGATGGCGGCCGCGGGCGCGCGGAGCCGCAGCTCCGGCAGAAGGGTCTCGCAGGCCATCGCCTCCATCTCGGCGGGCACGCCCGGCAGCGCGCACACCGCCTTGCCGTCATGCTCGACGATAAAACCCGGCGCGGTGCCGACGGGGTTGGGCATGATCTGCGACCCGGCGGGCACGCGCGCCTGTTTCAGGTGGCTGTCGAGCAGGGGGATACCGCGGCGCTGGAGCAGCGAACGAATGTGTCGCGCCGAGGCCTGGTCGGTCACCAGGTCGCGCCCGAGGGCCAGCGCCACGGCCTCGGCGGTGACGTCATCGGCGGTGGGCCCGAGCCCGCCGGTCATGATTACCACGTCGGCCAAGGCGACGGCCTCACGCACGGCCGCACACACGCGCTCGACGTTGTCGCCGACGGTTACCTGGCGGAACAGGTCTATGCCGAGTTCGGATAGTCTGCGCGACAGATAAACGGCGTTGGTATTAGCGATCTGGCCGAGAAGAAGCTCAGTTCCAACCGAAAGGATCTCCGCTCGCATGCGGTCACCTGAAGCGCGCCGGGGAGCGCGTGCGCTGCGGGCACGCTCGCTTGATAAGCTGTGCGAAAACAGGATGAGAGCGAAGCGCTCATGACGAGCCTACGGCGTGATTATATCCGATTAAGGCGTCCGCGACAAGCGGCGGGCAGAGGCACAAGGTCGTGTAGCTGACGGTTACCCACTTTCGGCCTCCGCACGGAGCCTGCGTCGTTGGGATGGTGGTGAGTCCAGCCATTC
>Ga0315294_10003502_pt1 | contig 17125 bp, 18 predicted proteins | sample YL17G13_40_MG_FD_203626 | JGI IMG/M metagenome (GOLD analysis project Ga0315294, IMG submission 203626) | Sediment microbial communities from Yellowstone Lake, YNP, Wyoming, USA - YL17G13_40 | ecosystem: Environmental > Aquatic > Freshwater > Lake > Sediment | place: USA: Wyoming | collected... | reverse complement strand
GGGTCCCTTGGCGCCCTTCGTCGGGTCCAGGCAGTCGCCGATGGACTTGGTCCCTTGGGTGGACGTGCATGAAAGGCAGACGTCCCCAGGGAGCAGCATGGGTGGGTTTGGGGTGGGCTGCGGGAAAAGCACAGCCGGGGCCGGCGCCACGCGAACGCCAAGCTTCGTGGGGTCAACAGCGACCGTCACGAGTGGGGAGTCCGAGACAAATATCTCGGCTCCCATCGCGAGGGCGAAGTTGCAGGCCGCGGCAGGGACGCCCTGTGTTACGGCGCCGAGGTTCTTCCAGGTTGACGAAAGGTCAACGACGGCCGGCGGGTCCCAGACCCTCAGATTGAGGGCGGGCGGGTTGGCCACAATCCCCTGCGCGGCGATGTCACACTCAGGCGGCATCGGCGTGATTGTCGGCGTGCTCGTCGGCACGAATGTCTTAATGGGGGTGACTGTTGGGCAAGAGGGCTGGCCTGGGCCGCCGCACCAGGGTGTCGTTGTCGCTGTCCACGTAGGAGTAACGGTGGGTGTGGGCGAAGGTGGACAGGGCTGGCCGTCGACCAGGCAGGGTGTCGCGGTGGGCGTGGGCGTGGGCGTTGGGGTCTCCGTTGGGCACGGCCCGTCGCAGGGTGTCGCCGTAGCGGTGGGCGTGCAGGTGTTAGTCGGCGTCTCCGTGGGCGTAGACGTCGGCGGGCATGGTTGGCCGTCGACCAGGCAGGGTGTCGCGGTGGGCGTGGGCGTGGGCGTTGGGGTCTCCGTTGGGCACGGCCCGTCGCAGGGTGTCGCCGTGGCGGTGGGTGTGTAGGTGTTAGTCGGCGTCTCCGTGGGCGTAGGGGTCGGCAAGGCGGTGCCGGTGCAGTCCACGTCCGCGGACGTGTTGGTCACGTATGTGACGTTGTGCGCGGCGTCTTCGAGAACGATATCACCAAAGCCGAGGGACCCGTCGCCGTCCTTCAAGCACTGGAACGTGAAATCAACGACCTGCTGAGGGTCGGTGAAGGGAGGCGAAGCGGGATCACCGATGCCGGGTTGGCCACAGTCAACGCCTGCTCCGTAGAGTGGATCGCCGTAGTACCATTCGAAACCCCGTACGTAGAGCCCGGCGACGCAGCCGGTGTCGAGGTCTGGTGTGGACGCGACGATGTTAACGAGCGTGTTGTCGTAGGTGAACCCGAATTGATAGTGGGAGCAGTTGGCGACGCCGAGGCCGGTGACGTCGATTAGAACGTGGAAGGTGTCGCCGACGACCGCACTGTAGGACGCCTGGTCCATGAACAAGTTCGGGGGTCCGTCGGCGCCTCTGGCCACATCGGTCCGTCTGCCGGAGCCAGACAGCACGAGCACGAGAGATGCCGTCAGTACGATGCCTGTCGCGAGGGTGAGGGTTGCCCGTAGACGTCGAGACATTCCTTCACCTCCTATGAAGTGTGCGTCCGACGGATTGCAGAGCCAGTGCCGCTTCGCAAGCGGGGATGGTGGCAGGAGAGGCATGAGTGTAACTGCCTAGAGTTGAGTTGTCAATCCCTTACTAGGATTTATGTTGCGAGAAGACGGCGGACCGCATGCCTGAACGGGAGATGTTCGGGGGTATGAGTTCATCGAATTCTGGTCCGACGGAATTGCCCAGGACGTCTATGAGTGTGTCCGCGAGCTCCGAGACTTCCTCTCCCTTGACTAGGCCATCTCCTGTTACCCGACAAGGCTCAAGCAGACCAGACACCAAGTCCGGATGGTGATGCCTCGCAGACCGGAAACGGCAGAGCATCTGACTCCGAGGCAGAGGGCCTTGGGAGTGACCGCAGACGTCGGGAAACGAAGGTTGGGGGAGGTGAGGTCCCGCCACAACCATTATTCCGGGCGGATCTCTGCCGCGAGTCGGATGCCCTGCACGTGCTCCGAGTTGAGGAATGTGTCTCTGAGCGATTCGTCGCTGAGCCCTGCAGCCACCCCCTGAATGACGGCTAGGGCATCGCGATAGGCTTGGCGCGCGTCCTCGGGCCTCCCCTGGGCCTTTCGCAGGTCTCCCAGGGCGGCCTGAGTCTTCCATAGTTGGGGCGGGTTGCCGACCTGCTGGGCGATCTCTAGGGCCGCGGCGAGCTCCTTCTCCGCCTCCGCCAGCTTGCCCTGGGGCAGGAGGACCTGCCCCCGCAGGCGGCAGCCCTTGACGATGTTCTTCCTGCTGTCGCTCTGTTCCGCCAGGGCCAGGCACTCGTCGGCGTAGGCAAGGGCTCTGCCATGATCGCCCCTGACCAGCCACAGCTCGCCGTAGCTGTGGAACAGGCGCTGGGAGTAGCGCCAGAGCATCCAGCGGTCCTGGGGCCGTGGGTTTCGCACCACTTGCTCGACCTTCTGGAACTGCTCCTCAGCCTCATCGGGGCGGCCCAGGGCCAGCAGGTCGTCTCCCAGGTTCAGGCGGGCGTTGCTCTCGACCTCAGGGTCAGGGAGGTTTGCCTCCACTGCCGCCTCGACCCCCCGAGTGTTCCACTCCATCGCCTGCTGGTGATCCTGAAGCTCGCCGTAGAGCCAGCCAATGGTGTTCAGGTTGCGCGCCCGCGTATGGAGATCGCCCACGCGGGTGCAAATCGCGAGCACGTCCGTGAGAAGGACAAGGGCCTGCTGGTACTCTCCCCTGCCCCCACGGGCGAGGGCCTCTTCCCACCGGTGCCACAGGAGCGTGGTGATCTGACGGCCTTTTTCGGCGGCGCCGCGCCAGCGCTCGAGGACCTCGAGGGCTTCATTGAAGCGGCCAGCCCAGATGGACCCCAAGCTGCCGGACACGCCCCACCAAGCCTCAGTGAGGCGATCACCAACCTTCGGTGCCAGGTCCTCCGCCGTCCGCGTGAGGGGTTCGGCCTCAGCGTGGCGGTTGATAACCACGTACATCGAGGCGAGCTCGGAACTCGCGACGAAGCGAACGTCGTTGAAACCCTCATCGCCAATCGCCAGAGCGGCCTTTAACGTTCCCTCCGCTGTCTCGAAGTCGTGGTCCCAGAACTCGGCGGTACCGCGTCGGGCGAGAGCCATCCCCTCCAGACGCCGGTCGCCCAGGCTGCGGGCGGCCACCGCCATCCGGTCGGAGTCGGCGGCATAGGCGTGGAAGTCCCCGACGGTGTAGTCCACCACCCCCCGGCTCCGGGCCACGAAGATGGCTGTCGCCAGGGCTGACTCTCCCAGCCTCTCGCACACTTCTAGGGCGCGGGCGTAGTACTCTAGCGCGTCCTGGTTGGCGTAGGCAGCGGTGGCCTTGTCGCCGGCCTTCACCAGGTAGTCCAGGGCCTTCTGCCACTGCTGGCCCTGGTAGTAGTGGTGGGCCAACGCCTCGTAGTGCTCAGGCAGTCGGTCGGCGTACAGCTCCTCGATGGCGGCCGCCACGACGCGGTGCAGGGCTCTGCGCCGCTCCACGAGCAGGGTGGAGTAGGCTACATCATGGGTCAGGGCGTGCTTGAACATGTAGGACAGCTCGGGGAAGTAGGCCTTCTCGTAAATCAGCTCCAGCGATTTGAGCTCGGCCAGCAGCTCGTCCATCTTCGCCTCGATGTGCGAGATGCGATTCAGCAGCCGCACCGTGAACTCGCGGCCGATGACGGAGGCGAGCTGGATGGCTTCCTTGGCCTGGCGCTCCAGCCGGTCGATGCGGCTGAGGATCACTTCCTGGATGGTGTCGGGCACCCGGATCTGCTCCAGGGCGCGTTCCACCGAGTAGCTGCCGTTGGTCTTGCGAAGGACGCCGGATTCTACCAGCGACTTCGTGACCTCCTCGACGTAGAAGGGGTTGCCCTCCGCCTTGCTGGTGATGAGCTGCTGGAGCTGCTGGGGCAGCGTGGCCACCTGGAGTACACCCTCGGCCATGACCACGCTCTCCTCCGGCCGCAGCTGTCCCAGGGCCAGGCGGCTGTAGTAGGTGCGCTCGCCCAGGGAGTGGGCGTAGGCGGGCCGATAGGTGAGCACCAACAGCACCGGCGCCGAGGCGACGACGTCCACCAGCGCCGCCAGCGCTTCCTCTGACATCTCGTCCACCCAGTGCAGGTCCTCCACGACCACCACCAGCGGCCGCCGGCGGCTCTCCTGGGGGAGGAGCGCCCGAAGGCTGTCGAAGACGCCGGCCCGCCGCTCCATGGGGTCCATGACCGTCACAGCCGGGTCGCCGGGGTCTACGTTCAGCAGGTACTTGAGATAGGGGACTGTCGCCTCGGCCCCTTCGTCCCAGTGAGCAGTGCCCTCGTCAACTTTGCGGATAATGGCGGCGTCGTTGTCCGCCTCCTGCACGCCGAAGTTGCCCTTCAGGATATCGATGATCGGCAGGTAGGGGATGTTCTTGCCATAGGAGATGCAGTGGCCTTCCAGCCAGGTGGCCGCCTCGTCTAGGATAGAGCGGCGGAACTCCAGGAGGAGGCGGGACTTGCCGATACCGGCCTCGCCCGAGACGAACACCACCTGTCCCTGGCCCCGCTTGGCCTGCTCCAGGTAGCCCCTGAGCACGGTCAGCTCCTGGTCGCGGCCGATGAACGGGGTGAGGCCGCGCTCGACTGCCCTCTCGAGGCGGGTGCGCACGGGCCTCTCCCGCAGGGCCCAGTAGGCCACCACTGGCCCTGCTTTGCCCTTTACCGTTAGCGCCCCCAGCGGCTCGCACTCGAAGTAGTCCTGGACCGCCCGGTAGGTGTTCTCGCTCAGGTAGACCGCGCCGGGCTCGGCTAGCTGTTCCATTCGGGCTGCCAAGTTCACGGTGTCGCCCAGGGCCGTGTAGTCCATATCCAGGCTATCCGAGATCTTGCCGACGACAACGGGACCAGTGTTGAGCCCGACGCGAAAGCGGCACTCGATGGAGTAGCGCTTCTTGACCTCGGCAGCATGGTCGTCGAGGGACTTCTGCATCTCTAGCGCGGCGGCTACGGCGCGGCGGGCGGCATCCTCGTGGGCAATGGGGGCGCCAAAAAGGGCCATGACGCCGTCGCCCGTAAACTGGGTAATCGTGCCCTCGTAGCGGTGGACAGCGTCCATCATCCGGGCCAGACAGCCCTGCATCAGTTCATAGACTTGTTCCTCATCCAGGCGCTCGGAGATGGGGGTAAAACCCATGGCGTCCGCGAAAAGGACGGTCACCGTGCGGCGTTCACCTTCCAGCGCGGCGCGGTCGCGGAGGATCTTCTCGGCCAGGTGAGGTGGTGTGTAGGTAAGGGGATCCGGGGCGGGAGCCCGCTTCGAGGGCTCAACTATGCGATGGCCACAGGAGCCGCAGAAGAGAGCTGCGCCCCCAAGCTGCGCCCCGCAGTTCGGGCAGACATCTACCAAGGCTGCGCCGCATTGGTCGCAGAAGGATGCCGTCTCACTATTGTCGTGGCCGCACGAACGGCACAGCATGCCATCCCGCCCATCTTCCGCGTTCTCTCGGAAGTTTGCGCGGACGCAGCAATCTTGCATCAGGCTGAGAGGGATGTCAAATGTGGCGACGCCCGAAAGGTTGCCCCTTCAGACGGGTCCCGGCCCCATGGCTCCAATTGGGATCGTCAGACTCTTGCCGGGCTAACGACTATCCGCACAATGCACGCTTAGTGTGCGTGCATGGCACGCTCCAGTCACGCCGTGTTCTCGGTCTGAGATGGGCGGATGGAGGGGCTCGTCCAATTACTGGGCGCGAAGGCCGGGCTTGCGGGAGAGACTTGCCGCCGCGTCGGCGACCTTCTGGCAGTAGGTCTTCAACTGCTTTGTCTCCGCCGGAGTGAGAACGCTGAAGAGCTTCTCGCTGGCCTTGTTAGCCACTGCGAAAGCCCCCTCGAACTTCTTGACGCCTTCCTTGGTGAACTCGACCAGCCTCTTTCGCCGGTCCTTGGGGTCGCCGTGAGTGCGGACCCATCCCTTCGCCTCGACGCGATCGATCAGGCCGGTTAGGCTGTTGGGCTCTTTCACCGTCCACCTGGCAAGCTCTGTTATCATGAGCGGCCGCCGCTCGCGGGCCAGGAGGGCCAGCACCTGCAACTGCGGTAGGGATATGCCCTGGGGCAGGAGCGCGGTCTCTTGCACCTTGAACATTGCGTTATGGGCCTCTTGGAGCGCTTCCCACTCGCTCAGCCGCTTGATCTTGTCGGTACGGACTGCCTTTGGAGATGGGGTTCGAGTTGCCATCTGTCCTCCGCTTCTTGCTCGAGCGTCAGTTCTCTCGAACTGACGCTAGCCGTCGGGAGATCGGGCCGAGCTGTTGGCCCACGCAGCGAATTGTAGCACATCTGTCAGTGGGGCGCGGGGATGCCGAGCGGTCGGCGGTCAGACGGCTGGCCAGGAGTTCGGGCACGTAGTCGGAGGGCCGTATGGATTCGAACCCTCGACTCCCGGATTAAAAGTCCGCGAGCCGTTCGGCCCACACTTGGCGTTGTTCGCCGAATCTGAGAGGAAGGCCATGTGGCGCTCTGCGAGGACGAATCCTGCGGTCTTGCCCGCGTGACATCTGACGACAGGATTCTAAGTGGTCCGCGATGCCCAGGCAAGCCATCCCCGGCCACGATGGCGGTCTTGTCTTTCAATAGAAGCCGGCGGCACAGGCCGCCGGCTTTTTTCTATCAGGACAACCTGGCCTGACAGGCTAGGCCAGCAGCTTGGGAACGTTTCTCAGGATGGTCTCGGCCTCCTTGACGATCTCCTGCACCATATCGTCGACTTTGGGCATGTCCTTGATGCGCTGGGCCACTTCGCCGGCGGCCATCATCGCCTTTTCCTTGTCGCCTTCGAAGGTAGCCTTGATTGATTCAATCTCGTATTGGATCAGGGACATGTCAATCGTGGTGTAGTCATCAGGGGTGCCGAGGAACACGCCCGGCGATTTCTTGAGGGTGTTGGCGGCATGTTCAATGCTGCGGGGCGTCTTCAGCCAGCGGGCAGGGCCGACAAAGCCGCGCGCGATGAGTGTTCCCCTGTCGCCGGCCTCCACAACTCCCTCCTTCCAGATCTGGTGGAAGTCGCTCTCCTGCGTAGCCAGGAAGCGCGTGCCCATCTGCGCGCCGTCCGCACCCATGACCAGTGCAGCTGCGAGGGTCTTGCCATCGGCGAACCCGCCGGCGCCGCAAACCAGCGTCTTCTCATCGGACACCGTTTCCACCACGGCCGGAAGCAGGACCATAGAGTGGACCGGCTCCCAGGAAGTGTGGAAACCTCCTTCATGGCCGGAGGCTACGATAACGTCCACCCCCGCCTTCTTGCAGCGGAGAGCTGCCTTGACGGACGGGACAACGTGCATCCAGGTGAACCCTGCTCCCTTGATCTTCTCATCCCAGCCCAGGGGGTCGCCGGCCGACGTGAAGATCACCTTGAAGTGGTTCTTGATGTCCGGGTTCTCCTCACGCACCCTTATGGCTGTGTCGATTATGATATCGGCGCCTATGCGCATTTCCGCCGAAACCATCACGTTGATGCCGAAAACACCGCCCTTATCCTTGACCAGGTTGTAGGTCCGTTTCAGCGCCTTTTTCAAGACGGTGGGCATGTCGTCGTCGTAGTCTGCACCGGCAGTGCTTACCCAGGCCTTGTAGACCCATGGCTGGCTGTCCCTGTCAACGATGCCGCTGGTGGAAAGCAGCCCCAGGACGCCGGCGTTGGCCGCAGCAACTCCCAGGTTGTTGTTGGCGAAAGGTCCCATCCCTGCCTGGATGATGGGATACTTGATTCCGATGAGGTCACACAATCTCGATTTGATCATTCGAAACTCCTTTGTAGTCTTGGCGCTGTCTTTCTGAGAAGAGGATGTCCTGCGGGATGTGCTTACCCGCCGAGCGCCGTTACACAGAAAGAATGGTGCATGTGTAAGACATATTATACGACTGCAAGAGGTACAGGATAGGTCAGTCTAGTCTCGAAGGTAGGCGGCGATTGCTGCTTTTCGTTCAGCCGGACTAGAGTAGAACACTACATCACTGCCGCCCAGATGCCACCAGTCAGAAGCGCCACTCCCATCCAGGCCTGCTCCGGCGCGACCTTGCCCGGCTGGCGTCGCCGCACCAGCTCATTGAGCACGGAGCGCGTAGCGAACAGTCCGGGGACCCAGGTGATCAACGCGGCGATGGGAATGTGCTCTTGTTCGCTACCGCTCACGAAATCAGGCGCGAATATGCTGATGAGCGCAACGGATAGCCAGACGCCTCCGAGCGCAACCGCCAGCCAAATCAGTCGTTCGCGCATGCTACACCTCTTTCTCGCGGCACCGTCGGGAACCTCGGATGGGCAACTTGGAGGGCCGTGAGGGATTCGAACCCTCGACTCCCGGATTAAAAGTCCGCGGACCGTTCGGCCCACACCCGGCGCTTTTCGCCGAATCTCAGGGGAAGGGCAGATGGCGCTTGACGAGGACGAATCCTCCGGTCAGTTCTTGACGGTAGGAAGGGCCAGCACGATAGTGGTTGCATGGAAAACAAACCCATTAACCCTCACAGGGCGAGATTCTATCTGCTGCCCACGACCCGGCTTGGCTGGTGGGCCGCAGGCTTATTGGTCGCGTTCGCGGCGCTCTTTGTAACGCGCTTCCGCCTCCACCTTGGCGGTGGCGGATGGCAGGGAGGCGGGGGATTCTTCGACAACCCATGGCTGGGGGCACAGGCCGTGGGTGCGGGCGTGGCCGCTGTGCTCTCGGGAGCGATTGCTGCTTTCGCCGTCGGCTTCCACCGCGAGAGATCCTTGCTTGTGTTCCTTGCTCTCATCGTCGGGCTCTTCGTCGCGGCTTTCTCACTTGGTGAGATCGCCGGCCACGACTAGGTTTGCCGGGAGGACCATCGCCGCCACCCGCTCATCGGTAGTTCGACGTGAAGGCCTTCCTGCTGTCTACTGGACACCAGACGTCCCCCGACGCCCTTCCCAAGGAAGTGCGCGAGTCCCTGGGCCGCGTGACCTTCAACAACAACTACCAGGACTACTCGCAGCTCAATGCTCGCCGGCTGATGGAGATGCTGCTGTAGGCTGGACTGGCTCAAGCCAGTTTGTCAGGCGTCACCTTGGGAGGGAGGGTAGGTATGGACACAAAGGAGTACTTGAAGCACTTCATGGTGCTTCTCCACGAGCAGTGGGAGCGAGCCCTAAGCGATCTGAGCGAGGAGCAGTTCTACTTCCGCCCAGGCGACCACAGCAACCACATCGCCTTCACCGCCTGGCACTGGGTCAGAACCGAGGACAATGTCGTCCAGTTCGCGCTGCAACGCCAACAGACTGTGTGGCTACTGAACCAACTGGATGAGCACTGGGGCCTGCCTCGTTTGGCTCAAGGGACCGGCATGCCTCCTGAGGAGGCGCATGCCCTCCGTTTGCCCTCGGTAGCCGACTTCCTCGAATATGCCCGACAGGTGTGGAGTGCGACAGACCGCTATCTCGATCATGCTAACGTGGAGGAACTGAGCCGGATCACAAAGGTCGTCCCTTTCGGAGAGATCGCTGTCGCGCAGGCCCTCGGGCAGACCATCGTCGCTCACGGGAATCAGCACCTGGGCGAGATCTGGCTGATCCGGGAGCTGCAAGGATTGACAGGGCTGGGGGTGTAGATGGGCACAATGGGGACGTGGTGTGCGTTGAGAGGTAGCGACAGCACTAGCGGGCCGCGCAAAGAAGCCTAAGGCAATGGCCGAAGAAGGATGTCTTCCATCTCTAGACGGGGTCGGGGACGTGGCTCCTCCGCCGGGTACCCGCACGCCACCAGTGCGACGATGATAATGCTCTCTGGCAGGTCAAGCAGGGCCCGCACCTCCTCACTCTGATCTACGGCGCCTACCCAACACGTGCCGATACCCATGGACGCGGCCGCCAGTACCAAATGCTCGATGGCGATGTACGTGTTCGCAACTACGCTTCGCACAACGCTGGTCCTGTCAAGCTCGCGAGCCCGCCTGGGATCGGGGAGCTGGCCGGCGAAGCTCTCCAGGATCCCAGAATCCACTAACTCGCGGTCCCGGAGCGCGCCGGAACGAGGGGAGTAGGCGTCCAGATCAGCGGCGCAGACAACCACCAATGGTGCCTTCTCAACGAAGGGATAACCTGCCGTGTGACGAAGCTTCTTCTTGTCCTCGGCGTCTACGACTATCAGGAAGCGCCAGGGCTGTCGGTTGCTGGCCGACGGCGCCAGGCGGGCCGCCTCCAGCATCCGAAGGACGAGTTCTCTCGGGATTGCCTCGGGCCGATACCTGCGAATACTTCGACGCTGACGGATCGTCTCCTCTACGGTCAACATCTTCGGCATCTCCTGACAGGTGGTTCCCAGCGAGTCTGGTGGCCTTTCTATGCTAGCGGCGACGGTCGCAGTGATCCAGTCCGACACGTCCCCCGTGAGCAGCAATCAACAGTTCATCGGGCTGGCACATCGTCCCGACTCTTCAAACACGTGGTGTAATGGTGAGAACCGCCGCCTCGCCTCGGCCGCCTCTTGCGAGTGCTCCGGCGAGTGCCAGAAGCAGAAGTCCTTGCCGCGCATCGGCGTCGCCCGACAGGGCTCGCCGTTGGTCTTCTGAGAGCGGCACCCATGCAAATCGATTACCATTCGGTACCTCTGCTAGTCAGGGGGTTGGACACCATCGGGCCATAGTGTGCGTCCCCCGGAAGACACGAGAGAGAGCAGCAGACCCTACCGGGTCCGCTGCCTCCGCCAGGACGGCTGTCTTCTATTCGGTCTTCTCTCCCTCCGGCTGCGCTGCGACCGCGGCAGCCTGTGGTTCTGCGGGCGGCTCGCCGACCGCGTTCATCGGGTCGACCATCACCGCCTCGAAGTCGCTCTTGCCGGCGCTCTCGCGGGCAGCCTTGGCGCCGGCGCAACGGCAGGCTCCGTCATCGTCATCCCTGCAATGCTTTCTTGTAGTTCTCAATTGCTACGAGGCTCGGCCGCTCCTTCTCTTCAGTGGGTTCGGTGTATCGGATGCGCAGGTCGCGCCGGGCATCGAGCGTCGTGCCCATCACCTTCTCGCGCTGCCTGAGCTCGACCGCCTGCTTCGTATCGCCCATGTGGAAGGCGGCGGCGATGAGCGCGGTGTCGAGCGCGAACTGCCAGTCGGTCTCGGTCCAGAGAACACAGTGGGGCATCCGCGAGACGGCGCTCCACCAGCGCCTCGTCATGGCCGGCCAGCGGCGCCCGTTCGGGCCGCTCTTAGGCAGCGGCGGCGCCCCCTCGAACGGCTTAGTCTCTACCTCGAGCCAGTCATGGCGCGGCGCGACCCTATGGCGTACTGGCTGGCCCTCGTTCGGCTTAGAACCCGGTAGTGGCATTTCCTAATCCCCCAAGGATTTTGAAGTTATACAGGGTCGCAAAGTGGTTCGCTAGCGGTTCCGCGCAAGCGACACTTCCGAAATGTTCGACCCCCTACCCTGCACGTCGCGCTCCTCTAGTTCAACATCCCGTAGTCGACGCGCCTGTCCGTTCCGCAGGACGTATTGCGTAACGGCCACGTCAGCGTCAGGCATCGGCTCCCCCTTCCAGTAGCGTTCTTAGCCGCTGCTCCGCGTCGGCAATGAGCCGCCCCAGCTCCCCTATCCTCTCCGTGCGGCCAGCGGGTGACCCATACCAGCGGCCATGCCGTGTCTGCCGCAGAAGACTTTCCAGGCCCGCCAGTTCACGGGTGACGCGCCTTATCCTGAACTCCCGAAGCCGACGGCACGCCGTGCTGCAGTATTCACCCGGCCTTCCCCGTGCCTTCGCTGGCGGGACGTCACCCCCACATTCTCGGCATTGTGTTTTCTCCACCTATTCCCGACCTCTCATTTCGCGGCCGCACGCGTGGTGGTACCATACCGGTCTACCGCAAACGACACCCTAGGCTTTTCGACCCGCCTGGGTGCCCTCTGCCACGCCTTGCCCGCTGTCAGCTCCGCACGCTGCCCCAGCAGCAGCTCCGGCGTCATCGTCTCGGTGTCCGAAGCGATTACTGTCATCTAACGGCCTCCTGAGCCTCGCGAGCGAACCACCTCAGCGTCTTGCGCTCGTCCTTCTCGGCCAGCTCTAGTCCATCGATAACAGCCTGGTCTACGTGCTGGGCAATGGCCTCGGTAGCTAGGGCTCTCAGCGTGTCGGGCGGGATAGCATCCACCTCTACGCTTTCGCCACGGAAGCCAGCATATCGGGAGTCGCCCTGCTTCGTGGGGCGCGTGGGTAGGCTCCAGACGGCGATCTGCTGAGGGGTGACGCCCAGCACCTCGAAATGCATCTCTGCGTCCGGGGCGAACTGGCGTAGGCGGGCCTCAGTCGAGCGCGCGATGTCTACCCCGGAGGGGTCATGGTCCCCGAAGTAGTAGAGATAGACGGGTCGCTTCTCCGCCGCGATCGCCTCGGACGCCTCGTGCAAGTAGGACAGGGAAGGATACCCCCGCGTTACCATGAGCGGCACGTCCCACTCGGAGGTCACGTCATAGAGAACACCGGCCAGCGCGTCCTTCTCACACCAAACCTCAACATAGACATCCTGCTCATCCCACCGTGCGCGGCGATAGAACCTCGCCATCTGCCACAGAGCCCCTTCTAGTGACGAGTGGGTGGTGGGCTTCCTCATCCACCGCGTGCTATCAGCGATCCAGCCGAAGGGTAGCGTCCCGGCCAGGCGCATCTCCTTCAGCAGGCGGATCACCGTCACCTTGTATTCCCCCTCCGTCTTGTCGATGGCGCCACGGCTAACGAGCTGGTAGAACACCTGGCGCACCGTCATGGGCTGCTGCTCGGCGACAACCTCTCTGAGCAGGCAGCGCAAGTACTCGATATCGGCTTTCGTTCGCCTTGTAGGTCTAGACCCATTAGTGGGGGGCGTGCGCTGAGCTGTCATATCCCTGCTCCCATCGCGAATACCATCGCCAACTTCGCAGGCTCAGGGTGGCAGACGCCACAGACGGGGCCAGTGCCGTCGGCTCTATACCACCACGAGGTCGAGGAGCAGGCGGGACAGCGCCCAAGGGGGGGTTCTGTCGCCTCTGTGTGCATACCTGCATTTGCCGCTACATCCGCTACATCCGCTACATTGTCAGGTTCCATATTCAATACGGCGTCGGCTTGTGTAGCGCTTGTAGCGCTTGTAGCGCTTTGTGGGGAACAGGGAAGGTAGCGCTCCCAGGCGTCCCCGAAGGTCTCCCGATGGTATCCCTTTAGGACATCTTCGCCAGCACGGACGTTGACGGACTTGATCGCGAAGGGCCGGAGGAGCCGCGCCAGTCCTCGGGGGGTGAGCGGCTTGCCGTGCCATTCGCCCCAGGGGGATTCCTCGATAGCATTCAGGGCGGTCAACAGCTCGGCAGTAGGGAGTTTGTCGGTGATCTTGTCGTCGAAGACGACCTGGATATCGGAGAGGAGCTTGACGCCGACACTGTCATCATCACGCACATCGACGCAGGAGAGAGCGAGCGCCACTTTGCGCGACCGTTGAGGCCAGTCCCCGCCAGCAGTGTCGGCGATGGCAAACAGGGGTTCCCAGCCGTCGATAGCGCGATCGTCGATGTAGTCAGGGATGTCGGGTCGCGCCTCCCTCAGCGCCTCGATGTTGGCTGTTGCCCATCGTTCGGCTCGCTCACGTAGGGAACCCGCGGCCTCCTCTACCTCTCGCCTCCGGAAGCGGGTGACCGTCTCATTGGGAGCACGGCGGCGGAGCACGAGGCGGATGCAACGGTCGGCGACGGTTTCCGGCAGTTTGCCGATGCCAGCGAGAGCCTTCGGTCCGAAAACGTCAAACCCAACGAGGTCGATGTCGCCGCCCTTCTTGACACAAAGCCATGCCTTACACCCGCGCCGATGGCCGGCGTTCAGGATGGCGCGTAGGGCTTCGGAGTACTCGCTTTCCTTCTTGAAGGCGGCGTCAGTCTCATCTAATAGCAGGCTAGGGTGGTCCCGCTCTAGGCGCCGCTGGAGGACGGCGGCAGTGACGCGGCCGGTGAACCAGGGACGCGCCGCCAGGAGGTCGAGCACCTCCAGGAGGCGTGTCTTGCCCGAACGTTTCTCTGGGCTCGTTATGTGTAGGTAGGGTGTCGCATCCGCCGCGTCGATGGCGTAGGAGTGGATCACCCACAGCGCCGTCGCGCTCGCTTGGTCTGGGGATAGCACTACATATCGGCGGGTGATCGCTGCTATGTCGTCAAGCAGAGCAGCACCATCAGGAACAGGCTCGGACTGCCAGATCGGGGCGGCGTCTGCCAGCGATAGCAGCTCCTCAGCGCTCCCGCCGTTGTCTAACCAGTCGGATACGTCGCCATGCTCCGGCAGATCGGGGAGTTCGAGGATATGCACGTCAGCGGCGACGCCGACTAACGACGCGGCTACGTCCTGAGCGTGTGAATGTCCGGGCCCGTCGTTGTCGGGGAGGATGCGGACATTGCGGCCCGCCAGGGTGTCGGCGTACTCTGACCGCCACTTCCCGGCGCCCATCGGCGACGTGGTAGCGACGAACCCCAAGCCTCTCAGCCGGTCGGCGTCCTTTTCGCCCTCGACGATGTACACCGTCTCATCGGGCATGGCGGCGACTAACTGCGGCAAGTGATAGAGGACGCGGCGAACACCGTCGAGTTTGTAGACGTAGCCGCCGTTGCCGTCCGGCCGGCGCTGAGAAAAGCGCTTCGGATGGAACTTCACGGCCTCGAATAGCAGGGCGCCGCCTTCGTCGAAGTACTGATAGACGGCGACGGGCTTGCCGTTAGGGGATGCCTTCGCCTCCGGCCACAAACCCCGCTCGCGCAAGGCGGCGACAACGGCGTCCTGCGAGCATCCCCCCGTCTGACAGTGAACGAGGACTGTGCCGTCCTTGCCCGTGTTGACGGATAGCGACGGCTTATCGTCGGCGTGGCATGGGCAGTGGGTGTTTCCACTACCCCGCCGCGCTGTTGCCGCGCACTGGCAGCCGGAGTGACCGCAGGCTAGGGCGTCGAGAATCGCCTGTACCACCGCGTTCACCTAGCTCCCCGCTGCCATGCGGCGGTCGATGTACTCCTGGAGAGCGGAGGCCGGGATGATTCTGGTCCCGCCTTCACGGAAGGATTCAATCGAGCCGTCAGCTAGGAGAGCAAACAGCTTGTCGCGTCCGATGCCAAGCGCGGCCGCAGCCTGATTAGGCCGGTACGCGAGCGGCTTTGCCTCAGTCCTCATCATTTTCCTTCCCCTTTCGGTCGTTTGCCGTCGGAAATCGATTGACATTAGTAGGGTAGGCGGATATGATTGCCACGTCAATAGATTCGGCAGTCCAAAAGGAGGCATGATGGGGACACTAGCAAGCCAGCCTGTGCCACGGCGACGGCGACACATATCTGCCCAAATGCAGGATGCGATTGATGAACTCGACGACGAGGGCTATTCGCCCTTTCAAATCCGTGAGAAATTGACGGACCGCAAAGCGGCTGGGAAACTCAAAGACGCGCCGCCTATTCTCCGAACGCTTCGGCGCGTCGTCGCAGATCACCGGCGGTTTGACGATTCCGGCCCCTGGGAAATAGACGCCGCACAGGTCATTGACCCCGATGCAGCCTTCGCTGTCCTCAGCGACGTTATCAGGCACACTGTCGGGCGCGTGTCGCAGCTTTCGCGGCTAGAGGCGCGCTGGGTTACGACGCTGACGGCTTTGTGGGGCGACCTCCCGCCGTGGACGGTCTACCGACTCGCCCGAGAGTACATCATCCGGCGTCAGCGCAAAGAATCGAGCCTTGATCTCGACACGTTCTTGGCGTTCGCGCCGTGGCATGAGTCGCAGGCAGAGGCGTACGTGGGCGCTCTCATCGACCGCTTGATCCCTTGCGGACCGATTTTCTTATTGGACCTCATCCCCGGTATCGCGGTTCCCCAGGGCGACCATTTCACCGCGCGCCCCTTAGAGAAGCTAACCGGCGCCGACGCTGCGAAGTTCAAGGAGCAACTAGATCAACTAGAGAACAAGGAGGCACAAGATGACGCGCAGAGGTAAGGGCGAAGGGTCAATCCGCCTTCGGGCCGATGGCCGATGGGAGGCGACGTTGACGCTGGCGGCGATGGCCGGGAAGCGCCGGCGCAAAAGCTACTTCGGCACGACGCGGGCAGAAGTAGCGGCCCTCCTCAACGCCGCTCTAAAGGGACAGTCGGACGGCCTGCCGATCCCGTCCGACCGCCTGAGCGTGAAGGCGTACCTTGACGAATGGCTGGAAGCGAAACGGCCATCCTTGCGTCCTGAATCGCTCCGGCGCTATCGTGACGCCTGTCGCCTCTACATCATCCCCGAGGTCGGCCGCAAGCCCCTCGCCAAGCTCACGCCGGCCGACGTCCAGGCCGCTTATGCCCACTGCCGTGCAAAGGGACTCTCAGGCACAACCGTTCAGCTCGTTCACGGCGTTCTCCATAAGGCGCTCGACGACGCCGCCCGCTGGAATCTCGTCGTCCGCAACGTCTGCGACCTCGTAGACGTGCCAAAGCGCACGACGCCGGAAATGCGGACGTTGAACGCGGATGAGGCGACGGCGCTCCTGGAGGCTGCGAAGGACGATCCGCTCGAAGCGTTCTACACCGTCGCGTTGACGTGCGGCCTCCGTCTCGGCGAGCTCCAGGCGCTTCGCTGGAAGGATGTTGATCTCCAGCGCCGGCGACTCAGAGTGACGGCCACGTACCAGGGGATGCAGGACGGCGCCCCGGTCTTCTCAGAGCCGAAGACGGCACGCAGCAAGCGTGAGGTGCATCTATCGCTGATGGCCGTCGGAGCGCTGAAGCAGTACCGGGTCCGCCAGTTGGAGCGGCGCCTGCTCGGGCTGTGGGAAGATCACGGGCTCGTCTTCGCTACCGCGTTCGGCCGGCCCCTGGACGGAAACAACATCAGGACGCGATCCTTCTCCCGGCTGCTGAAAAGGGCAGGCTTGCCGCCGATGCGGTTCCACAGCCTCAGACACACGGCGGCGACGCTGCTGATGGCCGAAGGCGTCAACATCAAGGTCGCCTCAGAGATGCTAGGCCACGCCGACATCACGACGACGCTTCGCATCTACTCGCACGTCCTACCCTCGATGCAGGAGCAAGCCGCCGACGCAATGGATCGCCTCTTCGCACCATTGGCGGTCAGATAGGCGGTCAAACCGCCCAACAAAGAGCCCCTGCGAGCCTTTTCTAGATTCGCAGGGGCTTGTTTTCATGGTGGAGACGGGGGAGAATTGAACTCCCCGTCCAGAAGAAGAACGTCCTGAGTCTACTACAAGCTTAGCCGGCTCT
>Ga0315294_10003496_pt1 | contig 17131 bp, 14 predicted proteins | sample YL17G13_40_MG_FD_203626 | JGI IMG/M metagenome (GOLD analysis project Ga0315294, IMG submission 203626) | Sediment microbial communities from Yellowstone Lake, YNP, Wyoming, USA - YL17G13_40 | ecosystem: Environmental > Aquatic > Freshwater > Lake > Sediment | place: USA: Wyoming | collected... | reverse complement strand
CTCCCGCGCCAGCGGCTCGGGTGGGGGGTGATTACCGGATCGCATGGCGTCCTCCGCATCCAGAGCCGGGTCGCAACTCGCCGGTCGGGTTCATGATCGGATCTCTCGGGCGGATGGAGAGGGGACGAACTGGTCTCCGCGGGAGAGCGCTCTGCGCACTGTCTGCAACAGCTCCTCCATCCGGAACGGCTTGAAGAGAAATTCGAAGGCGCCTTTCTCCATGGCCTTTAGGTGGGTCTGGGCGTCGCCGAACGCCGTGATCAGGATTACACAAGTCCGCGGGCAGATCGTCCGGACACCCGGCAGCAGATCCAGGCCGCTCAGGCCGGGCATGTTCTTGTCCAGGACGATGACGGCGAAATCGTCACGGTGCAGGCACAGCAGGGCCTCGGCGCCGTTCTTCGCCTGCACGACCTCGTATTCCTCCTCTGCCAGGACATCGGCGAGGAGGCTTCGCATCTCTTCGTCGTCCTCGACCAGAAGGATGCGCTGCCGGACGGGTTGGGAATCCGCGTGCTGAGATTCGGCCATTTCCTTTTTCCCTTCGGGAAGCTGGCACGTATAAGGCAACTTGGATGCCAACATCCTCCGCGGTCGGCCGAGGGGGGCGGAATCCGCTGTGTTCGCAGCGAGTTACGAAGCAGCCGAGGTGGCACGGCTTGATCGGGGAAGCCCAGGGTGTCCGTGCATGCGTGTCAACCAGCAGCAGGAGAAGGAGAGGCAGGGAGAGGTAACGGCCCGAATCTACACGGCTGTGTCAGCGCGTCGCGAGTCGTGACAGGTTGTCGCGAGCTTCTGATCGACGGCGCTGGTCTGCCTGCAGACGCCGGATAGAATCCCCAGCGGCCCGGGGAGGATGCCGCACCTCCAAGAGGTCACGCTGGGCTCCGGCTCCGATGCCTACCGCTCGAGACAAGGCAGCATGGGCAGGTCGCGGGGGAGGCTGGCGGTGGCTGGATCGGGAGGGGCGGTCCGGCGGGCGGGGAGCGCGCCTCGGATCCACCCGGGGGAATCAGGCCGTCTCGTCGGCGCCGCCAGCCGCGTCGGGCTGGCGGCGCCAGCGGTAGAGCGTGCGCTTACTGATCCCGAGGATCTCCGCGGCCTTCGCCTTGTCCCCCCCGGTTTCGCAGAGCACCAGGGCGACATACTCGTCGGTCAGGGCCTGGAGGGTGGGACGCCGCACCATCTGGGCGAGGGTGATGGAAGTCTGCGGCGTGAGGGAGTCGTCGAGGAGGAGCGCCTCCGGCGGCACGTGGCCTCCGGAGGTCAAAGCCACCGTTCGCTCGATGACGTTCTCCAGCTCCCGGACATTCCCCGACCAGGCGTGGCGCAGGAGGGCCGCCATCGCCTCGGGGGTGAAGCTCTCGATCTGCTTTCCCGCCGCCGCGGCCGCCCGACGGAGGAAATGCTCGGCGAGGAGCGGAATATCCTCCTTGCGCTCGCGGAGCGGCGGCAGCTGGATGGGGATGACCGCCAGCCGGTAGTAGAGGTCTTCGCGAAAGAGCCCTTCTCGGATGCGGGCGGGTAGATCCTTGTTGGTGGCCGCCACCAAGCGGATGTCTACGGGAATCGCTTCATCCTTGCCCACCGGCCGCACCGACCGGTCCTCGATCACCCGCAAGAGCTTGGCCTGCAGCTCCGGCGCCATGTCCCCGATCTCGTCCAGGAAGAGCGTGCCGCCGTGCGCCTCCCGGAAGAGGCCGCGTCGGCTCCCGACGGCGCCGGTGAACGCCCCCTTGACGTGACCGAACAGCTCGCTCTCCAGGAGCCCGGCGGGCACGGCCGCGCAGTTGACGGGAACGAACGGCCGGCCGGCGCGCGCACTGTTCCAGTGGAGGGCCTTGGCGACCAGCTCCTTGCCCGTGCCGCTCTCGCCGGTGATGAGGACGTTGGCGTCGCTCGGCGCGGCCTGGCGCACCAAGACGAAGACCGATTGCATGGCCGGGCTTGCTCCCAGGAGGTTGTGGAAGCGGTAGCGGTCGGCCACCGCTTCCCGCAAATGTCGGACTTCCTCCCGGAGGTCGCGGGCCTCCAGCGCCTTGGCAAGAAGAAGGCTGATCTCCTCCAGGGCGAAGGGCTTGGTGACGTAATCGTAGGCGCCCTGGCGGATGGCCTCGATGGCGGTCTGGATCGACCCGAAGGCGGTGATGAGGATGACGGGGCTCTCTCCCTGCGTCTCCCGCGCGATGCGGAGGACCTCCATGCCGTCGGTATCCGGCAGGCGAAGATCCGTCAGGATGGCGTCGAAGGCCTCCTGCCGTAGCCGGGCAATCGCCTCGGAGCCTCGACCGAGGCCCCGCACCGCATAGCCTTCCCCTTCGAGGTGCTCCCGGACGAGATCCAGCATTTCGGAATCGTCCTCGACCACGAGGACTCTGGCGGCATTTTTAGGCATGGGTCCCTCTGGCATCTGTGGCAGCGATGGGTGCGTGGCGGGTGTCGTTGGGGGTGACACCCTCGGCAATTCCGCCCGGTTCCCCCGGCTCCCGGGCTGCGGGCCAGTAGAGCAGGACCGAGGTCCCACGACCCTCGGCACTGGCGATTTCGATGGCGCCACGGTGGGCGCGGACGATGTCTTCGACGATGGCGAGACCGAGGCCGGTCCCGCGGCCCGTCTCTTTCGTGGAGAAGAACGGCTCGAAGATCTTCTCGAGGCGCTGGGCGGGGATCCCCCCGCCCGTGTCCGCCACGACGATAGTCACGCAGGGTTCAGGGATCGCCCCACGCCGAATCCGTGGCCTGACGTCGGGTGCGTCGGCACTCGGTCCGGGAGGCCCATCGGCCGCACTAAGATGGATCTGGCCGCCGGGCGGCGTGGCGTCCAGGGCGTTGGTCACGAGATTCAGAAGCACGTGCTGGCACAGATCCGGATCCGCCAAAACGGATGGGAGGTCTGCGGCCACCTGTGCGGTCAGCGCAACCTCGCGGCGCTGCGCCAACGGCTCCAGGAGTTCGACCAGGCGGGTGAGCGCTGGACCGACGGGCAGGGGGCGAGCCGCCGGCCGCCGGGGTCGGGTGTAGTCCAGGAGCTGGCGGAGGATCCCGGTGATCCGCTCGGTCTGCCGGAGAACAGTGGCAACGTGCTGCTCCAGCGGGTGGTCGGGCGGGAGGGCGTTTCGAATCGTCTCCGCCCGCCCCGAGATGATGTTGAGCGGCGTCCCGACCTCGTGGGCGACCTCGCTGGCCAGCCGGCCGACCGCCGCCAGCTTCTGTCCCTGCTGGAGCTGTCGCTCGAGCTCCAGCCGGGCCTGTCCGTGGGCGATGAGTTCTGCCTGGGCCTTCTGCAACTCCTCGGCCATGCGATTGAAGGCCGTCGCCAGCTGGCCGATCTCGTCGCGTCGCCGGAGCTCGATCCGGCGGCTCAGATCGCCCTGGCCGAACGCGAGCACGGTCCGCACGAGCCGTCCGATGGGGCGCCGGATGCTGACCCGCACGGTGAGCCAGATGACGACGGCGATGGTGACGCTGAGCAGGCTGAGTCCGAGCGCCTGGTCCTGGATGGCCTGTTGGATCTGCCGCTCCACCCGGGCGGCCACGTGGGTGACCTCCAGGACGCCGCTGATGCCTCCGCGGCGATCCTTGAGGGGCAGGACGGCGTAAATCATCGGGCGCCCGGAGGTTTCGACGAACCGGATGCGAGTCTCCCCGGTCCGTGCCGCCTGCGTCAGTTCCGCCTGGGGGATCTCGATGCGGGCCGTCAGCGCATTGCTGGCGCTGGCGATCTCCTGGAGGCGCCGGTCGAAGATCCGGATGCGATCGACGGGATTGGGATCACGCACGATCTCCGCGAGCAAGTCCTGGACGTCTTGCGGCTGCCGGCTGCGCAGGGCGTGCTCGATGGCCAGCTTGATGGAGTTCCCCAGCACCCCGACCTCCTGCTCGAGTTCCGCGATCAGGCGCTGCCGTTCCTGCTGGGCCCGAATGTACCCAAAGCCGGCCAGGACCATGGCCACGGCGAGGAGCAAGAGGAGGGTCAGGCGAGTGGCAATGCGCATGGGGGTAACTCAGACCGGGGCCACGACCTCCCCGGTTCCTGCGACAGCATCCCGGGTACGCTAACACAGGCCCGCCGCCGGGGCAAGCCCGGGCCGCGGGGCCTGGGCCGCGGGGCCACAGCCGGCGGGGCGCCCCGCTCTGCTCGCTGGCGGACAAGTGGGCCGCATTCTCCTTGATTTCGGTCCCGGTCAGAGGTAGGGTACCCGAAATTCCGGACGAGTGCCAATGGTCCGGGTGGGGAGGAGCGGGGCAGACAGGTGGATCGTGTGCCCTCGGAACGAACTGGCCCTGTGCGACCATAGCGTCGCGCGGGGCCGTTGTGTCTCGCGGGCCCCGGGGTGGTGTGAAGGACCCCAATTCCTCGCCGGCGCCTTACAGAGCCGGGCGGCGCGAGGCGGCCGTGGGCCAGGACTCTTTCGATGCGCAGGACGAAATCGACCATCGGCGTGAGCAGCTTATCGCTGAAATCGAGGGCAAGCTGCAACAACATGCCACGCTGACACAGTTGTTCTCCGTTCGATGGGGGCTGCGATGACTCCAAAGCTTCCCGCGAACCTGAAGGAGCTTCGCGCGCTGGTACGACAGGGCGAGGGCCGGACTGTGGAGTTCAAGCGCTCCACATTCCCACGAACGCGCGCAACTGGCAGCGATGCCCAATCGTCATTCCCGCAAAAGCGGGAATCCAGTCCTCGAGGTAGGCATGCCAAAGCAACCGGCAGTCTACATCCTCGCCAGCCGTCGGAACGGCACGCTATATGTCGGCGTGACTAGAGATCCGGTTCGACGTGTCTGGGAACACAAGCAGGACCTCGTCGAGGGGTTTACGAAGAAGTACCGCGTCCACCGGCTGGTCTATGTCGAATTGCACGCGGATATGGCCGAGGCGATCCTGCGCGAGAAGCGGATCAAGAAATGGAATCGGGAGTGGAAGATCGCGCTGATCGAGAAGAGTAATCCGGAATGGAACGACCTATGGCCGCACATGCGATGAGCCTGGATTCCCGCTTGCGCGGGAATGACAGAACAGTGGGGCCGCTGGCGATCTTCGACGACCGCGTCGAGATCTGGAGCGCGGGAGGGTTCCCCAAGGAGATCACCACGGACTTCCTCACGCGGCGGCACGTGTCGGCCCAACGCAACCCAATCATCGCCGGCGCGTTTCACCGCACGGGTGCGGTGGAATGCTGGGGACGGGGCACCAACCGCGTGATCGCCGAGTGCGAGCGGCACGGCGGTGCGCCCCCGGTCTTCGAGGAGCGCCAGGGGTTCGTGGTCGTGACGTTCAGGACGCCCATTGCCGGGCGACAGCCGGAGTCGCAGCCAGAGTCACTGGCCCAACGAGTGCTGGTTGCTCTCGTCCAACGGCCTTTGCGCAAGGCGGATATTGCCGCGCGGCTGGGGCAGAAAGGGATTTCGGGGCAGATGAACAAGGTCATTCGGGAAATCGTGCGGCAGGGGTTGATCGAGTATACGATTCCCGACAAGCCCAACAGCCGGCTACAGAAGTACCGCTTGACGGAAGCGGGAGGACGGATGTTGCCGGGGGCAACGCAGTCAATAAGGCCACGGAAGGCGCAATGAACAACCGACAGAAACTCGAACTCACCTGGATCGGAAAAGAGAACCGGCCGAGGTTGGAGCCGCGGATTCTGCTGGAGGATCCGGAGAAGTCCTACCACGCCAAGCACCGCGTCACCGACCACGACCTATTCGATAACCGCCTCATCTTCGGCGACAACCTCCTCGCACTCAAAGCTCTCGAGCAGGAGTTTACAGGGAAGATTCGATGTGCTTACCTCGACCCCCCCTTCAACACCGGGTCGGCTTTTGAGCACTACGATGACGGCATGGAGCACTCATTGTGGCTGACGCTCATGCGCGATCGCCTCGAATGCATCCGGAAATTGCTGGCGGATGATGGGTTCCTCTTTGTTCATATAGATTACCGAGAGAGCGCCAGGCTTAAGCTCATCCTGGATGAGGTGATTGGAGCCGGGTGTTTTCGGAACGAGGTTATTGTTGGCCGCGGAACAAAGAATGTTCAGTCGCAGTTTACAGACATCGATTCTTTGGCCTCTGGTCACGACACGATTTACCTCTATTCGAGGAATCCCAACGCCAGGCTGAAGACGCTCTTTGCTCGCATGGAAGATCCACAGCCTGGCAAGTGGGACACGTTCTGGCGGGGAACGGATCGTCCGACGATGCGTTATGAGCTCTTTGGAATCACTCCGCCGAAGGGCCAGTGGCGTTGGAGCAAGGAGAGGGCTTACGAGGCAAAGCGCGCATACGAGGAGTATTGCAGCATACACCAGGCAAGGGTCACACTCGATGAGTATTGGCATGAGTTGGAGGACATGCTTGGACGCGGACCGGACTTCGTGCGCAAGGGGCCGGATGGGACCGTTCAGTACTACGTGGGCCCCCGTGACTATAAGATGTCGTCGGATGTGTGGCTGGATCTGAGAACTCTTGGAAAAGTCACCGACTTTCCCCACGAAAAACATGAAGACATTCTGGAGCGAATAGTCGGCTGGGTGACGGAGCCCGGAGATTGGGTTCTTGACTCATTTGCGGGTTCCGGGACAACGGGTGCGGTGGCGCACAAGATGGGGCGGCGGTAAATCATGGTGGAGTTGGAGGAGCATTGCCACACGCATATCATCCCCCGCCTGAAAAAGGTCATTGACGGCGAAGATCCCGGCGGCGTGACGGAGGCGGTGGGGTGGAAGGGGGGCGGCGGGTTCCGGTATTACCGGTTGGCGCCGTCCTTGCTGGAGAAGGACAAGTGGGGGAACTGGGTCATCAACAAGGACTACAACGCCGCCATGCTGGCCGAGGCGGTCTGTAAGCTGGAAGGGTTCCAGTATGCCCCCAGCGACACGATCTACTGGCAACACGGGCACTCCACCGAGCGGGACTTCATCTACGTCACCACGGCCCACCTGGGCCACGACCAGCTCCAGCAGCTCTCCGACGAGGTGGGTCCGGACCGGACGCTCCTCGTGCTCTGCACCGCCTTCCGCGCCAAGCCGGACCGCTATCCGAATCTGACGGTGAAGAAAATCCCCAAGACCGTCCTGTCGCGGTGCGAATGGGGCCACGACGACTACAGCCTCCGTGTGGAGAATCTCCCCAAGGCGCCCCCCAAGATGGGGCAGATGAGCATGTTCGGTGAGGAGGCGAAGTGATGACACGCGTGACCAGGGCCGCGCCGAAAGCCCCACCCCTCTACATGCGGATACGGCAGATCCTGGAATCGGCGCGGACGAGCGCCGCGCGTTCGGTCAACACGACGCAGGTGATCGCCAACTGGTTGATCGGCCGGGAGATTGTGGAGGAGGAACAAAAAGGGAAAGGCCGGGCCGATTATGGCGAAGGTCTCTTACGGGACCTCGCAGAGAAGCTACACGGCGAGTACGGGGCCGGTTACGGCTTGACCAATCTCAAGTTGTTCAGAAAGTTCTATCTCCTGTATCCAGAACTTCTACCGGCTGCGAAAGGTCACGCGCTGCGTGACCTTTCTTTGAGTCCACAGTTACCGGGCGATTCCGGAAAAAGTCACGCGCTGCGTGACGAATTCAGTGAAGGGCGCTTGAACGCTGACGCAATGAATCGGAAATCGAAGACCGCCCTGTCAATGGAAGGGGAGCCAATTCGCCACGCAGTGCGTAGCGAATCCTGGCAGCCCAGCGTTCTGCATCCCAATCTCTCCTGGACCCACTACCGGACGCTGCTCCGCGTGGACAAGCCCGAGGCCCGCGCGTTCTATGAGATCGAGGCCATCAAGCGCAACTGGGCGGCCCGCGAGCTGGAGCGGCAGATCAACAGCCTGCTCTACGAACGGATGGCCCTGAGCCGAGACAAGAAGGGGCTCCTTCGGCTAGCCATCAGGGGCCAGGAGGTCCAACGGCCCGCCGACATCTTCAAAGACCCGGTAGTGATAGAGTTCCTGGGCCTGCCCGAGTCCTCCCGGCTGGTCGAGACGGAGCTGGAGCAGGCGCTGATCGACAACCTGCAGAGCTTCCTGCTGGAGCTAGGCAAGGGCTTCGCCTTTGTGGGGCGGCAGGAACGGCTGACGCTGGAAGGCGACCACTTCTACATCGATCTGGTCTTCTACCACACGATCCTGAAATGCTTCGTGATTGTCGAGTTGAAGACCGGCAAGCTGTCGCATCAGGACCTGGGGCAGCTTCAGTTATACGTGAACTACTATGACTGCGAGCGGCGCACGGAAGGCGACAATCCGACGCTCGGGCTGATCCTGTGCACGGACAAGAACGATACCGTGGTCCGATACACCCTCGGGCCGGACCAACAGAAGACGATCTTCGCTAGCCGCTACAAGCTACACCTGCCCACCGAGGCGGAGCTACGGGCTGAACTCCAGCGCGAGGTGCGGGCCCTGAGTGGGCGCAAAGAGGGGAGGCGCCGGCCATGACCAATCAGGCTCCCTCGGCCCGGATTCTTCTGTCCCAGATAGAGAGCCGGCGGACGTGTATCGAGGTGGGCCTAGAGAACGACACCTTCTGGCTGAACCAGCTTCAGATGGCAGAGCCGTTCCAGACCACCAAACAGAACGTCGGCTTGCACATTCAGAACGTATTTCATGACCGGGGGTTGGAGGAGGCTTCAGTTGTCAAGGAATACTTGACAACTGCCGGGAGGAAGCGGGGGAAGAGCGTATGAACCAGCACGTCAACGCCATCGCCGGGCGGCTGAGCCTGCGCCCACCCCAGCGCCGCTCCCTGGAGATCCTGGACCGCATCACAGAGATTGCCCCGCCCAGGAAGGGGGCGGACGTTCAGGCCGCCCTGGAGGCTGTCCGCAGCGAGTTCCCTGTGGTCACCGACTTCGAGCGCGAATTTCCGTCCCTTTGTTTCGCCCTGGCTACGGGCGTGGGCAAGACCCGGCTCATGGGGGCCTTCATCAGCTATCTCCACCTGGCGCACGGCTTCAGCAACTTCTTCGTCCTCGCCCCCAACCTGACCATCTACAACAAGCTGACCGCGGACTTCACGCCGAACACCCCGAAGTATGTCTTCACCGGCATCGCCGAATTCACCACCGAACCCCCCGCGATCATCACCGGGGACACCTATGAGCAGGGGGCGGGGGTGCGGACCGGGCTACTCCCGGGTTACGAGCACGAGGTGCACGTCAACATCTTCAATATCTCTAAGATCAACACCGAGGTGCGTGGCGGCAGGTCCCCCCGGATCAAGCGTCTCTCGGAGTACGTCGGCCAGAGCTACTTCGACTACCTAGCTGGACTGGAGGACCTCGTCCTGATCATGGACGAATCGCATCGCTACCGGGCCTCGGCGGGCGTCCGGGCGATCAATGAGCTGAGGCCAGTCCTGGGACTGGAGCTGACGGCTACACCATTCGTGGAGACGAGCAAGGGGCCGGTGCCCTTCAAGAACGTCATCTATGACTATCCGCTCGGCAAGGCCATGGCGGATGGCTTCGTCAAGGAGCCCGCCGTCGTCACGCGCAAGAACTTCAACCCGGCCGGCATGGCGCCGGAGGAGATCGAGCGGCTGAAGCTGGAGGACGGGGTCCGGCTCCACGAGAGCGTAAAGGTGGAGCTGGAAACCTACGCCCGGGAGACCGGGCAGGCGATCGTCAAGCCGTTCCTGCTGGTCATCGCCCGGGACACGACCCACGCGGGGCAGCTCCTCCAGTTGATCCAGTCGGACGGTTTCTTCGAGGGCCGCTACAAGGACAAGGTCATCCAGGTGGATTCCAGCAAGACCGGCACCGAAGAAGACGAGATGATCGAACGACTGCGCTAGGGACAGACGAGGTGGAGGCGAAAAAGGCGGTGGGCGTCCAATGGTGCCGCCACGCGTCCCAGCATGCCGTCACCAATAGCGGGAAACCGTGGCACGACGTTCTCATCCCCCACGACATCATCGCCGAGAACATGACGCTGGAGGTGCTGGCGAGGCAGTTCGGGGTAGAGTAGGGGAGCAGAACGAAACGGAGCTGACTCGCTCCACTGTGTCTTTGCGTGAGAGAGGGGACTGGCATGCATCGAAGTGAGGGCATCCTGGGCTCGGTCATCGAGGCGATCGGGGAAACGCCGCTGGTGTCGCTCGACCGGCTGACGCGCGGCGTCGCCGGAACGATCCTGGCGAAGCTGGAGCACCTCAATCCCGGCTTCTCCAAGAAGGACCGGATCGCCAGGCAGATCATCGAGGACGCCGAGGCGGATGGGCGGCTCGCGGCCGGGCAGACGGTGGTGGAGCTGACGTCCGGCAACACCGGCACCGGCCTCGCCATCGTCTGCGGAGTCAAGGGCTACCCGTTCGTGGCCGTCATGTCGAAGGGGAATTCGATGGAGCGGGCCCGGATGATGCGGGCCCTGGGGGCCGAGGTCGTCCTGGTGGAGCAGGCGCCGGGTTCGGTTCCCGGCCAGGTGTCGGGGGAGGACCTGGCGCGGGTCGAGGCCGAGACCCGGCGGATCGTGGAGCAGCGCCGGGCGTTCCGGGCCGACCAGTTCCGGCTCGCCGGGAATGCGCGGGCACACCTCCTCCACACCGGGCCCGAGATCCTCCGGCAGACGGGCGGGCGGTTCCACGCCTTCTGCGACTTCGTGGGGACGGCGGGGAGCTTCGCCGGCTGCGCGGCGGCCTTCAAGGCGCACGCCCCCTCGATCCGATGCTTCGTGGTGGAGCCCGCGGGGGCCGCGGCGCTGGCGGGCGAACCCGTGACCAATCCCGGCCACCGGATCCAGGGGGGCGGCTACACGATGGCTCCCCTTCCGCTCATCGATCCCGCCCACGTGGACGGGTACCTCACCGTGTCGGACGAGGAGGCCATTCGTTGGGCGCGGCGGCTGGCCAAGGAAGAGGGGATCTTCGCCGGGTTCTCCTCCGGCGCGAACGTGGCCGCCGCCATGCAGCTGCTCCGGGGAGATTTCACGGGACAGACCGTGGTGGTGCTCATCTGCGATTCCGGCCTCAAGTACCTGAGCACCGATCTCTGGGCCTGAAACGGAAGACCGTCAGCGCCGCCCCGAGCGGTTCGGTTCTGGCTTCACTTCCTGCGGGGGCAGGTCCCCGAAGGGGCCGAGGATGGATTCGGGAATCTCCAGGAGGCGGCGGAAGATGCCGAAGAGATTCCGCCCCAGGTTCTGGAGCGGCTGCGGCGCGATCTCGGGGTCGCCGAGCGGCCCAGTGACCTTGTAGTAGGCCACCAGCAGGCTCTGCTGCTTCCCGCCCAAGAGCCACCCCGCGATCGGGATCTTGGCAACAAGGGTGTCCAGCGTCTGGAGGGGTTTCACGGCCACGTCCAGGTCCACCGTCTCGTCCACGAGGTTCACCTGCCCGTGGGCCGTCACCTTCATGGCCCGGCTCTCGAGGAGTAGGTTCTCGGTCTTGGCGACGCCTGCCTGGATCTTAATGTCGGCCCTGAGCCGCTGATAGGGCATGCCGCCGCCGGTCAGATCCAGACTCTTCGAATCCAGGAGCTGGAAGATGTTCGTCAAGGCCAGGATCCTGGCTGCGATCGTGTTCCGGCCGATTCGGCCGTCCCGCATGTCCAGTTTGAGGTCGCCCTCCAGGTTCTGCCAGAAGCCCTCGTCGGCTCGCCCGCGGCTTGCCAGGTAGCCCCCAAGCCACAGGCCGCCCGTCATGTCGCCCTTGCCCTGGAGCAGACCAGCCAGGATCTGCTCGATTCGCCCCTCGTCTTCCTGGAAGCTTACCCGCAGGCTCCAGTCCTCGCCCTGGCGACCGATCTCGGCGGCTCCGCGGACATTGCCGTCGGCGAGCCGCCCGCGCAGGTCGGAGAGACGAATCTGGTTCCCCCGGATCTCGGCGGTCCCCTGCACCTCGCGGAAGGGAGTGCCGATCCTCCCCAGCGTGAATTGTCCCCCCATGGCCTCCAGCCGACCTTCCAGGTCCGGCGCCTTCAGGGGGCCGCGGAGACGCGCATCCACCGTTGCCAGGCCGTCCGTGAGCCGGACGGCCGTAGGGATGCCGGGGAGGGTGGCCAGGGGGACTTGCCCCTTCACGGAGAGGTCGGCCTTGGCTCCTTCCGAAAGCGTCCCCTGGATGTCGAGCAGGCGCCCGCCGGACTCCAGGCGCAGGCGACGCAGCGTGGTCGTCGGGCCGCGCCAGGCGATCTCCACCGGGCCGCGATTGCGCCAGGTCTCGCCCGCCGCCGTGAGCGTGAGGGCGCTGAGACTGGCCTCGCCCGTGGCCGCCATGAGGTCCCGCGCCGGGCCGCGGAGGAGGATGCGGCCGCTCGCGCGGGGCTGCCAGGGCCGAATGGCCTCGATCTCCGCCAGGCGGAGGAGGGGATCGAGGTCGGCGTCCTCTACGGTCAGCGTGAGGTCCAGCGGCTGGTCCGGCGGCGGCCCGAGCGTGAGGAGCAGGCGACCATTCCCCTCCCGCAGTCGCAGGTCGAGCTGGACCCTCTTCTCCTCCAGCCGGAAGCCGGCGGTGGCCGGCCCCAGGGGAACGCCGCGGAAGCTCACGCTCTCGGCCGTCGCCTGGCCGAGCGTGCGGACCTCGCGGAGCGTGCCGGTGAGCTCCAGCTGGAATCGGGCGCGGCCCGCCACGGCGCTCCCGGCCAGCCAGCCGAGCCTCGACAGGTCCAGCGTGGTGCTCTGGAGTCGCCCCTGCAGGGCGCCGTCCTTCCCGATGCGGATCTCGCCCGTGAGCGCCTCCGGGCCGCGGTGCAGCGCGAGCGACCGCACCTCCAGGATGCCGGGCGAGAAGTGGAGCGCCGCCTCGCCGCGCTGCCACGGCTCCTCCCACGTCGTGAGGTTCGTGCCGGCGACCTCCACCTGGCCCGTGAGGGCCTGGAGCGTGCCCTGGAGCTTGCCGCTGGCCCGGAAGGCCCCGTGGACCTCCAGGCCCCTGGGGAGGAGGGGAGCCAGATCCGCGGTACGGCCCGGGTTCACCTGGCCCTGGAAGTCCAGGATGAGGTCGCGCATGGGATCCAACGCCCCGAGCGGGGCGGTTCCCTGGGCCACCGCCGTGCCGCGCAGGGTGATCGTCGTCTGGTTGGCCCGCAGGACGAGGTGCTTTGTCCGGAGGGTCCGATGCCCCAGCTCGACCTCCCCCTCGATGCGGTCGAGCGCGACCGTGGCGATGCGGGGATCGCGCCACAAGAGCTGCCCCTGGAATCGCGGGGCCTCGCGCGTTCCCGTGAGCCGGCCGCGCAGCGCGACCGGCCCGTCGAGCCAGGGAAAACCGAAGGCCCGGCCGAGCCCGCCGACGCTTCCCGCCTCTACCCGCACGGGCAGATCGATCTGCCCGGTCTGGAAGCGCAGGCTCCCCCGGCCGGTGATGTCGGCGCCCGCCACCCGGAGGGTGAACGTCTCCAGCGCGAGCGCTGCGGTCGTGGCCACGATCCGCGCCTCCAGGCGTCCCCGCGGGATGCCCTCGCCCACCCCCAGCCCCTCCACCAGGAGGCTGCCGTGTCCCCGCAGCGTGGTGAGATCCGTGCCGCGTCCCACAAGATCGAGGTCCGCCGTGAGATGCCCCCGGAGATCGGAGGGGGCGTGGATACCCGTCAGATCGGCCAGGAGCGCCGGCAAACCGGTCAGCCGCGCCAGGTCCACGTCCAGCGCCTTCAGCCGCGCGTGATAGCCCCCGGTCTGCTGGTCGACTGAGAGGTGTGTCCAGAGCGACGCCGTCTGCTCCGGCTCCGCCGTCTCGATCTCGAGCCGGCCCTCGGCCCACTGGAGGACGAACCGAACGGCGTGGCCCCCCGGAGAGGGCGCGCCGAGCGTGGCCTGGCCGTTCCCCTGGAAGACGAGGCCGGTCCAGGGTCCGCGCAAGCGTCCGTCCAGCCGGAGGCTGCCCTCGAGCGTGCGGGGGATCTCCAGCGAGCGGAGCAGGGCGGGAAGGGGCGCGGCGACACCGAGCCGGAGGTCGAACTGGGGGGTGTCTCCCTGCGTGAAGAGGCGCCCCACGGCGGTGAGATGGGCCCCCGCGGCCTCGGCCTCCGCGGCCGTGACGGCGAGACCTGCCGCGGTCCCCTGGAACTCTAGGCGGGCCTGCTCGATCGTGCGGATGGTACCGCCGAGCATCGTGGTCAGTCGGGTTACGCGTCCGCTGCCGACGACGGCGGGGCTTCCGTCCCCCTCGGTCCCCCACTTGAGCGATCCCGTGAGCCCCTCCAGGGATCCCGTCCGGCCGTCCGCCTCCGTCCAGGTCGCGCGGCCGCCCTCCACGGCCGCCTGGTACACCCGGACCGCGGGCGGCCCCTTCCCCTCCCGCCCCAGCGCGAGGAGGGCTGCGTACAGATCGGGGAATCCCGCCGAGGACGGGCCCGGGGCGAGGGTGAGTCGCGGGCCGACGAAGACGACCTCGCGCAGGGCGAGCGACCGGCGCAGCAGGGCCGTCCAGCTCCAGCGGACCTTCACGATCCGGACCGTGAGGAGCGTGCCGTCGGCCGGGTGCCGACCGGCGGCCACCCGGACCTCCCGCAGGTCGAGGCGCCCCTGGAGGGGGCGCAGCGTGAGGCCGGCCGCGCGGACCTCCCGATCGAGGGCCTCGCTGAGAAGCGTCTCGACCCGACGGAGGACGTGGTTCTGGAGTGTGGGAATGGAGCTCAGGACGAAGAGCGTCAGGGCGGAGGCGAGGAGGACGAGGAGTAACGCCCAGCGCGCGCGACGTGAGGACGTGCCCCCGGTCCGGAGGATCCGCATGGGCTAGCTCGGGGTGGCGTCCGGCTTGCCTGCCCGGGCACCCGGCTCGCGGCGTTCGATCTTCAGGCGGGCGATGCGCCGGCCGTCCATGTCCACGATGGTCAGGCGCCAGTCCTCGAAGGTCACGATCTCGCCCCCCCGCGGCATCCGCTGGAGCTGGGCCAGGACGAATCCCGCCAGGGTCTCGTACTCGGCCGACTCCGGGAACGGAAGCTGGTACTGATCCGCCAGGTCGTGGATGCTGATGGAGGCGTCCGCCAGGTAGCTCCCGTCCCGCAGCCGCTGCACGGGCCGCTCCTCTCGATCCGTCTCATCCTGGATCTCCCCGACGATCTCCTCGATGAGGTCCTCGATGGTGACGAGCCCATCCACCCCGCCGTACTCGTCCACGACCAGGGCCATGGGCATGCGCCGGCGCTGCATGATCTTCAAGAGGTGGCTCACCTGCGCGGTCTCCGGCGAGAAGAAGGCGGGGCGGAGGATGTCCGTGAGGACGATGGGCTTCTTTTCCGCCAGGAGCCGGAACAGATCCTTGTCGTAGAGGATCCCGAGGACGTCGTCGAGCGCGGCCCGGTAGACGGGGTACCGCGACTTCCCCGTCTCGATGATGAAGGCCAGCACCTGCTCCACCGGGGTGTCCACGTCGATGGCCTGGATGCGGGGCCGGGGGATCATGACGTCCTTGACCGAGGCCTCGGTGAATTCGAAGACGCTGTGGATCAACTCCTGCTCGGTCTGATCGAAGACCCCCTGGGCCCGCCCCTCCTGGACCATGTGCTTCACCTCCTCCTCGGAGACGAAGGCGCGCTCGGGGCGGCCCTTCTGCCCCAGCAGGCGGAGGATGGTACGGTTCGAGGCGGTGAGCAGGCGCACCAGCGGCGCGGTGGCCCGGGCCAGCCAGTCGATCGGCCCGGCCGCCCACAAGGCCAACGGCACCGCATGGCGGAGGGCCAGGGACTTCGGGAACAGCTCGCCCAGGATCAGGGTGGTGTAGGCGATCGCCACTACCGTGAGTGCCAAGGCGAGCGGCTCCGCGATGGAGGCGAGGAGGGGGACCGGGATCGAGCGGAGTAGGGGCGCGAGCGCCCGCAGCGCCGCCGCGCCGCCGACGGCCGAGGCCAGCGTGCCCACGAAGGTGACGCCGATCTGCACGGTGGCCAGGAAGCGGTCCGGGTCCTCCTGCAGGAAAGCCACGCGGCGGGCGCGGGGATCCCCCGCTGCGGTGAGTTGCTGGATGCGACTCTTCCGGGCCGAGATCAGGGCGATCTCCGCGCCGGCGAAGAAGCCGTTCACCAGGATGAGGATCCCGATGAGGAGTGCCTCCAGCCAGAGCCCGGAGCCGACCGATCCGTCCATGCCTCGCTCCTTCGCGCCGTCCGTCGGCTACGGGCGATCCTGCTCGGGGAGGCGCTGGCGCAGCACCTGGGGGATGCTGATGCCGCCCGAGAGGATGATCTGGATGCCCTGGGGGACCGTGAGACGCGTGAGGACGATGTCCTCCTGCCGGACGAGGAAAATATCCCCGATGTAGAGATGGTTGGTGGGCACGTAGACGGCCATCAGCGGCTCGGTCTCACCGTTCACCCGCTGGAGGGCCACCGCCCCGGTGAGGAAGCCGAAGCAGTAGGTCCCCCTTCCCCCGCGGGGGATCACCACGAACTCCTTGAAGGCCACGTGGTTGTCCGGCGAGAAGGCGTGCACCAGTTGCTTCACTCCCGAGTAGATGCTGCGGAACATGGGGATGCGGTACAGCAGGCTATCCAGCCAGGCCAGCATCCGCCGGCCGACCACGTTGGTGGCGAAGATCCCCATGAGGAGGACCAGCAGGATGGCGACCAAGAGCCCCAGGCCGGGAACCCGGAAGGGAAGCGTGTCCGAGATCAGGGGGCCGAGCAGGCGGTCCACGAACGTGAACAGCTCCCAGAAGACCCACACGGGGATCGCGATGGGGACGATGACCAGGAGGCCGGTGATGAAGGTAATCTGGATATGATGGCGAATACGGCTCATTACCGGACCAAAGGCTACGGGTTAAGGGCTCATGGACTCAAGGCACATGGTAGATGGCGAAGCCGGAATACGCAATGAGCCATCCGCCATCCGCCATGAGCGATGCGCTCCGCGCATCAGGGCCAATACGCGGGATCCGTTGCGAGTGACTCTTCCAGTGGCTTGAGGCGCGCGCGGATGTCCTCGGTGCGGAGCCGGAGCCGGGCGGCCACCGCCAGGATCGCCGTGATCAGGGCGTACGTCCCCTCATGGGCATCGCGCAACCGGTCCACCAGTGCGGGAACCCGGGCCTGCATGACCCGGAACATCCGGTCCTGCAGTGCCCGTTCGGGCAGGCTGAGCTCGAGGCGCGTGCCGATCTGCAGGAGTTCGAGGAGGTTCTGCCAGTCCGCGGCCGCCGTGCCGTCGGCGATGGCGTCGAGGCGCTGGAGCAGGGTCTGTCCGAAGCGCGCCGAC
>Ga0315294_10003495_pt1 | contig 17132 bp, 15 predicted proteins | sample YL17G13_40_MG_FD_203626 | JGI IMG/M metagenome (GOLD analysis project Ga0315294, IMG submission 203626) | Sediment microbial communities from Yellowstone Lake, YNP, Wyoming, USA - YL17G13_40 | ecosystem: Environmental > Aquatic > Freshwater > Lake > Sediment | place: USA: Wyoming | collected... | reverse complement strand
CGATAGTTATGGCAGGATTAGTTATTAATATGTCTACCATTTCTAGCACCATATTCATTATATCTTCAGCAAGGCCCGTTAGACCCCTCATTATTCTTCACCTCCTCCTTTCTTGAGATTTAGTTTGGTTCTAGCTTGTATCTTACAAGAATTAGTTAAATAGTCAATCCTCTTGCTGCTATCCTTATCTATTCGCTTATTATGTCATTCAACCTTTGCCAAAAGCTTCTGCCGGTTCCGGAAGTTTCTTTTTCCATTTCTTTTTTCTCTTTCTCTAGTTCTCTAGGAATTACTTCTTTCCTTTTTTCAACTTCTTTCCCGAACAAAGATAAAATTTTATACCAGATATTTTCAAAAAACGGGAAAATATAACGGCCCCAGATGCTTTTATAAAAGCCCATTATTTTATGCCAGGTATCTACAGCATACCGCCAGGCAGATTTCATAGCGTTAGGAAAAACACTCAAAACTCGCGTTCCAAGCGATGTGAAATCATTTTTTGTCTCCGGCACCTTTGAAAAATCATTTGCCGGTTGGTCTGCCGCCTGGATGAAAGAAGCTTGTATTGAACTGGTCGAAATAAAATTCGGCAAGATTAATCCGGCTAGCACTAAAATTATTAGGACCTGCCTAAAAGGTTTGAATATCATTTTATTAAATTTTTTGCTTCTTTTATTCTTTTTAAGACTTTTTCTTTGCCTAAAATTTCGGCAATCTCAAAAGGGCCGGCTGACGCCTCTTTACCGGTTAAAGCCGCTCTGAAAGGCCATAAAACCTTTCCCCTTTCACCCTCCCTTGTAGCTACTGGCATAATTTCTTTCTCTAAATTTTCTTTTGAAAAATCTTCTGGTTTTATCTTTGAAATTGTCTTTTCTATTATTTCCAGAGAATTTTTAATTTCTTTATCTTTCATCTCGTTCCACTTTAAGAGGTCTTTCTGGTACTCCAGTTTCCCTTTAAAGAAAAAGCCGGTCAAGTCTGTAATCTCTGATAATTTTTTCAATCTTTCCTGATAAATTGCAATTATTTTTTCCAAATTCTCAAAGTCTACAATTTCTCCAGTTTCCTTTATTTTAAATTTCGGCTTCCCCTCTTTAATTAGTTTTAATTTTTTTGAAAATAAATTGTTGTTTTGATTGCCGTCTGATTCTTCAATAATTCCGGCCTTCATTAAAAAAGGTAGACAGGATTCAGTCAGTTTTTCAACTGATTTCTGGCGGATATAAAATCCATTTAAATAATCTAATCTTCTTATGTTGAAGACCGCCCCGCCCTTCTGTACCCTTTCCAGAGAAAATTCTTTAATTAGAGACGGCATTGTATAAATTTCCCGGTCTCCTCCCGGATTCCAGCCCAAAAAAGCCATAAAATTGACAATGGTCTCCGGCAAATATCCGGCCTTCCTGTAGTCAGTTAAGGCTATGGCTCCGTGCCTTTTGCTCAATTTGGTCTTATCCGACCCTAGTATTAATGGCAAATGAGCATATTCCGGCCGGGGTAAATTAAGAGCTTCCTGGACTAATATCTGCTTTGGAGTATTGGAAATATGGTCTTCTCCCCTGATAACATGACTTATTTTCATCTCAAAATCGTCAATAACAACCGCGAAATTATATAAGGGGGTTTCCGAATTTTTGGCAACAGCGAAATCTCCGATTAAACCGGCGTCAAATTCAATCTGGCCCCGGATTAAGTCGTTGAAAACTATCTTCTTTTCAGGAATTTTAAACCGCAAAATAAACTTTTCTCCTTCGGCTAATTTTTTCTCAACTTCCCTTTCAGAAAGACTTCGGCATCTCCCATCGTAAACATACGACTGCCCGGTGCTCAGCTGATATTGTCTTTTTGCCTCCAACTCTTCTTCTGAACAAAAACAATGATAGATCCTGTTTTCATTTAAGAGCTGATCAAGGTATTTCGTATAGCTTTGAATTCTTTCGCTCTGCCTGTAAGGACCATATTCTCCTCCGATATCCGGACCTTCGTCCCATTCAATACCTAACCATTTTAAACCCTCAAGAATGTCTTTCTCAAAGGCAGGGTCTGATCTTTCGAGGTCGGTATCTTCTATCCTCAAAACAAAACTGCCCTGGTTTTTTTTAGCAAAGAGATAATTAAAAAGGGTGGTTCTGGCGGTACCAATATGAAGAAAGCCAGTTGGAGATGGCGCAAATCTTGTCCGGATTTTATCTGCCAATACTTTTTTCATAATAAAATTAAGTTGAGGGGTTATCCGGAAAGAAACCTCATCAAATTTTGAGCAATAATTTCGGCAGCTTCAGGTCTCGCGAAATTTTTTGCTTCCTCCCCCATTTCATCCAGCATCTGAGGGTGAGAGAATAAATCTTTAAGTCTATCCAGGAAAAAACGGGGCGTTAAATTTTCTTCTTCAAGCACCAAAGCCCTATTCTTTAAAATATAAGCATAAGCATTTTTCAGCTGATGAGCCTGGGCAGATTCTGGCAACGGAATCAGTATGCTGGGTTTTCCAACAGCAGCAATCTCGAAAATACTATTAGAACCCGCTCTGCTAACAATAAGATCTGCCGCTTCAAAAGCATGACGCAATTCGTCCTCTTTTATAAAGGGGGTGAGATGATAATATTTTTTAAATTCTTCATTCATAACAACATTGGCCTCAGCTTCAATTTGTTTATAATTCTGATCTCCGCATTGGTGAATTAATTCAAAATTTTCCAAAAGTTCAGGCAGAATTTCCAGAATTATATAATTGATTCTTTGAGATCCCTGAGAACCGCCCAATATCAAAATTAACGGCTTCTCCCGGGTAAGTTCGAAAATTCTTTCTGCCTCCTCTTTTGATCCTTGTAAAAGATCTTTTCTTACCGGAGCTCCGGCTAGAATTATTTTTCTGAGAGGAAAGTATTCAGTTTTAGGAAAAGAGGTAAAAATTATTGAAGCAAATCTACTGGAGATTTTATTTGCCAAACCCGGAACAACATCTGATTCATGAAGAAATATCGGGACACTTAAAAGCCGGCCGGCAATTGTCACGGGCAGGGAACCGAACCCGCCTTTACTGAAGATAAGATCCGGGGCAATAAAAAAAATATGCAAAAATGCCTGCACAATTCCGATTGGGAACCTGAAAACAATGTCAATAAAATTCTGGATTATAGAGAGGGGTGTGGAATATCTTCTGAGCTTTCCGGCAAAAATTGATTTTATCTCGATTCCCTCTTGAAAGAGAAAAATTTCACTGAAAGAATCTTTCGGCCCAATATAATAAAACCCAAGACCTTTCCAGGCTCTTTTTTTATGGTCGGGACTGCTGGGTAATAACGCTGAAATCTGCAGGCTTTTTATTTCGCGGCATACTGAAACTATTGGAAAAATATGTCCCCCGGTACCTCCGCCGGTAAATAATATTTTCATATATTTTTAGAAATATTTAATAAAATTCCTAGCCCCACAAATTCGGTGATTATGTGGGATCCGCCGAAACTGACAAACGGCAAAGGAATGCCGGTCAGAGGCAAGATGCCTATCATAGCTCCTATGTTAATAAAAGCCTGAATCCCTATCCAGGAACTGATCCCTAAAGCTGTAAGCTGTAAAAACTTGTCCTGTGTGCTTTTTGCAACTTTAAATCCTCTCCAGACAAAAAACAAAAAAAGAATAATTAAAATTGCTCCGCCGATAAATCCTGTTTCTTCTGCAAAAATAGCAAAAACCGAATCTGAAATTGACTGTGGCAGAAAACCGAATTTCTGACGGGACATACCAAGTCCTAACCCGAATATCCCTCCTGACCCGATAGCAATCAGGGCCTGTTTCACCTGATATCCAATTCCCATGGGGTCTAACTCGGGATTAAGAAAAACTAAAAGACGATTAAACCTGTAAGAAGCAATCTTTACAAGGACAAGCAGGCCTCCTGTTCCGATTAATATCATCAACATGCTATGCCAGACAGGAGCCCCTGAAAAAAAATATATCAACATCCCCATTAGAACAATTATCCCCAAGGTGCTGATGTCCGGCTGGAAAATCAAGAATAAGCTCACAAGCCCGGTGCTAATCATAAAAGCAATCAAGGTTGCACTGACGTCTTTTCTTATTTTAACTGAACCTGCTTTCTTTGTCCTGCTGGCCATCCAGGCAGCCAAATAAAGAATGAAGGTTAATTTTAAAAATTCTGAAGGCTGAAAGGATATTGGTCCTAAATTTACCCACCTTGCTGCTCCTCCCAATTTAGTCCCGATTTCTGGCGCGAAAACCAGGGCCAAGAAAATTAGATTTACCACGAAGAAGACAAAAGCCAGTTTCTTCAACAATGAAAGAGGGAATTTGTAGGCCAGAAACCCTAAAAATAGACCGGGAATTATCCCATAAATAATCTGGTGCTTTAAAAAATAATAAGTGCTGCCATATTTTTCCTGGGCGAAAGATACCGAAACACTGGCCAGTATAAGAATACCAAGAAGTATTAATATTGTAGATCCAACAACTAGGGGATAGTCGGGAGAGTGGGTTTTCATATTTTAGATTTTCTTCAATCTTTTTACTATTTTGTTGAATTGTTCGCCCCGGTCAAATTCGTTTTTAAAGAGATTAAAACTGGCAGCTCCCGGCGAAAGAATCACTATGTCTCCCCTATTCGCCAACTCTGATGCTTCCCTGACCGCATGTTCCATCGACTCAATTTCTGAAAAAATTAATAAAGGGTTTTTTCTTTTTTTAAAATATTTTAATTCTTTTTTTATTTTATCGGAAGCATTTCCCGAAAAAAGAATTAAATGACTGATTCTTTTTGAAATTTCTCTGGAAAGATTTTTATAGTTTAAATTTTTATCCTGCCCTCCCGCAATAAGAATAATCTTTGATTTAGGGTATCTCCGGGAAATTGTCCGGATTGCCAAAATCGCAGCTTCCGGCATTGTCGCTGTGGTATCATTAAAATATCTGACTCCTTTAATCTCCCCAATTAATTCCTGACGCCAGGGAATGCCTTTAAAATTTCTCAAAACCCTTCTGATGTTCTCTAGGGGAACTCTTAGAAACCTTGCCACAGATACTGCCGCCAAAATATTAGAAACATTATGCTCTCCTAGTGGTCTTAAAATATTAATGATGATTTTCAGGTCTCGTGGTATCTTTCTTTTTGAGAAAAAATGAATTTTGGATTTTGCTGATCTGGAAAATTTTCTGACAATTGGGTCATCATAATTAAGGAAAAGCGAATCTTTCGGCTTCTGAAAAAGAAAAATTATCTTCTTTGAGCTAATATATTCTTTTAAGTTCGGGTATCGGTTAAGATGATCGGGATAAATATTGGTAATTAAAGCTATCTGGGGGCTTTTTTTGTGGTTTTTTAACCCTTCCAACTGCCAGCTCGAAAGTTCTAAAACCACCTTGCTGTCTTTGTTTATTTTTTTTAATGACTCAAGGGGTGAATTTCCAATATTTCCTGCCAGAATAACATTTTGATATTTGCTCTTCAAAAGCTTATAAATAAGAGTGGCAACTGTTGATTTGCCTTTGGTTCCGGTAACGCCGATAATTGGAGCTGAGCATAATTCAAAGAAGATTCCAATATCAGTATCTGCGGAAATATTATTTTTCTTGGCAATTTTTAAAAAAGGGGAATTGTCGGGGACTGCCGGATTTCTGATAATCAAATCTGTATTGGCAAAATCTTCCGGCCGGTGCCTTCCCAAAATTAATTCTACTGGCAATCCTTTAATCTTTTTTAAAGAGCTTTCTAGGTCCTTTCTTGTTTTTAGATCGGTTATCAGAACTTTGGCTCCCGCCTCAACAAAGAATTTCGCTACACCCACTCCCCCGCCAACAATCCCTAATCCCATTATGGTTACTTTTTTTTCTCTAAAATCAGATAATTTCATTCTATTTCTAAGATAACATAAACCCCGTTGGAATTGAAGCTTCCAACGGGGATAATTTTTTATTTTAAGAGAAATTTAGCCGATCAATCTTATCACTACTCCGATAATAACCAGAACTATGCTGATGATCCAAAACCTCATAGTGACCTTATAATGAGGCCATCCTTTGGCTTCAAAATGATGATGAATAGGAGTACAAAGCCAGATTTTTTTCTTTCTGAATTTTTTAGAAAGCAATTGCAGAATTACAGAGCCGGATTCAACAACCAAAAGCCCGCCGATAATCGGCAAAACAGCTACCGAATCGGTCAAAAAAGCCACCACGGCTAAAGTAGTAGTTAAGCCTATCATTCCGGTTTCACCCATATAAAATCTGGCCGGCGGAATATTAAACCAAAGAAAAGCCAGCAGAGCGCCGGCTATAACCGCGCATAAAGAAGCCAGGTCAAATTGGGCTCGAGCAAAAGCAATTATTCCAAAAGCGGTAAAGATTGAAGCGAAAACACCGCCTGCCAAACCATCCAGACCGTCAATCACTCCTCCAGACCAGCAGGCAAGCAGAACAATAATAAATAAAGGAATATACCAAAGACCAATCGTAATATCTCCAACCTGAGGAATATAAAGAGTATGCAAGCCCAGTTTGTAGTAGAACCACCAAGCACCGACCAATCCAATTAAAATTATAAGGCCAAGTCTTCGTGTAAAACTCAAACCGCCGGCAACATATTTTCCTTTGCCAAAAACCTGGAAAATATCATCAAAAAAACCCAGAATAGAAGCTGCAATCAGGGTAAAAATAGGCAGCCAGGTTTCTTTGCGGGATAGGAAATTTAATTTCTTAAGCCAAAAATTATCGGAGAATTGTGAAAGCAAGAAAAAGAAAATAGCTACAGCTATGGTTGAAACCCAGATTAAAAGACCTCCGCCCCGCGGAGTTGCCGTTTCCCTTTCTTTATGGAGATTATAAAATACCGGCGCTTCATCCCCTGTAATAGTTTTTTTTCTTGCTTCTTTGCGCCAAAGTTTATATTTATAAAGATAATGGGTTATTAACGGAGTTAAAGCTGCTGCCAATATGACAGTAAAGGCAGCCAGGGCAAAAATCTTGATTATATTAATAACTAGTTCCGGATTTTGATTAAAGAACATATTCTATGATTTTTTTCATTTCTTCAAATCTATTTTCAGATCCCAAAACCACATTTATAAAAATATTATTATTTTTCGGATTTTTTAGGATTAATAAAAAACATTCTCCGGCTTCTCTCGTATAGCCGGTCTTACCTCCGATAATCTCAGGGTAGTCTCTAAGGATTACGTTAGTATTTAAAATTCTGTGGTGAAAAACGCCGTCTGGGGTGTAAAGATTAAATTCCGAAAGAGAAAGAATTTCTACAATTAACGGCTCTTCTTTAACTATATAACTGGTTAGCTTTACCAGATCCCTGGATGTTGAATAATTCTCCGGATTATAACCTGTCGGGTCTTTAAAACTGGTGCTTTCAAGTCCTAAACGTTCTGCTTCAAGATTCATCAAATCAACAAATGTTTCTTGGCCGATTTCGTCTGCTATGGCATAGGCTGCATCATTGCTTGATTCAATAAGCATAATATGGAGAAGGTTTTCAACGGATAACCTCTCCCCTACTTTAAGATTCCCGAAGTCTTCTGGCTGGTCTGCGGCTTCTCTTGTTATTAATATTTCCTGCGAGAGATCATAATTTTCAACAGCTACTAAGGCGGTCATTAACTTAGTCAGGGAGGCAATTGGCAATTTACCGTCGGGATTTTTTTCAAGAACAATCTGTTGATCTCCCGACCTGCCTATTTTGACCGAAATTGCTGATTTTGCCCCAATTTCGGGCGGAATTTTTTGGATAATAGGTTCAGGTGGCTTAATCTGGGCTAAGAAAACCTGAGGCGGCGGCTGATAAAAACCTGCTAAGAAAAAATCTTCGGAGTATTTTCCGAAAATATTTACCACCCACCAGAAAGGTAAACTCAGAATAAAAACTATTAAAAATATTCTAAAATTACGGCTCATTTATCTTCAAAATTATTTCTTTTTTTTCTTTACTTCTATATGCAGTTCATCCAGCTGACTCTTGGGAACTTCCGAAGGAACATCCATCATTAAATCCCTGGAGTCGCCGGTTTTGGGAAAAGCCATTACTTCTCTAATGTTTTTTTCGTTAAAAAGCACCATTAAAATCCTGTCTAACCCCAAAGCTATGCCGCCGTGAGGCGGAACTCCGTATTTAAAAGAATCTAGCATGTGGCCAAACTTATTTCTAATTTCCTCCTTCGTATGGCCCATTATTTCAAAAACTGCTTCAAGCATTTCTGGCTTATAAGATCTTAGACTCCCTCCGCCAACCTCATTACCGTTTAAAACAAAATCATACTGGTAAGATAAGGCTTTTTCAGGATTTTCTTTTAATTTCTTAATATCTTTTTCCTGTGGCCGGGTAAATGGATGATGAACCGCATCAAACCTTTTTTCCTCTTTTTCCCACTCAAACATTGGGAAATCATAAATTATGCCGAAAGCCAGCTCATCAGGATCGTTTTTATTCTTTCTCAAATCGGGCCTGTCAGTATTATATTTTTCCATTACCTTCTGATATGTAAACCTGGGGAAAGGAATCTGAGGTATCATTTTTTCAGGAAAATTTTTCCTGACAGTATAAATAAAAAGCTGCTCAATTAAATTCAGAATATCTTCTCTTTCTATAAACGACATTTCAATGTCAACCTGGGTAAATTCTGCCTGGCGGTCAGCCCTTGGGTCTTCATCCCTAAAACATCTGGCAATCTGAAAATACCTTTCAAGACCAGCCACCATCAAAAGCTGTTTGTATTGCTGGGGACTTTGAGGCAAAGCATAGACTTTTCCCGGATATAATCTTGAAGGGACTAAATAATCTCTGGCGCCTTCTGGCGTGGCTTTTGTTAAAATCGGCGTTTCTACCTCAACAAACCCCTCTTTGCCTAAAAACTCCCTTATTGATTGGATAATCTTTTCCCGCCAGATTAGATTTTTTCTCATCCTTTCCCTTCTCAAATCTAAATAGCGGTATTTTAGTCTTTTTTCTTCAGATATTTCATATCCATCGGTATCAACAGGAAAAGGCACGGTTTTAGCCTTGGAAAACAATTCTAAATTCTCTGCCTGAATTTCAATCTGGCCTGTTTCAACCTTTGGGTTTATCATTCCGGCTGGTCTTTTCTGGACTACACCTTCAACTCCAATAACCCATTCTGACCGAAGTTCCTGGGCTAATTTATAAATATTTTCTTCTTTGGGGATTTTTCCCGAGTCCGCCGAGGGAACTTGCTCTGAGTTTAACGAAGGAGAAAAAACTATTTGCAACAAACCTGATCTGTCTCTTAAATCAATAAAAATAATCTTGCCGTGAGATCTTATTGTCTGGGCCCAGCCCGCAACCTTTACCTTTTGCCCTAAATATTTAGGAGTATCGATAATTAGAGTCCTTTTCATGGTTTCGTCCTTTATTATAAACAATTATATTTAAGATATCAAGCAAAGATTTTAACAGCCAAAAGGAGCGGCCGTGGCCGCTCCTTTTGGCTTATCTTCAAAATTTATTTCACCGGTATTTCAACGTAAAAAGTACTGCCTTTTCCCGGCCCTTCTGATTCTGCCCAGATTTTTCCATCGTGAGCTTCGGAGAATTTTTTGGCGATATAGAGGCCTAGACCCAGGCCGGATGACCAATGCTTAACTCCTGCTTTCCCGCGGGTAAAACTTTCAAACATCCCGTCAATCTCTTCTTGGGTCATACCCTCGCCGGTATCTTTAATCGTAACCAGAATTGAACCCCGTGGCCATCTTTCCGAAGCTTCTCTTAATTCAGTCTTTACATTAATTCCGCCTTCTTCTGTGTATTTTATGCAGTTGTCTATTATATTCATGATAACCTGCCTCAGCTTTCCCGGGTCAATATTAATTTCCGGCAGAGCTTGTCCTGAGCCTGCCGAAGGGACTTTTTCCCGCTTCAAATAAAGTTTTTTCTCATCTGCTTTAATCTTTAATTCATCCAGAACAGAAGAAATCATATTTTCCAAAGAGGTTTTCTCAAAGTCTAATTTTAACGTTCCGCTTTCAATCCGGGAAATATTTAACAGATCGTTTACTAAATTTATCAGTCTTTCGTTGCTTTGATAAACTTTTTCCAAGGGAGGCTGGGGCTTGCCTTCTATCTTTCCATAAGTTCCCTCAATTAACATTGAGATATATCCTTTTATGGCAGTTAATGGCGTTCTTAATTGGTGAGAAGCAATTGAAATAAACTCTGACTTTGCCCGAGATAATCTATCAACCTCTTCATAAAGCCGCTGCACCTCCGCCCTCTGCTTCATCACCTGAATAACAGTTTGGACTAAAATATAGCCAAAAACCAAAAAGAGAAAAAACAGTGGGAGCTTCCAGGCAAAATCTACCCAATTTTTCATCACTACTGCCTGAGCTACTCCAGCCAAAAGTAAAATTGCCACTACCACTACCAAAACCTGAATCAGAACAACGCGGATACCAAAAAGCTCTCTTCTGACAATGGCGTAAGAGATTATGCTGAAAAAAGCAATTGCGCATATATAGCCAAAGGGGTAAATGTTATTAAATAATGGATATTTTACCAGATAGTCTATCAGGCCAAATGTTCCAAAGAAGAAACCCAAGCCAATATATCCTATCAGTTCCTTTTTTATTCCTTTTTCCTTTCGATAATGAATAAAAAGCAGCCAAATGCCATAAAGAAATAAAATCACAAACATTGATAAAAATATAATATATATTTTGCCGGCCGTAGGATAATATCCCCAAAAACGCAGTGTCGCTCCGCTGTATATATAGTCTGTACGGCTAAGCAGAATAGATGGAACAGCTGACAAATAAATAAGGAATAAAAGGATTCTGTTTTTTATATTGAGAAAAGTGCTTATAAAATGATAAGAAAGAATCGGAATAAAAATAATTCCCAGAAATCCGGTTCTTGCCCAAAAAAGAGCTTTATCGCTGTCTTTGCTCAAATACATCATGCTATAACCAAAAAGCCATAGCACCAATATCAAAGAAAATACCCCAAATATAATATTAACGCTTGATTTTCTATTTTTAAAAAAAACAAAAACTCCTGTAGTAAAAATAATAACACAGGTAATTAACGGAGGTATCGCAAATGGATTCAATGGATTCATAGGGTAATTCTTTGTCCTTCGCTAAAATTTATTTAACCGGAAGCTCAATAAAAAATGCTGAACCCTTTCCCAACCCTTCAGATTCTGCCCAGACCTTTCCATCATGCATCTCTACAAATTTCCTAGCAACATAGAGGCCAAGACCCGATCCTCCTGTCCAAAGTTTTTCGCCGGCCTGGCCGCGGCTGAAACTCTCAAACAAATGTTCAATCTCCCCTTTTTCCATCCCTTCGCCGGTATCTCTAATCTCGATCATGATTAAACCTTGGGCAGCCTTGGAAGTTGCTCTTTTTATCTGGCTTGTTACTGTCACTCCGCCTTTTTCTGTATATTTAATGCAGTTGTCTATTATATTCATGATAACCTGCCTCAGCTTTCCCGGGTCAATATTAATTTCCGGCAAAGCTTGTCCTGAGCCTGTCGAAGGAGCCTTTTCCCATTTAAGATAAATATTTTTTTCGTCGGCTTTGATTCTCAGCTCATCCAGAACAGAAGAAATCATATTTTCCAAAGATGTTTTCTCAAGCTCTAATTTCAGCGTTCCGCTTTCAAGCCGGGAAACATTTAAAAGATCGTTTACCAAATTTATTAATCTCTCATTGCTCTGATAAACGTTTTCCAAGGGCTTTTTCCCTCTCTCTTCAAATTTCCCATAGGTTCCCTCAATTAACATTGAAATATATCCCTTAATCGCGGTTAATGGCGTTCTTAATTGATGGGAAGCAATGGAAATAAATTCTGATTTTGCCCGAGATAACCTGTCAACTTCTTCATAAAGCCGCTGCAGTTCCGCCCTCCGCTGAATCTCCTGCATAACACTACGGATAAGTAGATAACCGAAAAACAAGAAGAGTAAAAATAGCACGAACTTCCAGGAAAATTCAAGCCAGTTCGGAATTGCAGTAATAGATTGGGCCAGTAATAGAATGGCTACTACGCCAACTAAGAATTGGGTTAAAATAACACGAATACCAAAAAGCCCCCGGCTGACAATGGCATAAGCAGTAAAACCCAGCAAGAAAATAATAGAATAGTCGCCGAAGTGTTGGTATTTTGTTGTATTAAGAGTGAGGGGAGTAAAAATATTGAAAATAATATTGAAAGAAAACCAAAGCAGAATTCCAATTAAGAAATACTGAGCCCTTAATTTTTCTTGCTGGAGCAAACTGAAATACTTTTTAATGAGCCAAAAAATCATTATAAGCAAGAATGAAAAAGAAAAGATATAATATATACCACCGTACTTTCCATAAATTAATTCCATCCCTACGTCTCCAATTCTGGCGGAATTTACAATAGTATCAGTAAATACGGTTAATAAAATTAAAATTCCAACGAATGCTAAAAAAATATTATCTAAAATTAAATGTTTTCTTTCTTCCTGTAGAAAAGAAAGGATAAAAAAGTAATAAAACGTCAGGGCCGTAAGAAGCGTGCTTACTATATTTAACTTATACCAAAAAATTGCCAAAGATGAATTTTTAGACGAAAAACCTAAATAAGCAAAACTAACCCAAAGCAGACAGGCAACAGTCATAAAAATAAATCTTCTATTTAAGGTGGCCTTCCGATCAGCAATCAAAACCCACCCGCCCAAGAAGAGACCAAAAGCATTTATAATTATAACTATTAATTTATCTATAACTCCTATGTCAAAATTCATATTTAAATTATTTTATCAAAAATTTATTCAATAGCTTGGCTAGAAGCAAAATAATTGGCCAAAAAAAATATTCACTATCAACGAGTAGATAAGAAATTTTTCTAATATTTGCATCTTTATCCTTTAGCTTTTCAATGTAATAAAAACTGTAGAAATAAAATATTAGCAGGGCTAAGGCGATTTTGGAAAAATAATTCAGATAAAAACCGACTATTATAGGCATAAAAGATAAAATGTTTAAGATGTGTAAAAATTTAATAATCTTTTCCTGCCCCAGAATTACCGGAATGGTCTTAATTCCATCTCTTTTGTCTGCCTCAATATCTTTTATATCAAAGAAGATAGTATTTAAGAGTAATCTCAAAAATATAAATAGGGAAAGAAAAAATAAAATCCAGCCAAAGAAAGAATAATAGAGACTAATAAAACCCACAAATAAAGCCCATGAAAATCCAATATAAAGATTTTTAAAACCCACTATTCTTTTTGTTATTCTCTTAAATCGTCTAGTATAAAATATTCCTATTATCAAGAAAAAAATTGAAAATAAAATAATTTTAAAATTCGTAAAAACTATAAGAAAAACACAAAGAATAAGGAAGTAGATTACAATTAAAGACTGTGAAAATTTAAGCGATTTTGCCAGGTATTGAACCCGATCTGGATTTGTTAAAGAATCTCCTTTAATCTCCCAATAGTAATTATATCTGTAAGAAATAAAAGTTAATAGATATCCATTAATTAACAATATAAAATTGAAGTCTTGTTTTAATAAAATTATAGCCGCAGAAATAATTGCTGGGATACCTAACGAAATTAAATGTCCTCCGTAAACGAACTCTTGTAAAAGCGTATTTAAAAATTGTTTAGCTTTCATTAATTTTTTCCTTCTTTTTAGACTTTTTAATTTCAATCAAATTTAAAATTATATTTTTGAAAAGATTATTTATTAAACCCTCTCCTTCGATAATTCCTCCTTGGACAATTCTAAATACTTCATCGATTTCTTTATTTGAAGAATGATCTAAAACCTCTCTAATTTTTTCTTGTTCATAAAAACCTCTTCCTATAGATTCTTCCCATAATTTATCGTATCCCTCTAAACTAGAGATCTTATTATTAATAAAACTTTCGATAATTTCAGATGCTAATAAAGCCTCGTCTATAGATTTATGAATTGATCCCCCCATAAGAGCCTCTCCGCCAGAAGTATCTCCTATTAAAATCCAATTTTTATCACATCTTTTTTCAACAAGAGAAGTTGGGATAAATCCCCCAAGTTTCTTTAATTTTTTGTTTCCTTTGTATTTATCAATATATCGTATTGAAAAAAGGACTTCATTGAGATCCTTGCCTTTTAAGGTATCAATTTGGTCTGTGCCAAAACCAACCTCAATATGGTCTTTTAGAGGTATAATCCAAGCATAGAATCCGTGACCCTTTTCATTATCCAAAATTGTTGTTATTCTATCTTTTCCTTCTATCTCATTTACATAGCAGAATACAACCTTCGGTTTATCTACCATAATTTTATTACTTAAATAACTCTGTAATATTCCGGAGGCAAATATTATTATTTTTGATTTTATTTCATAATTATTAACTTTTAATAAACCCTCATTTAAATCGATGTCTTCTACTGAATGATTGAAGATTATTTTACTTTTATCTTTTAAGGTTGAGAGTATTTCGTTTTCTAAAAATCCTAAGTTAGTTACATAACCTCTAGGCTCTTTAGAGGTTTTAGATATCTTTATCCCAGAGGGAGACACGAAATTGATTTCTTTGATCTCTTCTATTATTACATCTTTACTCAATTCTAATTTTTTAAAAGCGGCGTTGCTAATTATTCTATTTCCATATTTCCCAACCTTTACGTTCCTTTCAAATGTAATATAATTTATCCCCTTTTTCTCTAAAAGCCTGGACAGGTAAAGACCTGCAACGCCAGCACCTATTATAACGACATCTTTTTCTATCATAATAATGAAAACACTATTTAATTATATCTATTTTTAACACTTCCTTCTTCTGCCAAATTAAATTAAAAATTCGCCCGATTTTTTTACCCCAGAAGACAACTTCGATTGAGAAAACCTAAATTCCAAAGCTCTCTAAATAAAGAAGATACTTTCGTTTGGCTCTACTTGACTAATATCACCTTTTCCGCAATAATAATTTATTTTGTTGCGGATATCGAAGTTGCTCTGCGGGGCATAACCTTCCCTTATTTTACCACTTTTCTACCCCAACAAAAACCCCGCGCCACGAAACGGCGCGAGGAATCTAAATTGTAAATAATTAGCTCAGGCCTATTTCTCTGCTAACTTTTGGGTCAAGATCGGTAGTGATTAAATTTTTTAGTTCTTCGGGCTTAACCCATTTAATCTCGGCTACCTCATGGGGTTCACAGGGTTTTTTAACTAATTTTGGTGAAACTAATCTGCAACGATGATAGACGATAAATACATCAAATTGAGGATGAAGCCTTAAAGATATCTCCTTGATAGCTTCCACTTCATAGCCGGTTTCATCTAATATTTCCCTCCTGACACAGTCGCCTCGACTTTCTTTAAATCGTTGCTTACCGCCAGGAAAAGCCCAAGTTAGAATTGATCCATCTTTACCCGCTTCCTTCTTAACTCTCCGGATTAATAAAACCTCGCCCTTATCATTAATCACCACTCCTAAATTAATAAAATCTTTGGCCTCAGGATTCTTCATATTTAAAAATTATGGATACCCCAACAATTTAGATATAATTACCCTTCATTTTCTCCTTTAATCTTACAATGATTTTTACTCTACAACAACAAAAACCCCGCGCCGTGAAACGACCATAGAGTTGTAATTTAGCTCAGTTACTTTAAACCTCTGCTTGTATATTTTGCTATAATATACTTGAATATACCGCATCAAAAAATATGAGTTTTTTATATATTCTTTTACCTTTTATTCAACAAAATAGCTCAATATTTCGTTTTTTCTTTGATTTTAATATATCTTTAATAAATAAGTTTTTCATATTTTCATTAGATGTTGAAAGCAAGTAAACCATATATTAAATCATCGTACCATTTATTGTTTATAAAAGTTTTTTGCTTTAATCTTCCTTCAAGTTTAAAATTCATTCTTCTAAATAATTTTTGCGCTGGAATATTAGCGTCCAAAATTCTTGCCTGAATTCTTCTTAATTTAAGTTTATTGAAACCAAAATTTATCATCAGGCCCAGTGCTTCGTCTGATAGACCCTTACCCCAATATTCTTTTGCGAGCCAAAGGCCAATTTCCGCATTCTTGTTTTTCCAGCTCACATTAAAAAGATTAATTGTCCCGATCAATTTTTTTGTCTTATTCAATTCAATACCAAATTCGTAAGCCACTTTATTTTTAATTTCTTTTTTTGTTTTCTCTATAAATTTCTTTGCTGTTTTTAAATCAAAGGGGGCGCAATAACAAACGTATATTTTATTATTTCTTTGTTTTTCGCTTTTTCAGCGATAAATTTAGCGTCTGAAAAAGTAAGCTCTCTTAATCTTAAGGATTTAGTTTTTAAATTATTATTCATATTTGATTATAAAATATTTAAAAAAGGAGGAGAAGGTGGCCTCTCCAGCGAAATATTTTATCAAGGAATTTTCTATCTTTGGTTATATTCTTAGCAATTATTTCTCTTTTTGTAAGCCACGAAATTTCAAGTTTTTCAGGAGAAGAGAGTTTTGGCTTTTTGGCTAATGGATAAATATAATCAATAAAAACGGTATGCTCTTTTTTATCTTTCGAAATATAATTAAAAACACTAAACAATTCCGGTTCTTTCTTTAGAGAATAGTTTAGCTCCTCCTCAAGCTCCCTATATAAAGCTCCCAAAATTGACTCTCCCCATTCCATCTTGCCACCCGGAAACTTCAATGCGCCATTTTTATGCTTCAATATCAATATTCTATCCCTAAATATTAAAATTATTGCAACAGCTACCTTCGGGTATTTTTTCATAATTCTTTCTCTATTTTACTACAATTTTAATCTCCCGCCAACTAAAAAACAGCCACTACGACTGCTTTTTCTTTACTAAGGAGAACGATATTCTTCTTTTAGGAACCCGCATATTAAATCATCATACCATTTATTTTTAAAATGGGTTTTTCTTCGTAATCTGCCCTCGAGCTTAAAACCGATTTTTTTAATAACCCTAGAGCCCGATTATTTTTGTGAAGTACTCTGGCTTGAATTCTATTTAAGTTTAACTTTCTAAAACCGAAACCTAAAATCAAATTTAAAGATTCCGGGAAGAAAAATTAAATGCTTGATTTTAGGTTTTTTCATAAACCCAACTCTCGTTAAAATCTGCTGAGGAAATTTTTATCTTTCTTATTTTT
>Ga0315294_10003493_pt1 | contig 17132 bp, 13 predicted proteins | sample YL17G13_40_MG_FD_203626 | JGI IMG/M metagenome (GOLD analysis project Ga0315294, IMG submission 203626) | Sediment microbial communities from Yellowstone Lake, YNP, Wyoming, USA - YL17G13_40 | ecosystem: Environmental > Aquatic > Freshwater > Lake > Sediment | place: USA: Wyoming | collected... | reverse complement strand
ACCCTCGCCAAACATTGCTCCCCAACAGGCGGTCCAGCGCTCCTCAGGTCATCTGTCATGGGGACAGTGGGCGATCACGCTCGATCCCGAAGCCGGCACGGCCCGCGCGACCCCGGTTCGCGACGCCAATGTCCACCTAAATGTCACCTCCTGGCTTCACCCGCCCGCGTGCGCCGATTGCCTCCAGATAATCCTGACCGGCTGGGACCCGGTTGCGCGCATTGTCGATGTTACGCTGGTCCTCAAGAACCCGACGCAGCTCACCGGCTACGATGTCAAGGCGATCATTTCGGGCTACGACACGAAGGAGTTCCTTAGCCCGGACGCGTACGCGGATTTCTACACGGACGGCACCACATGGGACCCGTACTACATTTTCGCCGAAAATGAGGATCTTCACGCGTTCGAAGGCCTGAAGAGCCACGCGGTCGGGATAAAGGTCCATTTTCCCGTCGGCGCGACCCCGAACGCGTTTGTGACGGTGGACGTATCGTGGCCGGACCCTCAGCCCGAGCCGTGGCGGATCGGCAACATCATTGTCGCAGGGCCGCTCCAGAACGATTCCGTCCATCACATTTCTTTCTCGTGCCACATCTGGGACAACTACGACGATGTGCAGGTGGTTTTCTGCGATCTAAGCCCGATCGGACCTGCGAATGTCGCGATGGGTGACGATGCGGGGCACAAGGACTATCTTGCGGGCGACGGGATATGGGGGCTGGACGAAATCAAGACCGGCACGCTTCCGGGTACATACGATGTGTGGGTTCGGGCGCGCAGCGGCGGCAGCGATCGTTACACCTACCAGAAGGTGACCCTCGAGGTGATCTCGCCGGTATCGAATCCGCCGCCTCTGTACATTGTCAGCATGATGCACGCCGAGGAAGACCCTTCCTATATGGACGAGCAGACCTATCTCGGCTATTCGGAGACGCTTCGCGAGCTCAAGAAAGTTTTCGAGGATCACGGGGCGAAGATAGCCCTGCAGCCGGACTGGACGTTCATCCAGGGGACCGTGGTACACGATCCGACGCTTTTCAGCGATTTCCAGGCGTCGGGGCACGGTGTGGACACCCATGCTCACGAAACGCAGTACGATCTCGGGCAGGTCCACGACATGCTGGATCAGGCGGGAGTAGTGGACACGATCATCGCGAACGGCGGGTTCGACAAGACCTGGGGAGACGGAAACTGGGTGGCGTACATAACTCATTTCCAAACGCCGGGCGGACAGCAGATGTTCCAGGCAGTGAACGCGTACAAGGATCCCCTAAGCCAGGTTGTGGACAGCCTCGCCACGCCGATTCGTCCGAGTACGTCGGGCGACTGGATGGTTAACGACCCGAATGGTCTGCTGGTGTACATCCCCGGCGCACCGAACTCATACCTTGTCGGCTCGAATCCATCGTTTTTCCAGCTCCTGCCGCAGGCGGTCGACTATGCGCTCGAGGGCGTCATCCCCGGAAGGGTGAACTGTTTCTACTGGCACGACCCGGTGGGTCTGTATAACGGGTCCCTGCTGTCGAAGACCCGGCTGGACTTCTGGGACCAGGTGCTGAACAACTACTTCGATCAGAAGGTTGCCCAGGGAGATGTGGTGTGGGCGAATTTCACCGAGATGTACCAGGCGTATCTGGATTGGGAAGAGGACAACTGATGCGCCCTCCCTGACGGACGGATCTGATACCAGCGCCTAAGCATGGGCGCATGCCGGGTTCACACGTGACTTGGCTTCGCTAAAGTGATATCATCTGAAATACTCTCAGGATTCGGGGTGGAGTTGCGAGGGAAAGAGCCTGCAACATGCGAAAGGGAAACCTGACGGAGGTCCAAATGAAACGACTGACAGCGCTACTTGGTGTGCTGGTGATCGCCTTTTTTGTCGCCATGGGTTGTTCGAACTCGGGCGGCAATCCGGTGACGCCAAACTCCGATGAAGGCCTGACACCCGGCCATGAAGTGCAATCGGAACAGACGTGTCTCTGGGGGTACTATGACATTTACCTGGACATCGAGAACCAGACCGCTGAAGCGGTTGTGAACCGCGATGTGATGTACGCGGTGAATGTCGTGCAGTTCCTCAACAGCAATCCTGCTACCCTGGCGTTCCAGTTCAACGACATCAATGTCACACCCGACTACGTGGATGTAGATCTGGATCTGAGCATCACGCATCCGATCCCGAACCTGCCCAAGTTCAACGGGTATGACGTGCGAGGGATACTGATCGCCGAGGGCTCGCTTGTGATGAGCTACAACTCGGAATTGCGGCACTCGGTGTTCGGGGTGGACCAGTACATGATGAACGCGGACGGCTACACTCGGTGGTTCAACCATGCTGAGTTCACCACGTCCGGCCTGTTCGGGTACACTAAGGGCATATATTCCTCGAAGAACCTCTTCTTCGGCGACGCTACGGTGAACCCGTACAAGTACTTCACCGACGGCCTGGCTTCGGATGGCGACGAGTGGTCTTTCCTGAACGCCAACTCCGATTCCAATGGTGTGTTCTCATCAGGCAGCACGAACACAAGGAATTACCAAATCCGGTTCCCGCTGCCGACTCCTGCGGTGCAGTACGGTTATGCCGTGATGGCTAACTGGGAAGGGGGTCAGCCCGAGGATCACCCGTCCAATGCCCCCGAGGCGGTCGCGTACAGCGTGACCGTCACGGATGACATCTACTATGTCGACCCATTGTATAACGGCGGCGACCTCATTCTCGATATCGGCCTCTTCTACTGGGAAGAGCTTCCCACGCAGCTCTATATCGAATCGACAGTACTCAGCGCTGTTCATCAACTGACCCCCGACGAGATGTCTTCCGGGTCCGTCACCGACCACACGGTCTCGTACCACGTGGAAGTCCCCGCGGATAGCGTGACCAGCGTCTCGGGGCAAGAGTTCTGGATCATCGCAGAGTACAGCGGGTTTGACTACACCAACCCCTTCGGTGTCCCGAATGCTGCGGACGGCGACCCGCTTGCCGCGTTCTACCGGAACGATCTGTACGTGTCGGGTACGCAATACAACTCGGACCCGGTATGCGATATGTTCGTCGTGACATCGATGCCGGCGGAGGGCACTGTGCCTGTGGAAGTCGAGTTTGACGCGTCCGGCTCTACCGATCCGGACGGGGATCCCCTCGCTTTCGAATGGGACTTCAACGGGGACGGGATTTTCCCTGATCCCTGGATCGGCGGGACCCCGGACCATCCTATCTACGGGTACATGGAAAGCTATACCGGGCAAGTGTGCGTGAGAGTGACCGATGGTAAGGGTGGAGCGGATGTGTGCTGCGTCGATGTGGTCGTGAATGTCACCGGCCCGAACCTGCCGCCTGAGATCGTCAGCGGTGTGGACGGCGATCCGACCTTCGGGCCCACCGATGTGAAGGAATATACTGTCACCGCGAACGATCCCGATGGCGATACACTGACGTATATATGGATCGTATCCAACACCGGCACAGGGGATCCCGTCTTCAGCGGACCCGGTGACGGCGCCGGCGGATTCACTGTGGACTGGGGCGCCGATGTGGGCGCGTTGGTTGGCGACCAGTTCGCGATCGACTGCTCTGTGATCGACGGCTTTAATCCACCGGTTGGGGCCACCACATTGCTGGTGGATTGCGTCGAGGGTGTCGTGACTCTCTACCTCTACGACGGAACAGTTGACGACGGCGGCATTCAGCCGATAACGACCACTTACAGCATCCCCACCTGGGAATACTGCCCGGGCATGCAGGCATGGGATGAGGACCACTGCAACCCTTATACTGCAGAAGACTCAAGGGTGGCGGTGACGCCTCCGATCACTTTCCCCGATGTGGGCACCTTCACCAAAATCCATCTCGAAATCTGGCACTGGGGCGACATGCAGGACGACGGGTTCTGCTACGGCAGCCTGGGTCGTGCTGAGGACATCGGCGGCGGAGACTATAACTGGTACGGAAACTGGTATTATAATGAACTGGTCTACATTGAAGGGTTCGATTTCAACGAGCCCGGATATGATGACTGGACCTACACATTCGGGTCCGAAGCCGTTCCGGAGTGGTCTCATCTGGACTGCAGCGCTTATGCGGGCGGATCTTATAACGTCGGATTCCAGTTCGAGGAGTATGGTGCGGGCAATCCCGACACTCAAGCCGGCTGGAATATCCGGAAACTCTGGATTTGGGTCGAACCCTGACCGATCGGAACAATCTTTTCCTCCGAATCATTTCCCCCCCGGCTCCTCGGGGGGGTTTTGTTTGCCGGCCTTTGGCCCTAGAATGTACCCGGTATTCGACCACAGAAGAGGAAAGCCATGAAGAGAGAAGCGCTGGAATTCGCCCGAGAGCACCCCACATCGCATCTGGCGACTGTTGAAAACGGGAAGCCGTACGTGCGGGTGATGCATTCGCCCAGGATAGACGACGATTTCACGGTGTGGTACGCCACATCGGCGTCCTCGAACAAAGTGCGTCACATAAGAGCCAACCCGCAGGTCTGCGCGGTCTTTCACCATGAAGGGAAATGGGTAAGGGTGATGGGGAGCGCGGAGATCGTGACCGACCTCGAGGAAAAGGGCCGACTGTGGGAGGACGACTGGGCCAGGTACTGGCCCGACGGAAAGGGCGATCCGGACTACATCTTGATAAGCATCAAAGCGGAGTCGGTGGATTACCTGGACTTGACGAAAGGTGCAGCAGGAGAGCAAAAGGTGATTTGAGCCGGGGCTGCCGATGCTGAAGCATCGGACTCTCCGCTTGCTTTAAGGTCCCGGGCTCGTTAGACTATCGGGTTCACGGTTCCTCAGACCTGATCGGTGCAAGTCGACAGTGTTCGTTTGCCTCGATTGGGAATGGAGGAGACAATCTACATTAACCTGAGAACAAGGAATGACCAGGGAGGATCAGTATGAATCGAACAGCAGTGCTCTGCGCGGCACTAATGGTGGCCGCGCTTGTGGTATTCGGGTGCTCACAAGGGGCGGTTAACCCGTTGACGCCCGGTCCTGACACCACGCCCGGTGCAAGTCGGGCGGACAACGGCGTCCAGACACAACTATGGGGGTACTACGACATCTACCTCGATCTCGAAGCCGGGACGGCCGAGGCCGTGGTGAACCGCAACGTAACGTTTGCGGTGAACATCGTCAACATTCTCAACAAACACCCGCAGGCTCTCGGTGTCACTTTCAACGGCAAACACATTGCGCCTGACGAGCTCTTGGTCGATCTCAGTATCAGCATCACGCATCCGTTCTCCGGAAATCCCGGGCTCAACGGTTACGATGTCCGGGGAATCCTGGTCTGCGACGGCCAGGGGACGATGCAGTACAACACCGACCTGGTCTACCCCGTCAACGGGACCGATCAGTTCATGCTTAACGCCGACGGGTACTCCAGATGGTTCAATAAGACCGAGTTCACCGTCCCGGGCCTCTTCGGTTACACCAAGGGATTCGCCGCGTCCAAGAACCTGACGGGCAACGCCACTCTCAATCCCTACAAGTACTTCACCGACGGCCTGAATGCAACCGACAATGTCTTCGATTACATTGTCGGCAACACGGACGCCCAGGGTGTATTCTCCTCGGGCGCGACCAATACCCGTCAATACGTGCTTAGTTTCCCGCTGCCGACGCCCGGGGTGCAGTACGGGTACGCGATAGTGGCGAACTGGAAGGGCGCGCTGCCGGCCGACCATCCCGCCAATGCTCCGGAAGCCGTAGCATGCAGTGCCGAGGTCACGGACGACATCTACTACGTCGACGGCAGCAACAAGGGCGGAGACCTCATTCTGGACATAAGCATGTGCCGGTGGGATGAGCTTCCTTTACAGATCTACATCGAGTCGACGGTCCTCGGCAGCCCGTATGCGCTGTCGGCGCCGGAGATGGTGCCTGTGACATCGGGCGATCACACCGCGACCTGGCATGTGGAGATTCCGGCGGATAACATTACCGGCACGGAAGGCCAGGAGTTCTGGGTGATTGCGGAGCAGGACGGATTCGACTATCAGAGTCCGTTCGGAGTGCCGAATCTGGCCGACACTGACATCCTTGCTGCTGCGTTCCGATTCGATCTCTTCGTGTCGGATACCCCTTACAACCAGCCCCCGGAAATAATCTCGGGAGTGGACGGCAATCCCGTGGCGGTTGTCAGCACGATCGAGTCCTACTCGGTGACTGCAAACGATCCCGACGGGGATCTCCTGACCTATGAATGGTGGGTTACGGAATCCGGCTCCGGGGATCTCTATCTGACCGGTCCGGGTGACGGCGCGGGCAACCTTGAAGTGAACTGGACTGCCGCCTCAGTCGGAGAAATATACAACATCGACTGCGGGGTGAGCGACGGGATCGCGGGGACCGCCGCGACCACGCTTGAGGTCACAATCGTCGAGCCGCCCAATCTGCCCCCGATCATACTCTCGGGCGTCGACGGTAACGACGTTCCCCCGCCTACAGCGGTTGAGCAGTATAGCGTGGCTGCGTCCGATCCCGAGATGGACCCGCTGACATACGCCTGGACAGTGATGGACATGGGCAATCTTGAGATAGTGATAAGCGGCGAGGGGGATGGGAACGGAGGCCTCACCATCGACTGGGGGAACGATGTCGGAGCGCTGGATAGCGAGAAGTACCTGATCAGGTGCACAGTCAGCGATCCATACAACCTGCCGGTGCAGGCGATGCCTCTCATCGTGACTATCACCGAATAGCTTCCGTTTTTTCTGCGAGCCTGAGACACCCCCGAGCAATCGGGGGTTTTTTTCGTCTACGACGCCCTGTCGGATATTTCTTCGACTTCATAGAGCTCCCGGTACACGCCCGGGCGACCGATCAGCTCGTCGTGGGTGCCGCGATCGACGATTTCGCCGGCCTTCAGAACGATGATCTCGCTTGCGTTGCGGATGGTCGTGAGACGATGGGCGATGACGAACGTGGTGCGACCCTGCATCAGCCGCTCGAGCGCCGCCTGCACCAGTTTCTCGCTCTCCGTGTCGAGATTGGACGTCGCCTCGTCCAGAATGAGGATCCTCGGGTCCTTCAGGATGGCGCGAGCGATGGAAACGCGCTGACGCTGCCCGCCCGAGAGCTTCGTGCCGCGCTCGCCGACGACGGTGTCGTAGCCGTTTTCGAGCTGCATGATGAAATCGTGAGCGTTTGCCGACCCGGCCGCTTGCCTGATCTCCTCGTCCGATGCGTCCAGCTTCCCGTACGCGATGTTTTCCCTGACCGTTCCGTGAAACAAGATCGTTTCCTGAGGGACTATTCCCAGATGCTTGCGAAGGCTCTCAACCTTGATTGCACGCACATCGTGTCCGTCCACAATTACCTCGCCGCGCGAGACATCGTAGAACCTCGGTATCAACTTGGCGAGAGACGATTTCCCGGCGCCGGACGGTCCGACGAACGCGATCACCCCGCCCGGCTCCGCGACTGCGTTGATCCCTTTCAGCACTTCTTCGCCCGTGGAGTATCTGAAGCTGACGTTTCGGAATTCGACCCGGCCCCGGCATTTGTCGAGATCGATCGCATCGGGGGAGTCCTGAATCGTGGGCTCGATGTGCATGAACGCGAAAATCCGGTCGGCTGCCGCGAGAGTGTCCTGGAACGCCATGTACGTGCGTCCCAGCTTGTTCGCCTCATCGTTTGTCTTGTACAAGAGCGCTATGATCATGACGAGCTGTCCCGATGTGATCCAGCCCTCCCCGACCTGCCATGTCCCGAAGACAAGAAGGATGCTGAGACCCAGACCGCCTGCAAGCATCAGCAGCGGAACCATGACCGCTTCGATCATCGCGCGACGCATTTCGGTCCGGTAGGCGTTTTCGTTCACCTTCCCGAATTTCATGATCTCGAAGGCTTCGTTCGCGAACGATCGCACGACCTGGATTGCGGAGATGCTCTCCTGCAGCTCCCCGGAGACATCCGCCAGCGCCTCCTGCACTCGCAGCGCGGCCTTCCTTATCCGCCTCGCGGCCGCCTGCACAACTACCACGACAAGCGGGATCACGATGATGCCCGCCAGCATGAGCGTCGGACTCGCCACCACCATCATCGTCAGAAAAACCACTATCGCAGGCGGTGCCTGGATCAGCATGGGCAACTGCTTACCGGCGAACTCCCGGATGCGCAGTACGTCCGTAGTGATCCAGCTCATTATCTGGCCGGTCTTCCTCGATTCGTAAAAATCAAGGCCCAGTTTCTGAAGATGGTTGTAGATCGACTGTCTCAGGTCCTTGATCAGCCATTGACCCACCCGGTTCGTGAGAAGGACCTCGGCGCCTTTCTGGATTCCCTGGCCGAAAATCAGCACCGCGACGATGGCGATTATGCCCCAGGCGACTGCGTAATGCTCCCTCAGGTTCGGTTGGGCGATCACGTTGTCCGTGAAGAGTCTGACCATGTAATACAGGCCGGATTCCAGGGCGATCCAGGAAGCGAGTACGAGACACCACAGGAAGACGAAGAGCTTCTGCTCCTTGAGCCGGCCCAGCAGGAGCCGGGCCGTCTGGCGACGGTCGAACTCGATGGGGGGTTTTCTGAGCTGGACTTTCATTCTTTCTGTATGCCTGTCACCTTTGCGGCGGCTTGCCGGTCAACGGTTTGACCTTGATCATGCCACGCTGGTGAAAATACCAGATCGCCTTTTCCAGCGCCTCGCGTATCGGAGTGAACCTGAGCCCGAGCTCGCGCACGGCTTTCTCGGACGTATAGAAAGGCGGGAGAGCGGTCATTCGTGCCCCCCCGCTCGTCAGCACCGGCGCCTTCTTTGTCACCGCGCTCGACCACCATTCCATCAGACCGGCGGTGATAATTGTCATCCCTTTGGAGAACTTCCTTCGGAGCTTCGGGACGCCGGTGATGTCCGACGTGAGATCGAATAGCTCCTTCAGGGTCATGTTCCGGTTGGTCAGTATGTATCCTTCGCCGATCCGCCCTTTCTCGAACGCGAGCAGGTGACCCTCGCCGACATCATCGACATCGATCACGCTGAACCCGCCGTCGTAGTACGCCGGTATCTTCCCGTTTATGTAATCGACATACATCTGTCCGGTCGGAGTGGGCTTGATGTCTCCCCATCCTATGGGAGCGGAGGGGTAGGTGATGACAATCGGAGCGCCCTGCGCGATGAATTCCTTCGCGACCTGACACGCAAGATATTTCGACTTGGTGTAAGGGTCGTTTGTCCGTTCGAGGTTCCACTCGACCGTTTCATCGGACGGCTTGCCGTCTGCGCGATGTCCGATCGCTGCGACCGAGGACGTGTAGATGATCTTCCCGACACCTGCGTCGAGAGCCGCGCGAAGCATCGCGCGGGTGCCGTCCACATTCGTTTTCAGAAGCAGGTCCCGGTCCTGAACCCACATGGAAAACATCGCCGCGACATGAAATACCGCGTCGACCCCTTCGCAGGCTTTCTTCAGAGAATCGGGATCGGTCAGGTCGCCCGAGACGCGCTCGAAATCCAGATGCTTCACCTGATCGATGTACTTGTCGGACCGGATCATGAGCCTGAGGTCGAGGCCGCGTTTTTTGGCTGCGTCTGCGACAGCCCGTCCGATGAATCCTGTTGCGCCGGTGATGAGTACTTTGGTCATGACACATTACCCCCCGGAAATTCCGGGGAGGGAATGTTAGCATTTTCCGCGGTGCATCTGCGATTTGGGACCTCATCCCCCATCCCCCTCTCCAGAAAACCTCACCCCCCAACCCCCTCTCCGCAATTGCGGAGAGGGGGCCAGGGGGTGAGGTGGAGAGGGGGACAGGGGGGTGAGGTCGGTCACCCTTGCCCGGGATTCATCTCACAGGATCGGCACACGCTCGTACAGCGTGTCGGTCTCGGAGAGATAGCAGTAGTGCGGCATCTCCCTGAGAGTTTACACTCTTTGGGGATCGCCATAATCAACACCGTCCTAGCAAAATCTCCTTAGCAGTCACGTAAACTCTCCCGCGCTGAGAGGCGATAGATCTCTTCCTGCGTATCAGCTCTGCCAAATCAATTTGCCCGTCAAGTACCGCCATAAGATCGATGCCATCCATACAAATCAATTGCGGACGGCTACCGAGACAATAACCCTTCAATGCTTCATCAGTGAACCCATTGATCGATAGAAACAGTCCCAGAGTGTTTTCCAGTTTCGATTTTACTGCAGCGTCGAGATCGCGCAAATCATCAAGCTTTACTGGTTGGTTCTGCCATTTTGCCTCAATGAGAAAATCAGTACTTTCGTGTATGAGGGCACCATCAATCTGTTCGCCCGTCAATTTGAAAGCACCGCGAGGTTGAAGCTCGAAAAGCTCAAACAACTCGAACAAAAACTTCTCAAGCTCAAAACCGCGTCGCCGTGCATCTGTCATCTGATAGAACTTTGTAAATCGCTCTTTTAGCTCCGTCAATCTCTTATTGAACGTTTGTTTTGCTTTATGTTTGTCGACAGCTTTCTTCCGGCTGGCCTGCTCGTCGTCTTCCCCAGTTTTGTGAGGATCTGGTTTGCCCGTCATCTCTCGCAGATGCTGTACACTTGCTTCAGCTTCCTTCTTCTTATCCTTTCCATCGGGATATCTCAAGAGATGGCTGCAATCGGTATATCCGAGAGTTTCAGTGATTAATCTCTCTATGACAAGGGAACCACCAACCGTGTTATTAAGTCTGTCTAAGATTGGATCGACAATATGGAATTTGTATGCATTCCAATCTTGCTGCGAAATCAGAGCTTTCGACACACCACAATTGACGAGAACCTTGCGAAGATGGTCCTTCCTCCAGAAGACTTTTACCAACGCGTCCTTCAGGGCAGTCATTATGCTATCTTGGTAATGCCCCACAGTTGTTACCCATCCTTCACTTTGTCTGTAGACAATCTGTAATGCTGCACCTTGGTTACTTCAACCCACTGCAACTTCGCGGGATTCCCGACCGGTTCTTGCAGCTTCGGTTCCGTATCGCAGTCGGTCACCACGTGAAGCCAGAAGCAATCCGGTCTGTCCTCAGCGACTCTTCTCTCGGTCGCGGTGAGGGAGTCTGTCTGCGCGAGAGACACAGGATGCGCAGTAGAGACGTTGGAGATCGCAAGCAGAGCGATAAGAGTGAGCGCGGGAAGATAGAGTCTCATTTGGGCCACCTCCGGAATTGATACCCCCCCTGTAGTCCCCCCCAAGGGGTGGGACGGTAAGAAGAGACTCCCCTGTAATCCCCCCCACAGGGGGGCTATATTCTTCACTCGATCTGTCGCGTGTCGCCGATCATGTAGCCCGCGAACGATGCTATATAGACCAGCGAGTCGTCCGGAACGTACATCCCCTCCCGATTCTTGCTGAACGAGATGAGCACGTAACTCGTTCCCTCCCGGTTGAGCCTCAATTGCAGCGGCGGATCGTAGGAAAGGAGCTTGAATCCGTTCAGATATTCGTACAAGCCGCTTGACCAGTATATTTCGTTTTCCGTCTCCCGAACCGACGTCCAGTCCTGGTTCGGGTCCCCCTGGACCGAGGGCGTAAGAAGCACCACCTGCCGGTTGTCCGAGATCATGAACGGACGGAGGTCGGTCTGCAGCGGTTCGGCAACCAGCGTGAACCCCTGGTGCCCGGACGGCAGGTAGAACGTGATGCTGTAGCTGGCGGCGAGACTTCTCCCCGTCTGGTTGGGCTGGAGATAACCCGACCTGACCAGGTCCTGAAGATAGGCGTACTGCCCGGCGGTCCTGTTGGTCGCGTAGCTGTACTCTGCGGCTCCGAGCGAGGCGAGCGCCTCCCTGGCGTTGTATTCGAGGTCGGTCGCCCTCTCGTTCACGGGCTGCGAGTACGATAGCCCGGCACCCTGCATGAGGAGCGACGCGTGGGCCGTTCCGCCCCCCAGTGTGACATGACCTAAAACGATCATCCCGATCAGGGCGCAGAAAATGGCGATATCCGTGTAGCGCGGTTTTATTCGAATCATATAGACATTATACACGACCTTTTGCGGATAGCCGTCCCGGTAGCCGTCTCGGTAGCCGTTCCGGTAGCTGCTAGCTTTTTCGTCTTCGAAAAAGTAGCTGCTACCGGGGACAGGACCTCACCCCCCCAACCCCCCTCTCCATCCGCCGCGGCGGATGGAGAGGGGGGAACGGGGGGTGAGGTCTGACTGCATGGTTCTTTGCCGGGTGCGCCGCTTTTCTAAGCGGCACGATAAAGAAAAGAGCCGACTGGAAAGTCGGCGGACCCGGCGGCGTCTGACACTCTGCGGGTTTTTTGGTACAATAAAATTTTCCTGAAATCCTTCCGGAGGTCCGTGTTATGGCCGACATCGCTGGCTTTATACGCCCCCATCTCTTCAAGGTGCAGCCTTACATCCCTGGAAAGCCGATCGACGAAGTCAGGAGGGAGCTTGGACTCGAAGGCGAGATAGTCAAGCTGGCATCCAACGAAAATACTCTGGGTCCGTCTCCGATGGCTCTTGAAGCGATAGAGAAGGAGCTTGGAAACCTGTGGCTGTATCCGGAGGATTCGGTTTTCCACCTCAAGCACGCGCTCGCCGAGCTTCACGATGTGCCGGTGGAGTCGATCGTTGTCGGCAACGGCGCTATCGAGGTCATTTATCTCCTCGCGCAGGCGACGCTCAATCCGGGCGACGAATCGATCATGGGACACCCGTGCTTCATGATGTACCCGATCATGTCCCAGATAACCGATTCCACCAGGATCGGCGTGGGACATCCGGACTACAGAAACGATCTCCGCAAGTTCGCCGAGCATCTGAGCGACCGCACGAAAATTGTCTGGATCGACAACCCCAACAACCCGACCGGCTCGTACGAGGGCAAGAAAGAGGTCGAGCGATTCCTGGCGCAGGTTGACGGTCGGGCGCTGGTGGTTCTGGACGAGGCCTATCAGCAGTTCGTGGACCATCCCGACATCTGCGACGGAATCGACCTCTACAAGCGCGGCCACGAGAACCTGGTGACGCTCAGAACCTTCTCGAAAATTATCGGCCTCGCGGGAATCCGATGCGGCTACGGCGTCATGCATCCGGCCCTCGCGAGAATGCTCGATACCCTCAGGATCAAGTTCTCGGTCAACTCTCTCGCGCAGGCTGCGGTGCTCGCTGCGCTCAAGGACAAGGGGCACATGGAGAAAAGCCGCAGGATGGTTCTGGAGGGCCGGAAGTACATGTACAAGCAGTTCGATCGGCTGGGCCTCAAATACAACATCACGCAGGGAAATTTCATCTGGGTGGACTTCGGTCACGACGCGAGGGAGATCAATGACTTTCTGCTGAGAGAGGGAGTGATAGTGCGGCCCGGGTGGATATTCGGAGCGCCGACCTGCGCGCGCGTGAGCATCGGCAACCCTCACGAGAACGAGTTCTTCATGGATCGACTGAAGAAAGCCCTCACCGCCGGCGTCGGCGCAAAGTAGTACTGAACTACAGCGCAAATCGGAGTGAGAGATGTCTCTGAAATGGTTCATACTCGTGACGGGGGCGGTTCTTAGTCTTGGATTGCCCTTTGGATTCATACTGAAGCAGAGGTCGGTGGAAGTTAAGTACCGATTTGTCGAGCGCGCAACGCAGACCGAAGACATTTTCGATATGATGGAAGGGAACATTCGGGATCCGAAAACCGCCCAGTTGTTGGACGAAGTATATGCGCTGGGCGTGTATAGAAGGGCATCCTTTTGGCTGGGAGGCTTTGGAATCCTTCTTGTGATTGCCTGGCTGTTCATTCCCAACCCGGCACAACCGACCCAGGTACCGCCCGCAAGCGGCGAGTCGCCGTAGGTTGTGGGGATCGTCTCTTTCTCTTCACCCCACAGTCTTGCGGACGCACGGCCGGATAACGAATTCGCGTTTTATTAAATCGTATATGTTTTAATGTGCTGGCGAAAAATGGCATAGAATCGTATGAGCCCCCGTCAGTTTTGGTTCCCATCGGTCGTTTACGGTGTGTAATCCCGTCGATACAGGCTGCATAAGAGGTGTCATCACATGAACTACTGCGCGTTCGAGCTTCTGAGCTTGGTGTACGAGTGCGAGAGAACCGACCGTCCCGAGATGATCCCGAGCCCTTGCGAGGTGCGCACGGATCCCGAATTCTCCGACGCCCTGGACTTCCTCCTGGACAACGATTTCGTCAAGGTGGCATGGACGGATTACGGTTCGCCTCGCGAAGAGGGGGCAGGCAGGGAACGCGCGTTTTCAAGTGCGGCGGTGGAGGCCCTGAAAATTACCCTTGCGGGAACCAGGGCGCTTGAGGAGGAGAAACAGCTCAGACCTGCATTGAGGGCGTTTTAAACGCGAACGATAATCGCGTTCAAACGTGCACAGAGCGGATCGGGACGCATCAGAACGCCAGTTCGTACTCCGGCGTGATGATCATCCGTTTAATCGGTCCGGGATGCTTGACCCGCGTGTTGGGGAAGACGACGCATTCCTCGATCGGACCCTCCCCGTCGATAACCGCATTGTCTCCGATCACCGACCATTTCACCAGCGGTTTTCCCCGGAAGAAAGCGTCCCGTCCGATCACCTTGTCGACCCCGCGATGTTTCATCTCCCGGATGCAGCAATCGATCAGGTCGGCGGGGAAGGTGATGTTGATGTCGTCCTCGAGCGCATGGCTGACATAGACCGGGTGGCCGTCGTCGATGTAAATCTGGATCGATTCCGTGATCTCGTACTCGTCCCGCATCGCGGTCCGCGGCGTGCGTCGTATCGCGTCGAAAATGCTCACGTCGAACAGATAGACTCCGCAGCCTTTCAGATCGTTCACCGGGTAACGGGGCTTCTCGATCACCCTCGTCACCCTCCGGTTTTCATCGAGCGCGATGGCGAAGTTGCGCTTGATGTTATCGGGCGTGTCCCTCTTGACCGCAAGCACGGCGTGGGCGTCATGCTCGTCCCACTGCAGGACCATGTCGTCAAGGTTGTCCGAGATGACGAAAATGTCGCCCAGAAAGAGAAGAAACGGGGTAGTGATGTACTGCTCCAGTTTCATGACCGCGTGCGCGATTCCGAGTTGCGACTCCTGCGTGAGGTAATGGATTTTCACGCCGTAAGTGGACCCGTCGCCGAGCTGCCGATTGAACATCTCTCCGAGCTGGCCCACGACCATGTAGACGTCGGTTATGCCGATCGAGCGCATGTATTCGAGCTGGTAGCCCACGATCGGCTTATTGCATATGGGCAATAGCGGCTTGGGGTATGCCTCCGACAGCGGCTGCAGTCTTGAGCCTTTGCCGGCTGCGAGGATCGCTCCTACGAACTTGCGGTCTGGTTTCATCGTTTCACCTTGGAGAAGCTGGCTACACCAATTACCTGCGGATTCCAACCACCCGGAATATCCCTCAGGCACCGTCCCCCCCTTGGGGGGGACTACAGGGGGGCTGTCGTCCTCTCTTTCAATTCACCGCACAATAATACGCGCGTGCGATTGACCGCGCAAGCGTGGATATCTCAGCCGCTGTTGGCTTTCATCTCGACCGGGCATCCCGCGCTGATCGCCCAGTTGCTTCGCTTGTTCCCTGCGAACTCGCACATCTCGATCGTCCCGCCGCCTCCGCTGTCGATGTACAGCCCATAGATACCGTTGCACTTGACGCTGCAGCCGTGGATCGCAAGCCTCGCGCCGTCCTTGATCTCGACGCCGTGTTCTTCGTTCGATGAGATGTCGGTGTCCCCCATCTCCGCCTGTGCGCCGTCGGTCACGATCATGCCGACCCGATTCTGCAGTATCCTGCATCCCTGAATGCACGGCCTGGCCTGGCTCGTGACGACAACGCCCGAGAATCGATTCCTGAAAATCTCGCAGCCGACTATTCTTGTCTCCAGTCTTGAGCCGATCCTCATGCCTTCCCAGCATTCATGCACCTTGCATCGCAGAATGGCGGGCCTGCTCTCGGGAGCGACATCGATTCCCCTGTTGCTGCTGAAGATGTCGCAATCGTCGATCGTGCCCAGCGCGCCGGACCTGAACTGCACTCCAAGGACATTGTTCTTGCGGATTATGCAGTGCCTGAGGGCGGGGTCGCAGCCGGGACCGATGTCCACTCCGATGTTGGTCCTGCGAATCTCGCAGTACTCCATCGTGCCGCACGCCTTGTCCAGAAATTCCACCCCTACGGACTGGCCGCTGTGAATCCGGCTGTGAGAGATCACCGGCGCCGTGTTGCGGCCCGATATCTCCACGCAACTGTGCCATGAGCCGGAGATATCGCAATCCTCAAGGTGGGGTTGTCCCTGCGAAATACGCAGGCTGTGGAACTTGTTCCACATCCAGCCTCGGGACCGCAGCGTGATCGAGCGCACGATCGCATGGTCGGCCTCTATCGACAGACAGTCGGAGTTGCGCGTCTCGATCACGACCAACTGGCGGGGACCGTACCCGATCAGCTCGATATCCTTGTCGATGACCACGCTCTCGCGGTAGGTGCCTGGGGTGACGCGGATGCGCGCGGGCGGAGCGACAGCCCGGACGGCGTCGCCAATGGACCTGAAGTCCGCCTGTCCGTTCTGGTCGACAACGACAGTGTTGTACGTGGGTGACATCGGTCGTACTGAGTGCCCATATTAGATATCATCAAAAAGTGAATCCCTTTGAAGCGACGTCGCAGCAATTGATGGATCGGGGGAATGGCGACCTTCTATTCGGTGATGTCTTCGCCGCCGAGGACTTCTCTCAGTCGAGCGGAGAAGCTCTCGGGGTCCTTCAGCGCGATGAGGAGCTTCCTGTCGCCGGCATCGATAGCCACGGCCTTGTTGTTGAAGGTCGGGAAAACACCGACCCAGCCTTTCCACCTGTTCCTGCCTCCGGTGATTCCGAGCATCTGACCAAAGTCGCGTGACGGGTCAAACAACACAACCCGGATCGATTCGATATCGCCGACCTCCATGCACCGTCTGCGGGGCCAGAAGATTCCGTAAAACACTCTGATCCGATCGTCGTAGACCCTGATTCGCGCGTACGGCACCAACGCTCTATTGAGAAAAGCTGCGGCGAGAGCCATGATCCCGTACCAGACACATTCCGGCCAAACGAGCCCGTAACCCCTGTTGAAAGGAAAATCGAAGAAGGCGGGAGAAGCAATCAGAGCGATCGTTATCACCACCCCGATATAGTTGGCATTGCGGTTGTACTCGACGAACGAATAAAGCA
>Ga0315294_10003492_pt1 | contig 17133 bp, 14 predicted proteins | sample YL17G13_40_MG_FD_203626 | JGI IMG/M metagenome (GOLD analysis project Ga0315294, IMG submission 203626) | Sediment microbial communities from Yellowstone Lake, YNP, Wyoming, USA - YL17G13_40 | ecosystem: Environmental > Aquatic > Freshwater > Lake > Sediment | place: USA: Wyoming | collected... | reverse complement strand
GCTTCGCCTATCGCGTGAGTCGAGGTCGCGCACGCGGTCACAACCGTTAAGTTCGGCCCCTTGGCGCCCAGAAGGATTGACACCATTCCCGAGCCCATATCGGAAATCAGCATGGGGACGAAGAACGGGCTGACTCGACCAGGCCCTCTTTCGAGCAGAATTCTGTGCTGCTCTTCCCATGTGCCTGTCCCACCGATGCCGGATCCAATGAGGACCCCGACCCTATCTGCGTTGTTGGCCTTGATTTCGAGACCGGAGTCTTCCACCGCCAGCTTGCTCACGGCAACGGCGAACTGCACGAAGCGATCCATCCGCTTCGCCTCTTTGCGCTCTATGTACTGCTCGGGATCGAAATCCTTGACCTCTGCCGCAATGCGCGTTGTGTACTCGGAGGCGTCGAAATGGGTGATTGCGCCCACGCCGGATTTGCCGTCCAGCAGAGCGCGCCAGTAGTTCTCTGTGCCCGTGCCCACCGGCGTAATCGCCCAAACACCCGTAATCACAACCCTTCTTTGCTCCATGCACTTCTCCCAGGCTTTATGCAACGGACACGGTGGACCCGGGTTACAGGTTTCAAGTTCAAGGTTTCAGGCCGGCGCTTGTGGCAACCTGAAACCGGCAACCTGGAACCTGGAACTACGAACTCCGTGTCCGTCGCCGAAAGGGCCTCAGCCCTTCGTTTTCTCATCTATGTAGCTGACGGCATCCTCTACGGTGGTGATCTTCTCAGCATCTTCGTCCGGGATTTCAATGTCGAACTCCTCCTCCAACCCCATGACGAGCTCCACCACGTCCAAAGAATCCGCGCCCAAGTCGTCCACAAACGATGCCGTAGGGTTAACCTCCTCCTCGTTCACGTCCAATTGGTCCACTACGACCTTCTTTACTCGCTCGAATGTTGACACTGTTTCACCTCCTCACATTACCATTCCGCCGTCCACGTTTACCACCTGGCCGGTGATGTAATCCGAGTCATCGGTGCAGAGGAACAGCACCAGCTTTGCCACGTCTTCCGGAGTTCCGAGCCTGTTCAGCGGAATCCGGGCCGCGATGTTCTCGCGAATGTCGTCCGACAGCTCGTCCGTCATCGCAGTCTGGATGAACCCGGGAGCTATTGCATTCACGTTGATGCCGCGGGAGCCGAGTTCCCTGGCGGTTGTCTTAGTGAGCCCGATGATTCCCGCCTTCGAGGCGGAGTAGTTCGCCTGGCCGATGTTTCCCGTGATGCCCATGACCGAAGCTACGTTCACGATCCTGCCGCTCCGCTGCTTCAGCATCGGCCTGGCAACCGCCTTCGTGCAGTTAAAGGTGCCCTTCAAGTTAGTATCTATGACAAGGTCCCAGTCCTGCTCGGACATTCGAGGAATCAGGGCATCCCTGGTGATCCCCGCGTTGTTCACCAGGATATCAACTTTTCCAAATTCGTCAAGCGCCCGGTGAACCATGGCCTCAGCATCGGCAGGATCGGCAACGTTCGCACGCACTGCCACGGCCCGCCGCCCCAGAGACCTGACCTCTTCCGCCACGGCTTCCGCTGCCTCCGGCACGAAGTCGGCAATCACGACATCGGCGCCCTCGCGTGCCAGCGCCAGGGCCACCGAACGGCCGATCCCTTTACCTTCCCTGCCGGCCCCGGTCACTATAGCAACTTTTCCGTCCAGTTTCAACAAGTGTTCTCCCTTTACATTCTTCTCTGAGGAAACCAGGAACGCGGGAAAGAGCGAAGAATCCAAAGCACGAATATCGAAATCCAAACGTCCGAAACATGCCGGCCCGGAACGCTCGCCCCAGCGTTCCGGGCCGATACGGTTTTGGATTTGCCTTTTTGGTCATTTGGATTTGTTTCGAGTTTCGGATTTCGAGTTTTCGCCTCTTCCTGGTTTCTTTACGAACTACTCAGAAACTCTTCCAGCGAAGGAGCATCGCCCACATTCCGCAGGTCGGCTGACTTGGCCGAGCGCTTGATCAAGCCGCAGAGCACCTTGCCCGGGCCGACCTCCACGAAAAGCTCCACTCCGTCGTCCACCATCCGCCGAACGGAGGCATCCCACCGGACGCTGCCGGCGATCTGGCGCTGGAGGGCGCCCCTGATGTCGTTGGCGTGCCGGACATAGTCGGCGGTCACGTTCGCCACTACAGGGATCGCGGCGTCGTCGAAGTGGAAGTGGTTCAGTTCGACGGCAAGGCGCTCAGCCGCATGCGACATAAGCCGGGAATGAAAAGCGCCACCGACATTGAGGGGGATGGTCTTCCGCGCACCGGCCTGCCTGGCGTATTCAGCGGCGGCCTCCACCGCCTTTGCCTCGCCTGAGATGACCACCTGGCCGGGACAGTTGTAATTCGCCACGTCCACGATGCCCAGTTCGTCCGCATGCGTGCATGCCGCGAGGACATCATCCGCATCGAGACCGATGATCGCGGCCATCGTGCCGGGATGTCGTGCAGCGGACTCCTGCATCAAGGCGGCTCTTCTGCGCACCAGCGGCAGAGCCGAGTCGAAACTGATGGCGCCGGCTGCCACCAATGCCGCGTACTCGCCGATGCTGTGGCCGGCGGCAACATCAGGGCGGATTCCCCGGCTCTCCAGAAGCCGGAAACAGGCTATGCAAGTGGTGAAAAGCGCCGGCTGGGTGTTTACAGTGAGTCGCAGATCTTCCTCCGGACCCTCGAAACAGAGCTTGCTGATCTGCATCCGGAGGATATCGTCTGCTCTGTCATAGACTTCACGCGCTTCGGGGAATCGGTCGTACAGGTCCTTCCCCATGCCCGCGTACTGTGATCCCTGACCCGGAAAAACGAACGCTAACTTGCCCATATGGGGTCATCGCCTCCAGACACTTAGATCCAGCTCGCAGAGCGCCCCCCCCGCTGGAAGACCTGCGTAGAATCTACGCTCTCAAACGGGAGGCAGCGTCCATTTTAGCACACCTGCTGCCCACGTCAAGCCCGCTCCAAAGCCGACGATCACGACCACATCCCCCTCCTTGACTCTTCCGAGGCGGTACGCCTCATCGAGCGCCAGGGGTATGGAGGCAGCGGATGTGTTGCCGTAGCTCTGAACGTTGACGAAAACCTTGTCGTCCGGCAGGTTCAGGCGCGCCGCCGCCGCTTCGATTATGCGAATGTTAGCTTGGTGCGGCACAAAAAGGTCAACATCCTCCGGAGTCAGGCCGCACATGCCAAGCGCCTTGATGGAAGCTTCGCCCATGATGCGGACCGCGAACTTGAAGACCTCACGGCCCTCCATTCTGATGAGGTGCTGGCCGTTCCGCACCGTCTCTTCGCTGGCGGGCAGTCTGGAGCCGCCGGCCTCCATTTTCAGCAGTTCGCGCCCGGAGCCATCGGCCCCCAGAGAAGCTGCAAGCACGCCGGTGCCTGGGGCGGTAGGACCGAGTACCACGGCTCCCGCTCCATCCCCGAAGAGGACACACGTGGCGCGGTCCGTCCAGTCCGTAAACCTGGACAGGATGTCCACGCCGACGATGAGTACGTGATCATAAGTGCCCATCTGCACGAAATGGGAGCCGACGGCAAGGGAGTAGACCCAGCCCGAGCAGCCTGCCTGGAGGTCAAAGGCTGCGGCGCTGGCGGCGCCGAGCCCGTCCTGTATGAGACAGGAGGTAGCTGGGAAGGGCATGTCGCCGGTGATGGTAGCGCAAATGACACAATCTATCTTCTCCGCAGGGAGTCCGGCGCACTCGAGCGCGCGTTTCGAGGCTTCGAGCGCCAGATCGGAGGCCGCCGTGCCGTCTTCAACTATGTGCCTTTCCCGGATTCCCGACCGCGTGACGATCCACTCGTCTGAGGTGTCTACGATCTTTTCCAGATCAAAGTTGGTGAGTATCTTCTGTGGAGCAAATGATCCAATGCCAACTATGCCGGCGCCGCGCAATTGAGGTGCCATCAATTCTCCGTTCCCGTGGGTTCGATTCTGCACTCAGCCCCGGGCCGAGATGGAATACGAGTCGCTAAGGCTTGGTCGCAGCGAGTTCCTTCTGCCGGACCGACGCGCTGATACATGTGACTATGTCATTCTCGACGGCAGACGCCCCGGCGCGAATGGCGTTGCGAATGGCCCGAGCATCCGACCTGCCGTGACAGATTATGCACACACCGTTAACGCCGAGCAGAGGCGCGCCGCCATATTCGGCGTAATCCAGCTTTGCCCTGGCACGCCGAAGCGCACGCGAAAGGAGCTGGACGCCCAATCGGCAGATTATGCTGCGATTGATCTCTTCCTTTAGGACGGCGAGCATGAACTCAGCCATACCTTCGGCGACTTTCAGGGTGACGTTGCCCGCAAATCCATCGCATATGATTACGTCGGCCGCTCCCCTGAATATGTCCTTCCCCTCTACGTTGCCGATGAAGTTCAGATCCATCCGGGCCAACCGTGCGTTTGCGGCCTTCGTCAGCTTGTCTCCCTTGGTTGCCTCCTCGCCGATGCTGAGCAGGCCGATGCGAGGGCGATTCAGCTTCAGGACACGCTCGGCATATTCGCTGCCCATGACCGCGAACTGGAGCAGGTTCTCAACGTCGCAGTCAACGTTCGCGCCGGCATCGAGCAGCACAGCCGTGCCGTTCATTGTGGGAAGAAGCGATCCGATAGCCGGGCGATCTATGCCCGCGATCCTACCGAGCTTGAGAGTGGCCACGGCCATGGCTGCCCCGGTATTTCCCGCGCTGACCATGGCCTGGGCATCCCCACTGCTGACGAGATTGGCGGCAACGACTATTGACGAATCGGTCTTCCGGCGTATCGCGTTCGCCGAGTTCTCGTCCATCTGGACCACTTCGGAAGCGTGCCTGATCTCAACAGCGGGCTCGACGGCGGCGTGCTTTGCCAGCTCCCGCGAGATGCCTTCCTGGTCACCCACCAGGATGATCCGGACTCCATACTCGCGGGCGGCCTCGATTGCCCCCTTGACTATTTCGGCCGGGGCGTAGTCCCCGCCCATCGCATCAACGGCGATTCTCATGAGGCGAGCGATCTCCCCTACTTCTTCTTCTTTTCTCTCTCTTTGACTTCCAGCACCAGCCGGCCGTTGTAGAAACCGCAGCTCTGGCAGACGTGGTGCGGCAGGCGCGGCGCGTGGCAGCGCGGACATTCGACCACGTTCGGCGCTGTGAGCTTATAGTGAGTCCGGCGCTTCGCCTGGCGGGCGCCCGAGTGCCTTCTCTTCGGTAGAGCCAACTATTTCACCTCTCTAACATATGCAATGCGAACGAGCACGCGCCTCACGCATCACGGATCACGTATCGGTGCTTCCTTCGTTCAGAAGCTGCGCCAGCGCCTGCAACGGCGATTCCGGCTCCGCAGGCGGGCACGCACATTCTCTCATGTTTAAGTTCTCGCCGCAAGTAGGACACAGTCCCCTGCAGTCAGGCCTGCACAGCGGCTGAATGGGCATGACCAACAGGAGGTTCTGGCGGACTAGCTCCTGGACGTCGAGGAAGTTGTTGCTGACAAGCTCGGCCGACCCGTCTTCCCCATCCATCGGAAGCACCCTGACCGCGTCGCCGACCTTCGCCAGCCGGAACTCTTCCTGCACTGGAGCTTCGACCGGCAGAGTGAAATCAACCAGGCACCGACTGCACTGAAGCCTGACCTCGGCCTCTATCCCGCCTTCGATCAGCAAAAGGCTGCCGGTGTTGCTGAACTCTATCCGACCCCTGATGGGGGACACGCATTCGACGCCCAGCTCCTCCGGGCACGGCTCGTCCACCTCGTGGACGGCGTGCATGCCGATTGTACGTGCGATTTCCGACAAATCCAGTTTCATCTATCGTTTCCGCCGCTCACTACCCGGACGGTCTCCCGGGCGATTGCCAGCTCCTCGTTCGTAGGTATCACCAGTACCCGTACCCCGTCCTCGTCGGCGCTGATATCGCACTCACTGTGGCAGTCCGCATTCCTCTCGGGATCTATCCTGACTCCGAGGAATCCGAGCCCGGTACAGATCGCAGCCCGCACCGGAGGCGAATGCTCACCTATGCCGGCGGTGAAGACGATCGCATCCAGGCCGCCCATGGCGGCCGCGTATGCCCCTATGTATTTTCGCGCGCGGTAGCAGAAGATATCGAAGGCGAGCTTCGAACGCTCGTGCCCCGCTGCGGCCTTGCTCTCTATGTCGCGCATGTCATTGCTCACGCCCGAGACGCCGAGCAAGCCGCTCTCCTTGTTGATCAGATCGTCAATCTGGTCCGCAGTGTACCCCAGATCCTTTTCCAGGAGCAAGATGATGGCGGGGTCAATGTCACCGGACCTGGTCCCCATGACCAGCCCCTCGGCGGGTGTCAGACCCATGCTCGTGTCAACCGACCTGCCACCTTTGACCGCGGTGATGCTCACGCCGTTGCCGAGGTGGCAGGTAACGATCCTCTGGCTCTCCCTGGTCACGCCGCGCCCTTCGAGAGTCCTTCGCGCTCTGGAGGCCACGTATTTGTGCGAGGTACCATGGAAGCCGTAGCGCCTGATCCCGTGCTCCGAGTACAGCTCGTAGGGAAGAGCGTAGACATAGGCATACGGTGGTATTGTCTGGTGAAAGGCCGTGTCGAAGACGGCGACCTGCGGCGCCTCCGGCATGAGCTCCACCGCCGCTTCTATTCCCATCAGATTCGGCGGGTTGTGCAGTGGAGCCAGTTCGCTCAGCCGCCTGACCGCATCAATGACCGTCTGGTTGATTATCACGGAGTCGGAGAACGACTCGCCTCCGTGAACGACTCTGTGACCTATCGCAGAAATCTCGGAAATGTTCTGAATAGCGCCGGTCTCAGGGTCTGTCAGCGCATCGAACACCAGGCGCATTGCGGCCTGATGGCTGGGCACGGGTACTTTGACCTTTGCCTTCTGCTTGCCGGTGGCCTCGTGCGTAAGTGACGCATGCCTACTGCCGGCATCCCCGATTCTCTCGACAATCCCCCTGGCCAAAACCTGCTCTTTGGACATGTCTATTAGCTGGTACTTCAGCGAGGAACTCCCCGCGTTCACTACTAGAACTAACATCTCAGCGTATTCGCTCGCAATCTACAAGGACACCGGATGCTCGATACCAGATGCGTTCATCCGGCATCCGGTATCCAGCATCTAACTCTTCACTGCGTTGCCTGCACGGCCGTGATCGCCGCGACGTTCACTATGTCTTCCGAGTCGCACCCTCTTGAGACGTCGTTCACCGGCCTGGCTATCCCTTGAAGTATCGGGCCGTATGCCTCAGCCTTTGCCAGGCGCTCCGTGAGCTTGTACGCGATATTCCCCGCCTGAAGGTCGGGAAATATGAGCACATTCGCCTTCCCGGCCACGGAACTGCCCGGCGCTTTGGATTTGGCAACGGAGGGCACCAGCGCCGCGTCGCCCTGAAGCTCGCCGTCAATCAATATGTCCGGCGCCTTCTCCGTCGCAATGCGGGTGGCCTCGACCACCTTGTCCACCAGCGGACCCCCCGCGCTTCCCTTAGTGGAGAACGACAGCAGGGCTATTCGCGGCTCCACGCCGAAGATCGTTCGCATCGTCTTGCCTGTAGAGACGGCGATCTCGGCCAACTCCTGGGCGGTCGGATTGATGACCAGCCCGGAGTCCGCGTATAGGAGCAGCCCGTTCTCGCCATAGGTAGTGTCAGGAACGATCATGACGAGGAACGCGGAGACTATCGAGACGCCCGGCGCAGTCTTCAGGACCTGCAGGGCAGGCCGAACCGTATCCGCAGTAGAGTGAGTAGCCCCCGAGACTTCGCCGTCCGCGTCGCCGGCCTTCACCATGAGCACTCCATAGTAGAGGATATCGCCGGCAAGGCGGTGAGCTTCCTCTCGCGTGAGGCCCTTGCTCTTCCGAAGCTCGTAGAGCATGTCGGCATACTGCTCGCGTTTGGGCGACGTCGCCGGGTCTATGACCTCGATGCCCGAAAGGTCCACGCCGTTGTCACGCGCAACCGTCAGCACCGGATCGCGCTTTCCGAGAAGCACAGGGACGGCGAGGCCCCGGACGCGGATATCGGCAGCGGCCCTTACGACTCTCGGATCCATGCCCTCCGGCAGCACGATAGTCTTGCGCGCCTCGCGTGCCCGGGCATAGATCCTCTCCATGGCACTATTCATGCCCCGTCTCCGCGCCTGCTTTGTGTTCCAGTTTGTCCCGTCCGCGCTGGATAGTAGACAAAACTTTGCCCACGAAGCTCTCGAGGTTGCCGAGCACTTCCTGCGCGTATTCATCCGCACCGGCTTTAGTGGCTCGGGCTTCCTCTTCGGCGCTGGCGACGATCTCCTTCGCCTGGGCAGTTGCCAGGCGCTTGATCTCACTGCTGTCCACTAGTTGGACCGCTTCAGCCTTCGCGTCTTCGATGATCCTGGCAGCCTCCGCCTTTGACTGATCCATGATCTGGGCCGACTGCTCCTTCGCATCGTTGACGATGTGGTCGGCATCCCGGGTGATCCTGGCGGCCGATTTGACGTCTTCCGGCAGCGAGGCCCGGACCTTGTTCGTCAAGGTGTAGAACTCATCAATGTTCACGAAGGCATTATTGAAAATCTGCCTGCTCTTCTCAACAAGCCCCTCAAGCTTGTCAACCAGTTCCGGTGTGTCTATGGCAATCGCCTCCTTCGGCTGAAACCGCCCTGACGGCGGCCAGCCTCGACGTTACGTGATTATGAACCGAGCTTTCGCTTCAGGTATTCCTCGACAATCTTGGGGACCAGGCTCTCCACCGAGCCGCCGAAGCCCGCGATCTCCTTGACGATGCTTGAGCTCAGGTAAGAGTACTCGGCATTCGTCGCCATGAACACGGTTTCTATTCCCTCATCCAGCCTGCGGTTCATCAAGGCCATCTCGAATTCGAATTCGAAATCCGATAATGCGCGCAGTCCTCTAAGGATTACGTTGGCGTTGCGGCTTTTTGCATAGCGCACGGTCAGGCCGTCGAAACTGTCCACGGTCACGTTCGGCAAGTGCCGGCAGGTCTCACGCAGCATCGCCACGCGCTCCTCAACTGTGAACGCCGGGCTCTTGCCGACGTTGGTGCCGACGGCCACTATTAGCTCGTCGAACAGGCCGGCAGCCCGCTCAATTATGTCCAGGTGGCCGTTCGTCACAGGATCGAAGTTTCCCGGATAGATTGCCCTTTTCATCGTGAGAGATCACCAGGACCCCGTCGCCCGCCAACATTCCTTCCGGCGGGAGACCCGCCGTATCAGCTTACCGAAGCCAGCTCGTAGCCCTCGAAGCGCTTGAACACCTCAGCCCTCAGGTCCGCATGCTCGGACGCCGAGAGGCCGGTATCAGCCTTTACAAGAGCGAACGCATCCTCCCTGCTCTTCTCAAGGATATCCACATCCCGCAGGATGTTCGCAATCCGGAGCGAGGGAAGGCCGCTCTGGCGCGTGCCGTAGAACTCCCCGGGCCCACGAATCCGGAGGTCTTCCTCCGCGATCTCGAATCCATCGCTCGTCCGCGCCATGACGTTCAGGCGTTCTCTGCCCTCATCTGTCCCGGGTTCGGCGATGAGCACGCAGTACGATTGATAGTCGCCGCGCCCCACCCGGCCTCGCAACTGATGGAGCTGCGCCAGGCCGAACCGCTCCGCATCCTCCACCAGCATCACGCAGGCGTTCGGCACGTCAATCCCGACCTCGATGACCGTTGTCGAGACCAGGATCTGAATCTCGCCGTCGCGGAACCGGCGCATGACATCGTCCTTGTCCGCCGGCTTCATCTGCCCGTGCAGCACGGCCACGCTGAACTCCGGAAAGACCTGGCTCTTCAGGCGTTCGCCGAGGTCTGTCGCCGCCTTGGCCTGGAGCTTTTCGGACTCCTCGATGAGCGGACAGACTATGTAGACCTGCCGTCCCTGCTGAACCAGCTTCCGGGCGGCATCGTATACTTGTCTCCGCTCGTCGGCGGTCTTTCTATGAGTGCGTATCGGCTTTCGACCGGGCGGCATTTCGTCAATGACCGACACGTCGAGGTCGCCGTACACCGTAAGCGCCAATGTTCGCGGAATCGGCGTTGCCGTCATGACGAGCACATCCGGGTTCCAGCCCTTCTCACGGAGGGCCGCCCTCTGAAGCACGCCGAATCGGTGCTGCTCGTCAATTATCACGAGCCCCAGGCGTTTGAAATCCACGCCCTCCTGGATCAGGGCATGCGTGCCTATCACGACCTGAGCCTCGCCCGAGGAGATCCTCTCTCTCGCCTTCCGCTTTTCCGCAGCGGTAAGGCTCCCGGTGAGCAGAACGATCTCCAAGCCCAGTCCCTGCAGCATCTGCGAGAGGACCAGGTAGTGCTGCTCCGCCAGAATCTCGGTAGGCGCCATCAATGCGGCCTGGCACTCGTTGTGAATGGCGACCATCATCGCGGCCACGGCCACGACGGTCTTGCCGGAGCCGACATCTCCCTGAAGCAGGCGGTTCATCGAGCCGCCGCGGCTCATGTCCCGCTCGATCTCCGCGATCACGCGCTTCTGAGCCGAGGTAAGCTCGAACGGCAGCGACGCGTAAAACGCCCTCGTACATTCCGGCGTCACCTTGAAAGCGATGCCCGGCTGGCCGCCGGTGATGTTCTGCTTCCGGAGCGCGAGAGCAAGCTGGAGCAGAAAGAACTCCTCGTATACCAGCCTGTAACGCGCGGCCGCCAGCGCGACTTCGCTCTCCGGAAAATGGATGTTCCGGAGCGCCGTCCCGGCATCCACAAGATCGCGCCGATCCAGTGTCTCCGTCGGCAGTACGTCCTTGACCGCCGGCAGAAACCTGTCCAGGGCCTGGTAGATGACCCTGCGGATCGTTCCCTGATACAGACCCTCCGTGAGAGGATAGACCGGCACTATGCGGTTCGACGACAGGGGATCAGCCCCGTCACCGACTTCCTCCCACTCGGGATTGACTATCTCAATGCCCCGCGAACCGAACTGGGCGGTTCCATAGACGACGATATCCTTGCCGAGCAGCTTCACGAACCGGTTTTTCAGGTACGACTGGTTGAACCAGATAAGGCTCGCCGTGCCGGTGCCGTCTTCAATAGCCACCCTGGTGAGCAGCATCTGGGTGCGCGAGGTGCGCAGGTTATCGGCAACGAGCACTTTTCCGCGGATTGTCGCCGTCTCGCCCTGTTTGAGCTGTGAGATTCGGCGGAAATGCGTTCGGTCCTCATGTCGGCGCGGATAGTGCATCAGGAGATCGCGGGCCGTGAAAATGCCGATCTTGCCCATAGCCCCAGCCAGGCGCTCGCCTACTCCCTTGACGTAGCGAACGTCCATGTCAAGGTCGGAAGTGCCAACGGGCTTGTTCGCGGCCGCGCACGGCGCAGATCCGCCTGAGTGCTGCATCTGGCCCCTCACGAAAACACCCAGTTATTATAGTCAGCCGCCGTCGTTCTTGTCAAGATTTGTCTCCCGCCGCAGGGGCTCTCGATGCGCCTGCTCGATCCGCTGACACAAAGGGCAGCTACACAAGCAAAAAGGACGGCGGAAACGACCGTCCTGCTGATGCATTATACCATCCGGGGCCCACTACTGCAAAGGGTGACACCGCGTCAGATCTTGAACTCGGAATCCGGTATGCCGATGTTGACGCTGATGCTTTCGTATGCGGTGGTTCCGGCGAGCTTTGCGTCCTGGTTGTATACGTCAACGCGACCGGGCACCCAAATGAGGCCGTTTATCAGCGAGTGCTTCGAATAGATGTACCGGGACTTTAGGCTGCCGTCGCTTTCATACTTCTCGAGCTTCAGCAGCTTCAGGGTCTTCGCATCAACCCAGCAGACATGCTTCTTTTGCCGAGCATTGTCCCTGACGAAGGTGATCCTGTAGACCGCGTCGTCCGATCCGTGGTCGTCGGCTGCATCAACGACTATGTAGTCGCGCCAGATCGAGTCCGTGACTATTCCTATGTCGAGATCGGTCTGGCGCTTGTGCGGCTCCTCTTCGATGTTCTCCTTCTTCGAGTAACGAAGCGCGGGAATGAAGGTAGCTTTCCGGTCGCCATTCATTACCACTGCCGCCTTGAGCATCCCGAGCTTGCCTACCATCTTCATCTTATCGGGGGACTTGTACCAGACGGTGGTGGTCTTGAACTCATAGCTCTTCGGGAAATCCTTGCCGATCTTCTTCAACTCGGCCTGGTTAGCGTAAAGCACCCTGCAGGTCAGCTTGACGTCCTTGAAGCCGCGAGTCGCCTGGCTGATAGTGCTTCGGACGTCGGCATGGGCCGCCGAGCACGACAGGCACGCTGCGACAAAAGCAGCAAACAGGACGAGGTGGAGATTCTTGCGCAAAACCATCAGATAAAAAATCCGATCCCTTCCTGATCTTACCCCCGCACCGGATTATTGGCACGAGGACTGAGAATGCTCATCCGATAATACAATACGCTGGGAGGAGACGCAAGGTTTCGGGTGAAGATAGCACACAGGCTGCCTACCACAGCGCGAAGGGGAAACTGCCGGCCGACGCAATCCGGCGGTCACCAATTCAGGCGACTGTTCCGCGGGGTTCCCCAGCGGTCCGGATAGATGAGGTACACAGTCCCCAGCGAGCCCTCCCTCGTGAGCCAGGAGCGCTCGAAATCCCTGCGTTTGAATACCTTGCGCACGCACTCGCCCTTGTCGAGGTGCGCGTACGGATCGTTGATGATGCAGTCGCCGTCAGACGTGAACCCTCGGAGCACCATGAGATGCCCCATCGTACCGCCGGACTTGTTGTGCGTAAGGATGTTGTAGTCCACGCTCACGATGACCGGGATGTCTTTCGCAATCCACTCCTCGATCTGGCGCAGACCGGCGAAGCGGGTGACGTACGCGCGCAGACCGCCGAACTCAGCGGCATAGGCGGTGTTGAACGGCCAGTTCCCCGTGCCGCCCCATTCCCTGTCGTAGATTCCATCGATCGCCTCCTGCAGAGGGACCGAGAGTTCCGACCGGCCGAGCCTCTGCGCCCAATAGTCGAGCACCATGGCGGTCGAGGTGGCGCTGCAGAACCGGATTCCCTGCGGGACCGTGAGCTGCGAGCGCTCAGGAACGGACAGGTCCGTGCCCCAGACCGACTTCCGTGCCCTCAGGCGAGCGCGGCCTGCATTCGAATCGAGCGCATGCACCGCCAGCAGCCGAAGCGTCGGATAGGTGTGCCCGTCTGCCGAGGAGAGCTTCGCCGAGACACGGAAGGCGTCGGCCGGCTTCTTCAGGCGGAGCACGTCCGTATCCATGGCCGCGATGTCGTCCTCCTGGCCGTTCACACTCATGCGCTGCACCGGGCGATTGTCTCGGTTCCAGATGGCGACGGTGAACCTGCGGCTCCAGAAGCCGCCGGACCGCGCGCGGATATGGATGGTGACGTACGATCCCGGAGGCGTAATCGCATTCCACGAGACGACAATCTGGTCACAGGGAAAGCCGATCTCCACATTGGGCGACTCGATCAGGCCATACGGGGACGCGTCCGCCTCGACTTCCGCACCATGGCGGTCGAACACGAGTCCGGCGGCCCTCTCATCCCAGCGCGCGCCCGCCTGGCTGAACCCGGCAAACTCCGCCTTGCTCTGAAACCTGAACAGCCTTCGCCCGCCGATGACAGCAGCGGAAGTCGGGCAGGCGATTGCGAAGGTCAGACATATGGGGAGAAACGCAGCCAGCATGTACTTCATGGATTGATACCGAGGGATGATTTGACGCTCAGGAGCGTTTGTCCTTCCGGTCAGTGGAGGCACCCGGATCCGTAAGGTACACGGGGGATTCCTCGTGGACACTGTGGGCCGCGGGCTGCGCATACAGGGCATACATCTGCACCATCTCGCGGCTGGCGGCGGCGACCGAGGCACGCAGGCTGTCGGGCTTCAGCACTTCAACTTTATCGCCGAAGCTCAGAACCCAGTGTTTGATCTCCTCCACCCCTGCCACCGTAACCTTGAAGAGCGCCGACCCGTCGGCCTGCACGGTAATCTCCTGATGGGGATGGAACTTGCAGCCCGCGATCCAGCGGGTGACGGCCTTATCGAAGCGGAGCACGATCTCTTCCCGGCCCGCGTCGGCCTGAAGCGACCAGCCGCGTTCCAGGTACCCTTCCAGATCGAAGTCCTTCGGGTACTTGAAGTGCTCCTTCACCACGCGGATCGAGCGTATCCGATCAACGCCGAAGGTCCTGACCTCATCCCGAAGGTGGCAGTGGCCGATGATGTACCAGGCGCCGAAGCGGAACGTCAGTCCATACGGGTTCACCTTGCGCTTCGTCAGCTCGCTCCGGGCAATGACATAGTAGGAGATCTCGATGGGGTTATGACTCGAGATGGCTCTACTTATCGTGTCGAGCACCTCGGAATTGCACTCGCGGATCAGGTTCACGCCCACCGAGACCCGCTTCCGCATCTTCTTGATCATGGCGTCAACCTGCTCCGGCAGGAGACTGTCTATCTTCTGCAGGGCGCTGCGCATGGCTCCGGTGGGAGGCATGCTTATGCGCTCAGCGGCCATGCTGCCGGCCAGAACGAGAGCCAGGGCCTCGCTGGGAGTGAACGCGGTGGGCAGGAACTTCAGGTCCTTGATGGCGAAGCAGCCCTTTCTACGCTGGATGGTGCCCCACCGGCGTAGGATTCGGATGTCCCGCTCGACGGTGGCGCGCCCCACGCCGAATTCCAGCTCGAGCGCAGCGACGTCCCATTTCCAGGGCTCGCGCTCGATAAGCTGGAGAGTCTTGATGAGCCGTGCGAATTGTTCCTCCAGGGTCAAGCCGGACACCTCCTGTCACAATTCAGATTCCGCTTGACGCCCGGTTATTCCTTCCAGGGAACGGGAGACCGTCGGCTCCGGTTAGCAGCCGGCGGATAGAGTCTTGTTCTGTCGGGTCTAAGCTTTGCTCTGGGTTCTAGCCCTCACCCCCATCCCCTCTCCCAATTTTGGGAGAGGGGTGTCCGAAGGACGAGGTGAGGGCCAGCACTAGACTACCGCTCCAGGAAAACAACTTTATTCGGCCGCAGCTAGTCTCTCATCGAAGAGCAGCAGGCGGACAGCGCGCACCACCCGCAGGCTTTTCCGGGCGTGGGACTGAAATGCCCGGCCTCGATGGCGGCGGCGACCTCGCCTATCTTCTCGGCTGCTAGGCGAGCGACGGTCCCGTCGGAGGTGTCCTGGACCCAGTCGTCGCCGGTCGAGAGAAGAATGAGCGCCGTGCGGACGGGCATTTCTCCGATGAGGCGTTCGGCGACATGGGCGTAGATTCCCACCTGAAGCTCGTATCGCTCCCTGTCCTCTGCGCGGCCGGTCTTGTAATCAAGGATGGTCCAACCGTCCCTGCCTCGGTACAGGACGTCCATGCGCCCGGCAAGCGCCCTGCCCTCGATTGCCAGCTCGAACGGGGTCTCCCTGAGGATCCGGTCGGACGCGCGCAGCTCGCGGCACCACTGACTTCGAGCAAACCCTTCCAGCAGCGGCTGAGCCTGTGCCCGCAGTGCGTCGTCGCTTACTTCGGAAATCAGAACCGGGAGCTGCGGGGCCGCGTCTGCCGAGAAGTCAATCCTGGCAAGCAGATCGTGAACCAGGTGCCCCAGATCGGCTGCGGTGAACTCCCTGTCCTCGGCATCTTCCGGCGGCTCCGCGCCTTCCTCCGGCATGCCGACGATGTGGAGGAGACGGTATCGGGCAGGGCATTCGAGGTAGTCGAGCGCCCGGCTTACCGAGAGCCTGGGGATATGCCGGACGGCCGGCAGCTCGGCAGGCAGACAACGATCAACCGCAATCCTGGCAATCTCCGCCGCCGCGGGAGGGATATCCAACTTCTCGATCGGGCGACCCGCGCGGAACTCGAAGGCAAACCTGCCCGCCAGCGTCATGTCATCGGCTGCCTCCGATACCGGCGCCTCCGCCAGCGGGCCGTATCTGAGCCTCACCCGACAGCCGCCGACGTGCAGCTCACGCTCGGGCGTCCCGGGTCCCAATCCGAACGCCTTCTCCAGCCAACCCGACCAGGAATCGGTCTCGTGGTAGGTTGACTTGTACTCGCCTCTGAGGTCGCTGCTGCCCACGAGGACCAGATGCTCTTCGGCGCGGCTCGCGGCCGTGTAGAGCAGACTCTTCTCCTCAGACACGTCCTTGTCCCGCACGCACTCGGAGATTTCCCGGTAACTCAGTGGAGTCTCGGATGAGCCTGCGAGCGGGTTCGTGACCTGAGCGGCCAGGCCCCGGTCCCGGTCGAACACGAAAAGCCCCGGCTTCGAGCCCAGATTTCGGGAGAGGTCGGCCACGAAGACAACGGGCGCCTGGAGCCGCCTCGCCCTGTGGATGGTCATTATGCGGACGGCGTCGGCGGCCTCCATCCCCGGCTCGGCGAGATGCTCGTTTTCGCGGACGTGCGTCATGAAGTCGGAAAGCTCGAAAGCGCCGTCCGCCTGGAACTCCCGCGCGATCTCGTAGAGCCTTCGGACATTCGCGTACTTCCGTGCCCCGTCACGCATGGCCAGAATCCGAGTGTCAAACCTCGACCTCTCCAGCGCGAGGTCAAGCGCATCGGTGATTGCTGATCCGGGTCGGACGTCCAGAAGTGCGCTCATCAGATCGCGGAAGGCCGACAGCTTGCGACGATCGGGTTCTTCGACGTCCGGGATATCCTCCAGCCGCTGAAGGGCCTGCCACAGTTTACCGGAGCTTTGGCCGGATGACGAGTCTGTGAGGTTGACAGGCGTAGACGATTCGGCTGCAGGAGCAGACGGGGATTCTTCGCTCTGCTCAGAATGACGACTTTCAGGCTCAAACGCGCACAGTTGGGCAAGCGCGTCCGATGATACACCTGCGAACGGCGACCGGAGGACCTCGGCCATCGCAATGTCGTCAAGCGGATCGTTCACCGCTTGCAGCAGGCTGAGCACGTCCCGGACTTCACGTGCATCGCAGAATCCGCGTCCGCTCACGGCGCGGGTGTCAATCCCGCACTCCTCAAGCGTGCGCTCGTAGATATGCAGGCCGGTCGTCGAACGCAGGAGCAAGACGATGTCACCGAAACTGATCGGCTGCCCGACACGGCCCTCTTTCGTATGATAGAGAGGAGCGTCACCGGCACGGCCCGTGATCTCGAGAATCCTGTGCGCGATGGCCCTGGCCTCGTCCCTGTGCAGTAGCTGTATGCCCTCTCCATCCGGCAGTCCCGAATGAAACCTGGGAAGCAGTAT
>Ga0315294_10003489_pt1 | contig 17137 bp, 20 predicted proteins | sample YL17G13_40_MG_FD_203626 | JGI IMG/M metagenome (GOLD analysis project Ga0315294, IMG submission 203626) | Sediment microbial communities from Yellowstone Lake, YNP, Wyoming, USA - YL17G13_40 | ecosystem: Environmental > Aquatic > Freshwater > Lake > Sediment | place: USA: Wyoming | collected... | reverse complement strand
GCTCCGATATTGACGGGTATTTTCATGGGTCTCGAGGCAGAAGTGGGGTTGCTTTCTGGAGCGCTGGTTTCAGGATTTGTGCTTGCGGTAATGATGGCTAATGCCGGATGCGCTTGGGATAATGCTAAGAAGTATATTGAAGCAGGCAGACATGGCGGTAAAGGTTCTCATAGCCATAAAGCAAGCATTGTTGGCGATACTGTTGGAGATCCTTTTAAAGATACCTCTGGGCCTTCGCTTAATATTCTGATTAAATTGATGTCTATGGTGTCGATTGTATTCGCATCATTTATTGTCGCTAACACGATTTTTAAATAATTTATTTAACTTGCGAAAGGAAAGCATTCAAGTATGATACAGATTTATATAATTGCCGCGTTATGTTAGTAATTTCTATTCTCATAGGTATTATATTTGGATTCCTTGCCGCGCTAATGGCATTTGTTATTACGTGGCATGAGTATGAGAAACACAAGTTTACAGGGAAACGGCTTTTTAAGGAAGCATTTCAATCTGCAATTTTCACCTTTGCGGTTTTCTTAATTTTATCTTTTATTATTGGTTTTATTCTCAAGCATTTTGTTATTAATGAATAATTACAGAGAGTGTTTTTATGGCGAGTCCATTCTGGGCGTCCTCAGCGGAGTCACCTCTCAAATTTCACAATACCTGTTAACAGAGAGGCTGTCCCCTTGTCGAATATTACTGCCCGTCCTTATCGGGGATACCTCTCAAATTTTATAATAGCTGTTTGCAGAAAGGCTGTCCCCTTGTCGCATATTACTGCCCGTCCTTAGCGGAGTCACCTTATTAATTTGTTGCATTTTTCTTTAATTATGGTATATTAATCTGAAAATTGAGAATAAGTGGTCTAGGAATGTTTTTTTGCATTCCTGGAGGTTTTTTTAGATGGTCGGGCCGCCATCTTGCAGTTTCGCTGCAGGATGGCGTTTTTTGTTAGGAGTAAAGATATTATACACATCAGGTACAACTTAAATAATAATTAAAAAGGGTCCGGAAGACCACTCTTCCGGAGGATTTTAGATGGTCGGGCCGCCATCTTGCATGCAAATGCAGGGTGGCGTTTATTATTTAAAGGCGTGTTTACTAAACAAGGCAAAATTATGTTATAAAAGAGGTGGTGAAAATAAAATCATATTAAATTAACAAAGGCATGTAATAAGCTCTTTCTTGCGAAAGAGCCAAGCTAATAAAGGAGGTCGGATATGGAATGGGGTTTACTTTTTGCAATTGCCGGTGCAGCTATAGTTATGGCTATTTCTGGTACGGGTTCAGCCATTGGTGTGTCTTTAGCAGGTCAGGCTGCAGGCGGAGTAATGACTGAGGATCCTGAGAAGTTCGGTCGCATGATTCCGTTAGTAGGTCTTCCAGGGACTCAAGGTTTCTACGGTTTTTTAATCGGATTCTTAGTCCTGAATAAACTTAATCTGATCGGTGCGAATATCAAGATTCCTAATTTTGTTCAGGGCCTGCAGATTTTAGCCATATGTGCGGTAGTAAGCGTAGTAGAATCTGTTTCTGCAGTCTGGCAGGGGAAGGTTGCCGTATCTTCAATTTATATCGTGGCTAAAAAACCCGAAGAAGCAGGCAAAGCCTTGGTTTTACCGATATTTGTGGAGATTTACGCTATATTGGGTCTAGCAACGAGCTTTTTGTTATTATTAGGAGTGAAACTTTAAGTGGACATAAGTTGTGGAGCTTGTGAAAGATAAATTTTAGCCATAGCCTGTAGGAGTTAATATGAAAATGGTCATGGTAATATATAACGAAGCTATAGACGTTGAGGTAATGGAAGTTTTGGATAGATCTGGCCTCGTCAACTACACAAAGATAACCCGCGTATCCGGAAAAGGAACGACTTCCGGAACTCACTTAGGTAATGACATCTGGCCAGGCCTAAATTATATTTTGTATGTAGCCTGCGAAGATGCACAGGTAAAGCAGTTTGTTTCTGGCGTAATGGATTTGCGTAAGACTCTTGGTAAAGAAGGAGTTAAGGCTTTTGTTATGCCTCTGGAGTAAATTACCTAATCTTACCATTTGATGATATTTCTTATGGCGGTTTTTTATTAGTTGGAGGTGGATATGCCGAAGAAGAAAATATTAAGTTGTTTTGTAGCTTTAGTAATATTATTTTCTCACTTTGAACTTGTTTATGGCATAGATAAAACAACTAGAGCAGAGAAAAGAAAACAAGAACTCGATAGACTTCAGGAACGCTTTGAATGGTGGCCTACCGATGCCAAGCCATCTCCGGTAAAGGATCCAGAGCGCGGCGGTTACTGGTGGTGGCCGACAGAGCCAGGAAAAGTAAGTCCTTGGGGAAACCGAGGTTATGTGTATGTATATAAGATAATCTTCGATTATAAAGAAGAAGAGCTTCCTCCTCCTAAACCACAGGAACTAAGGCCATCCCTATTGATAAAGAAGATAATTAAGAATGTAAAAATCTACTTCGATTATGATAAATCTAATTTACGCGAGGATGCCCAAAAAATTCTTTCATCGGCAATAGGTACGCTACAAAGAAATCCCGAGACTAGTATATTGATTAGTGGGAATTGTGATAGGCGCGGCTCAGAGGCTTACAATGAAAAGTTAGGCAGACGCAGAGGCGAAGCGGTTAAAAAATTTATGCTGGATAACGGAATTGCAGAAGAGCGTATAAAAATTATTAGCCGGGGAAAGTTAGATGCAGTGGCACCCATAACTGATCTTGTGGGCATGCAAAAGGACAGAAACGCGCAGTTTATGATTGCAGAAGTTGAAGAAGTAATGCTTCCTTATCCCGGGGAGCCAGGAGCTGCCGAAGCAAAAAAAGTAGAAGAAGGAAAATATATAATCGAAGAAGAAAAGAAGATGGAAAGCGAGGTTAAAGTATCAACCAAAGAATACACTATCCAAAAAGGAGATACGCTTTCCAAAATAGCCAAAGAGCAACTCGGCGCAGCACATCGCTGGAAGTATCTTTATGAGTTAAATAAAGATAGAATTAAAGACCCAAATAAATTAAGACCGGGGAAGAAACTCATTATTCCAATCGAGTAAAAACGATAATGATAAAAACCATTGGAATAATACTGTTAGTGGCTGTCTTAAGCATAATCTTTATTGAACCAGTGCGAAATTATCTGAATAACCTCTTTTATAAGGAAAAAGGCGAATTGACCGAGACGCAAGTAATTGGCACTGTTTCAGGATATAACGCTCGCGTCAAAGAAGTGCAGGAAATCTTAAAAGTTGCTGGATTTGAGCCCGGGTCAGTTGACGGCATAATGGGCGCTCAGACAAGGAGCGCAATTAAGGCATTTCAGAAAGCAAAAAGCTTAAAGCCAACAGGTCAAATAGATTCAACCACTTTACTTGCATTAAATCGAGAAAAAGAAACTCCCAAAAATCTTAAACAGGATGACACAGAGAAGCTATTGCAGTTACATCTTCAGGAAATCCCAAAAGATACAAGATCTAAAGAAGAATTACAAAAGATTATGGAGCCTCAGAATAAAGAAATAAAAGAAGAGATTCCCAAGGATAAAACAAGACAAATTCAGTTTGCATTAAAAAAGGCTGGATTCTACAAAGGTGTAATAGATGGTAAGATTGGGCCGCAGACAAGAAGAGCAATTAGAGAATTTCAGAAGTCAAAGGGCCTTAAACCGGATGGGATAATTGGCCAAAAAACATGGGAAGAGTTATACAAATTTTTAAAAAACTAGAAAAGGAGGCAAGATGCGTATAAAGATATTGTTGGCAGTTTTTCTGGTTGTGTTTTTATCGGGTTGTGCTACTACTCGAAAAACCCAAGATAGCCAGGTACAACAATTACGCAGCAGAATCAATTCTCTCGAAGACGAATTACAAAGCAAGGACGAAGAAATAAGCAGTTTAGAAAACAAATTGCAAGGACTTAAGAGTTCAGATATACACAAGACAAAAGACAAGGTTGTTTTGCGCTTATCCTTAAGGCAGATACAGACAGCCTTAAAGAGTGCTGGATTTTACAAAGGGCCAATTGATGGTAAAACCGGTCCGCAGACAAAAGAGGCTATTAAGGCATTTCAGAAAGCAAACAATTTAAAGCCGGACGGGATCGTGGGTAAGCGAACCGCAGAGAAACTGAGTAGGTATTTACCTTAAATACAGAGGTTAAATTATGAAGCTGAGAATGTCAAAGCTAAAAATCGTTGCAGTTGGAACTATTATCTTTATCGCCATTTTATATATCACTAACACCCTTAGGGAAAATCTGTTATTAAAGAAGGTTATCGAACGCTTGACTGCAGATTCGCGAGTTGCCGAAGTAATAGTGACTGATGTCAAACGTGACTCAAAGACAAAAAAGATTTACACGACTATTAAATTATTAGAATATGATACAAAGCTTAATCCGCTTAAGCCAAAATATTTCACTTTTTCGGGGAACGTTATTCAGTTCCAGTCAATGGTAATAAGATTTGATGATTTTTACGTGGAAAAGGGACATCCTTTAAAAGGAAAAAGTGCGTATCTATTTATGAAGGTCTTTATGCTTACCGATAAAGGCGCCGAAACGTTCGATATTACCAAAATAAACGAAATTCCTTATGGTTATAAGGTAGAGGGTGTAAAGAATAGCTTTGAGAAAAGACTCTGGCAGAGATTCTGGGAATACGCGCTTAACCCCAATGAGGCAAAGAGGGTTGGTATAAAGAATGCCCAGATTGAAGCTCCCGGTACAAAATTTATTCCCGGGATGATTTATACGATAAAAATAGAGCACGATGGCGGCTTACGCATCGATACTAAGCCCATATCACCCATCTTAAAGAATGAAAAAGTTAAATTTTGAACTAACCGCGGCATTATTATCTTTAATACTTTTTCTTTCAGGGTGCGCAACCGTTTCTCGGCAACCCAGAAGGCAACAGCCTTACGGTATATACCATATTGTAGGAAGCGGTCAGACTCTTTATAGAATTGCCAAAACTTATAATGTGGATATCAAGGAGATTATGCGGGTAAATAGAATTAGTGATGCGACTCAGATCGGTATTGGCCAGCAACTTCTTATTCCTGGAGCGCGCTCGTCATTACCGATAGAGCCATATAGGCTGATTACGCAGGGAACAGTAGAAAAACTTGTAGGTCCGAAATTTCGCTCTTCACATTGGCGCTATATTACCGTACATCATAGCGCGACACTTGAGGGTAATGCAGAATGTTTTGATCGTAATCACCGCAACCGCAGGATGGGAGGTCTTTTTTATCATTTTGTCATTGGTAACGGCACCCTTTCTGGAGACGGCGAAATTGAAGTAGGTTGGCGCTGGAGAAAACAAGAGCAGGTAAATAGGCCTTTCGATATTCAGATTTGTTTAGTGGGAGATTTTAATAAACAGGAAGTAAGTAACGTTCAGTTTGATACGTTAGTTAAATTAATCAATGTTCTGCGCAAACAGTATAATATATCCTTAGGTAGCATACGGAAACATAGGGATATAGAAGGTAAAGTCACTGAATGCCCGGGAGATAATTTCCCTTTTTATAAACTTTTGGCGGAATTAAGGAAGCCAAACCTTTAATTATGAAAAATAAACGCATTTTTTTATTTTTACTGATTGTCTTATTACCTATCGTAACGCTTGTTTCTTATCGCTATTATCAGGCATATATAGAGACGCAAAGAAAAGCGATTTTGTTTGAAAGAAGAAAAGCAAGCTGGATGGCATTGAAACATACGTTATCAGAACAGATTACTAAATTCAATGGAGAAGTAGGCATATTAATTAAAGACGTAGATATGAACTGGGAAATTGCGTTCAATAAAGAAAAACTATTTCCTTCTGCGAGTCTAGCCAAGATTCCTATTATGGCCGCTTGCTTTCTTGCTGGCCAAGAAGGTAAATTGAAGCTCGGTCGTAATATTGCCTTAAAAGCCAGCGATAAACTTACCGGCTCGGGTATGCTAAGGAATGCCCAGGCAGGAGCTACTTTTACCGTGGAAGAACTCATTGGCCTTATGATTTATGATAGCGATAACACGGCGACAAATATTCTTACTAATATGCTAGGCATAGATTATTTAAATAGGTCATTTAAGGCATTCGGCCTGCAAAACACTACCCTTTCCCGGAAGATAGCTGATTTCAATACCAGGGACAAAGGCATTGAAAATTATACTACCGCCGAAGACATGGCCTTACTATTAGAAAGAATTTACCACAGAAGTCTTGTAAGCAAAGACATCTCTGAACGATGTTTAAGATTAATGAAGCTGTCGCGTACGAATGACCGTATTCCTGCGCTTTTGCCGGCTGAAATTACGGTTGCGCATAAAACAGGCTTGGAGCGCGGCGTCTGCCATGACGCAGGAGTTGTGTTTACGCCAAAAGGTAATTTTTTGATATGTGTACTAACAAAGCACTCTGAAGCAACAAGCAGGTCAGCAAAAGAACTGATCGCCAAAGTAGCATTTTATACTTACCAGTATTTTACGGAGTAATTTAGAAGAGGAGATGAAAATATGGGTTCGTTTTTCAAGGTTTTAAAACAACAAAAAGATATACAATTTATATTCTTTACTTTCGCAGTTTTAATTTTAATGGGGATAGGTTGTGCCATTTTCGCAATACAGCAGTCAATAAAGGGTTAGCAGGACACGAAATAAGGAAAGGTTGATATGAGAAGATTGTTACTATTTATTTTACCGATTTTACTTATTGTTGCTATAGGTTTCACGATATTCGGCATCATGCAAATTCGCTTTACCGAAGAGCGGTTAATAGATGACCTTCAGAAGAAGGCCAAGGCCGTTGATGAAAGCATTGAGTTTTCTGCGCGTAATATCTTTTTAAATAATGATTTAAAAAGCGCTAATCGCTTGGTGGAAAGTTTCCAGAAAAGAGAGAGGTTGCAGGGGTGTGTGGTATACGATAAAGATGGAAAGATTTTAGCAATTACTGAAAGGATTGCTGACTGGAAGGAAAAAGAAAAGCCGTATTTGGCAGACGTAGTCGCTAATAAAACCCCGCGCGGAGCATTGGAAAAGTTTAGGGATTCTTCCGTATATAGTTATATTCTTCCTGTTATGGATGATGAAAATAATATTTTAGGCATGGTAGAAGTTATTTATGATACTTCTTATGTTTTTACCACTTTAACTGCGTTATGGAGAAGGCTTAGTATCTCGTTGATAACGCTATTGGTTTTAATTGTGCTCATTATGCTTTTGATCCAGAGGCAGATTTTTATTCTGCCGGTCAAACGTCTCACTGATTGGTTTCGTCACTTCCAGAAAGGCGAGACCGATGAAAATTTTCCCATCAAAGAAAAAGGCGAACTCGGTAAGCTTGCCAATGAAGTAGAACAGGTGGCTTTAAGCCTGCGCGTTGCACGTAAAGTCGTAACCGAAAAAGCAACTGAACGCATCCGAAAAGAAGAATTATGGACGCAAGAGAAACTCAAGGATCTCATCCATGCTCGCTTAGGTGAAAATGCGTTATTTGTGGTCTCTAATAGGGAGCCATATATGCACCTTATTGATGAAAATACAGGAGTAAACAGTTGTATTCGGCCTGCAAGCGGTGTTGTGACTGCTATTGATCCTATTATGCGCGCCTGTGGCGGTACTTGGATAGCCCATGGTGCCGGAAACGCTGATAAAAATTTCGTTAATTCAAAAGATAAGCTTGGTGTTCCGCCAAAAGATATCCACTACATTCTTAAAAGAGTCTGGCTTTCAAAGGAAGAGGAGGAGGGTTATTATTATGGCTTTTCTAACGAGGGCTTATGGCCATTATGTCATTTTACCCATACAAGGCCGGTATTTAGAGAATCTGATTGGAAGATGTATCAGACTGTGAACAACAAATTTGCTGCAAGCATTTTAGAAGAATTACCTGCTAAGAATCCCTTTGTATTCATACAAGATTATCACTTCACTTTACTGCCCAAAATGATAAAGGAAAAACGGCCGGATGCTATGGTTGCTTTATTCTGGCATATTCCCTGGCCAACACCCGAAACATTCTCCACTTGCCCTTATCAAGAGCAAATTTTGGAAGGTATGCTTGCTTGCGACTTGATTGGTTTTCATGTGCAGAGTCATTGTAATAATTTTCTGGATACTGCAAACAGGCTTCTTGAATCACGCGTAGACACTGAACGATTTAGCGTAGTGCGTTTTGGCAAAGAGACCTTTATTAGGGCATTTCCGATAAGCGTAGATGGTTACTTTGATATAAAGAGCATAAAAAGCGAGCAGGTGGAAATAAATAGGCTCAGGCAGGAATATAAACTGGAAGGAAAATTTGTAGCATTGGGCGTAGATAGAATTGATTATACAAAGGGCATTCCTGAAAGAATGTTGGCGGTAGAACGCTTTTTGGAAAAATATCCGCAATATAAGGGAAAATTTGTTTTATTGCAATTAGCTGCTCCGAGCCGCACACACATAAAGCGTTATCACGATTTGATTAGTGAAATTGATGAGCTCGTTGAGAAGATTAATTGGAAATATAAAGATGAAGTATGGAAGCCAATTTTATACTTAAAAAGGCATTTTTCATTGGATGAAATTAAACCTTTTTATGCCCTTGCTGATATGTGTATTGTAAGTTCTCTTCATGATGGGATGAATTTAGTAGCGAAAGAATATGTGGCGACAAAATCAGATTTAAAAGGAATACTCCTGTTAAGCCGCTTTACAGGCGCTGCACGAGAATTGGGCGATGCAGTATTAATTAATCCCTACGCTGCCGAAGAGTTTGCTGATTGTATTAAATTGGCTGTAGAAATGCCTATGGAAGAGAAGAAAAAGCGCATGGAGAATATGCGTAAAATTATCAGCGAAAATAATGTCTATCGCTGGGCAGGCAGTATTATTACAGAACTTGCGGCATTAAAGAAAGTCTAGATGTATGGAAGGAGAAAAGGATCGTATGGAATATTTATTTTCTCGTTGGGATAAATTAAAGAATAGATTAAGCCACAAGTTTATACTCCTTTTTTTAGACTATGATGGCACGCTGACGCCAATTGTAGAAACTCCTGAGAAGGCGGTGATTCCTCAAAATACAAAAAATTTGTTGGAGGAATTATCTACGAGCCCTCGCTATAGGATAGCTATTATCAGCGGCAGGTCACTTAGCGATATAAAGGCCCTTGTCGGACTTAAAGATATTATTTATGCCGGTAACCATGGCTTGGAAATAGAAGGCCCGAAGATTAAATTTGAAAGCCAGGTTTCGCCGAGATTAAAGTCGATTATCAGGTATATATATAAAGATATGGTTAGTAGGTTTTCAAAAATTAAAGGGGTTTTAATAGAAGATAAGGGATTAACCATTAGCATTCATTATCGTCTGCTAGATGAAAAAGATATTCAGGAGTTTTTGAGTGTCTTTAATGAGATTACCGATCCCTATATTGTCCGCAGTAAAATAAAAATTAATACTGGTAAAAAAGTTTATGAGATAAGACCTCCTGTGATGTGGGATAAAGGCAAGGTTGTTTTATGGCTTTTGGCGAGGCAACAATTTCTATTAGGAGAAAACAAAATTCTTCCTGTTTATATCGGAGACGACGTAACCGATGAAGATGCCTTTAAGGTATTAAAAAAGAAAGGCCTGACAATATTTGTTGGAGAGCAGGCTAGTTCAGAAGCCCAGTACTATTTAAAGACTATAGAGGAAGTAACCGAATTCTTAAGGTTAATAGCTGATCTTAAACGTAAGTAAGATATGACAGAATTAATAAAGGCGAAAGAGGGATTTAGATTTCATACCAGATTGAATTTATCCGAGTTGACTGGTTTAAGGGCTTCTACTTTGGGGCAATTATTAGGGCTTATAAAACAAGTTCCCGGTTCTTGTATTTACCATCATACCCATAGATTCCTTCAACAGCATCAATATCTTTCTCCTGAGCCGCCCAATGACTTTGCTTATTGGGTAGCAGAGATTCTTGGCGAAGATGAACTGGGAGAAATACTTGCCAGTATTGATACCGTTCAATTCTCAACCATTCACGATCTTCGTGAAGCAATTATTACAGCCATAGACGATTATTTAAAGAATAACGCTCTGGCAAAGCTAAGATTTGCTCGTGAAGGAGAGGAATTCCATTTTATGAAATCAGTCAGTTTCGTCATTCCCACGAATTACGTTGCCTATGATTTAAAAGAATTTAAAGACATTTTGGGCAATGTAACTATTGATTCGATATACTTCCATATTTTTGAAGCACGGTTACGCCTGGAAAGAAAGACCAATGACTTTTCTAATTGGATAGAAAATTCCATAGGCGATAAAGAACTGGCGGAAGATGTTTCAAGGCTCGATCCTTACACCTATACTTTAGAAGAATTAAGGAAAAGAATAATTAAAATTATAGAAAAAAAACTATCGATTTAATATGGCAAAGATAGATGAATATATCCCTATAGTTGGACAATCTGTGATTGATGATTTAAAATTGCTTGGAGAGAAACTCAAAAGTAAGGTTGTCCAACACATCAACTCCACTCCTGTAGGCGGTGGCGTTGCCGAAATATTAAACCGTATGGTTGGGCTGTTGAGAGAATTAGGAGTGGATACGCGATGGGATGTCATAAAGGGGGGCGAGCAGTTTTTTGGAGTGACAAAAAAATTTCACAATGCATTGCATGGTAGATCCGAAGAGATAACCCAGAGGGATTTTGAGATATTCATGGAGACAAGCAGGGAGAATATCGCGAATGTTAACACCTATGGAGATATTGTTTTTGTCCATGACCCGCAGCCAATAGCCCTGATAAAGAAGAAAGCCGCTAATAAATGGCTTTGGCGTTGCCATGTTGACGTATCTAATCCTAATGAAAGAGTTTGGAGATTTCTTATGGATTTTATTGTTCAGTATGATTCCGCAATTTTTTCTGCTCCGACTTTCTCTAGAAAGTTACCTATTAGGCAATTTTTAATCTCTCCTTCTATTGACCCCTTAAGCGACAAGAATAAAGAATTACCTCAGGAAACAATCGATTCTGTATTAAGGCAATATAGTATTAAAAAGGGCAAACCTATAGTTACGCAAATCTCTCGCTTTGACCGTTTGAAAGACCCACTGGGAGTTATCGAAGCTTATTCGCGAGTAAAAAAATATATTGATTGCCAGCTCGTTTTAGCTGGAGGGACTGCTTCGGATGACCCCGAAGGTATAGAAGTTTTTGAAGAAGTAATCGCAAAAGCAAGGCAAGATAAGGATCTACATATTTTGATGCTGCCTCAAAACGATATAGAAGTAAATGCCTTACAGAGAGCCTCGACTGTGATTGTACAGAAATCACTTAGAGAAGGCTTTGGCTTAACGGTTGCCGAGGCTCTGTGGAAAGCAAAACCCGTTGTGGCTTCTAATGTCGGCGGCATCCCCTTACAGATAAAACACAAATATTCCGGTTTATTATGCCATTCGATTGAAGGCGCTGCCTTTGCAATAAAACAGCTGCTTAATAGTCCAGAATATGCCCAAAAATTAGGAGAAAATGGCCGGGAGCATATTAGAAACAATTTTCTGCTCACCAGGCACTTAAGGGATTATATGTTGTTATTTCTTTCGCTCTACCATGCTGAAGACGTAGTGTATTTATAAAAAGGAGGATGGTGATGGGTATATTTAAGACAAAAACGTGGTCTGTCGTTGATATTATGCTTCTTAAATGGTCTTCTGTGTTATTTGGCATGATAGTTGGTGCGTTTGTGAGCAATTTTGTTAAGCAATACATCTTGTTATTTATCGTACTTGTTATCGTTTTCGCGCTCAGGCCAATTTATTCATATTGGTTTAAAAATTAGGTGCGTTTTACAGGATGTATATTTAAATGAATGTTAAATAAGCAAAACCAGAGGGAATAAAACATCTTGGGTCTATAAACAATAAGAGAAGATAAAATGAGTAAAGAAATTATATTTGGCATTATGGGTGGCCTTGGTTTATTTATCTATGGGATATGGGAAATGAGTGAAGGTTTACATAAGGCCTTCGGCGGCAGAATGAGGAAAATTCTGCATAGTCTTACCGGTAGCCCCATCAGGGGGGTATTGGTAGGCGCAGGTATAACCAGTATAATTCAGTCTTCATCTGCCACAACCGTTCTAGTGGTTGGCTTTGTGAATGCCGGATTGATGTCTCTTGTTCAGGCCTTAGGCGTTATCTTCGGCGCCAATATCGGCACTACCGTTACTGCCCAGATCATCGCTTTTAAACTAACGGACTATGCGCTTCCGGTTATCGGCTTGGGAATGTTTGTAATATTTATCGCCAAGAAGAAAAGCCATAAATATATCGGAGAGTTCCTGATGGGGTTTGGCATTCTTTTTCTGGGTTTAAACATATTAACCAATGTAGTAAAGCCCTTAGGGCAATACCCCTGGTTTAATAATGCATTTGTTATTTTCAGCAAAAACCCGTTTTTAGGGATATTAATCGGCATGGCGGCCACGGCAATATTACAGAGTAGTTCTGTGACTACAGGCATGATTTTGGGTTTAGCCATGGCAAACTTAGTTGATCTTCGCGCTGCCATACATTTGGTTTTAGGTTGCAATATCGGCACTTGCGTTACGGCATTAATTGCCTCTATCGGTACCAATATTTCCGCAAGGAGGGCAGCGTTAGGGCATATCGTCTTTAATGTGATCGGCGTGATTATTTTCTTGCCTTTTCTCGGCTCTTTTCAGAATCTGGTCAGTCATACCGCTGGTGAACTCCCTCGGCAGATCGCCAATGCCAATACGATGTTTAAGGTAATAAACACGATTATTTTTCTACCCTTTGTCCCTATATATGCAAAGTTTCTCACTAGGATAGTCAGGGGTAAAGAAGAAGAAGAGATGGAATGCCTGCCTAAATATCTGGAGCGCCATTTATTAAATACGCCGCCTATTGCCATAGAGGCGGCGATTAAAGAAACAGTCAGGACCCTGGGTTTAACCCAGAGAATGGTAGGTGCAGCAATGAATAGTTTTTTAAAAAACGACCCCAAGCCATTAGAAAAAATAACCCGCAGCGAAGAAGCGGTTGATTCTTTAAGGGAGGCGATTACCAACTATCTTGTGGAATTGATGCAGCGGGAATTAAGCCAGGAGGAATCTAGAAAGATCCCGCCGCTAATACATGCCATTAATGACGTGGAGAGAATAGGTGATCATGCCGAGAACTTAAGAGACTTAGCACAGCAGAGGATAGATGACCGGATGCCTTTTTCCGATATGGCGCTTGAAGAGCTGAAAAGGATGTATGAAGATATAAACCGAATGATCAGTTGTTCGATCAACGCCTTGGAAATCAAAAATATAGATGAGGCAAAGCTGGTTTTAGAAAAGGAATGCCAGATTAATACCCTCAGGGATAGGTTAAAAGATAACCACGTAAAGCGCCTGGAACAGGGACAATGCAATGTCCTCTCTGGGGTAGTTTTCTTAGATACGATCAGCAACTTGGAAAAAATAGGCGACCATCTTACCAACGTAGCCCAGAAAGTGATGGATGGTTTGCAGTGGGATGGTGAAAGGAATACACACTAATGAAACTCAGCGGATGGATTTTTATGATAATTTCATGGAGTTTTATTATAGGTATGGCGATATTTTGTTTTAGCAGAATATTCAAAAAGGGTCTCGGCGGCGAAGACGCGAAAACATTAAAGCGACTCAAAAAATAGGAGGCTATTTAATTATGGCAAAATGGCAGATAATCATTGTAGTATGGATTTTTATTTGGCTCTTTCTTTATATAATGTCCAGACGTCAAGAGAAAAAGAATAGATAAAGAAGACTGGAATAAAGAAAAAACAAGAGACAAAATGCGGATTAACTTTAAAAAAGGCCTTGGTGGAGAAGATTCCAAGGCGCTAAAAAGACTAAAGAAATAGGGCATAAAGATGCCAGTCATTATATTGCAACAATTATGGGTTTTTGTACTTGCGGTTTTATTTTCTCTATTATTTACTTCTATGAACAATAGGGAGCAAAAAGCGCGTAATAGAGGTAACAAAATATAGGAGGGCCTATGTCAAATAGTGCGCAGCAGATTTTAGCAGGCGTTATTATTGCGGTGGCGTTTATAGGCTTTTTTGCTTTCATGTTTATTCTGAATAGGAAAGCTAAGAAATAAGTATACTGACATAACTAGAGGAGTATAAAATGACAGGGAATTTAGTGCAAAATTGGCCGGTTTATTTGCTTTTAGGAGCGTTTATTAGTTTCGTTGTTTTTGCAATACGTAATAGCAGGCAACAAGAAAAGATAAATAAAGAAGCCCAAAATAAAGAGAAAGATAAAACTCAAAATAAGAGCTAAAGAGACGGGGAAAGATGATTTTTGTTTGTTTAAAATTTATTGTTTGCGCTGCAATAATTTTCTTTAGTGGCAAACGTGTAGCAAAATATGGAGATATTATAGCCGAGAAGACCGGTCTGGGTGGCCTCTGGATTGGCGTCATATTGGTAGCGATTGCTACCAGCCTTCCGGAAATATTCACAGGCGTAGGAAGTACGGTTTTTGTAAATGCTCCTGATTTAACCGTAGGAAATTTATTTGGTGCTAACACCTATAATCTTTTAAATATTTCTCTATTAGATTTCTTAAATAAAGGTTCGCCCTTATTAAGTTCAGTCTCTATAGGACAGTTATTAACAGCTGAATTAAGTCTTATCCCATTATTAATTGCTTCTATTGGAATATTTTTAAGTATAAGATTGCCGCAGCTTAGTTTTATGAATATCAGCCTGTACAGTATTTTGATTCTAATTGCATACTTGGTTGCAATTAGAGCAATATTCAGATTTGAGAGAAGCCAACAACAAATCATGAGGGAATTAAAGAGAGAAGAAGAAATCTTGCTTAAATATAATGATATTTCTTTTAAAAAAGCCTGTATTCTTTATGGGGTTTTCACAATTATGATTGCGGGCGCTGGTATTTGGCTTGCTTATATTGGCGAAGAATTGGCTCAGATTTTAAGTTTAGGCCAGAATTTTGTGGGAAGTTTATTCCTCGGTTTCGCTACTACTTTACCGGAAATAACTGTTTCAGTTGCTGCTCTGCGCATAGGCGCCAAAGAGTTAGCAATAGCAAACATGTTGGGTTCAAATCTTTTTAATATGTCCATTATTTTTCTCAACGATGTTCTATATAGAAAGGCTCCCATTTTTAACGTATTATCGCAGCAACATATTTTTACTGGTTTCATTGTAGCGTTAATGACCATAATAGTTGGTACTGGCTTAATCTTAAAGCCAAAAAAGAAGACAAAATTAGGCTTAAGTAATTATGCCATTGCTTTGATTACCGTGTTTATATTGGGCACTTACCTTAATTTTATCTTAGTAAGAAGGTAAACGAATACAATGTCCGCCTCTTTGTGGTGAACAAAAATTAACACCCTGTCTCTCAAATTTGCCAATAGCTGTGTCTAGAGGGAGCATTCTCTTGTGCAATATTTATTTGAAAATTACCCCCAATAATAATGCTTTATCATACCACCCAGCCGAGATTGGCATTTGATTTTACCTTTAGCCTTTCGTGGTCTATATCCAAGAGGTTCGTTATCCATTCCCGAATGTGGCCTTTTGGTGTTGTAGTGGCCAATATATTCACGGATTAGATATTTTAAGTGCTCTTCCCCAAACACGAAGAAATGATCCAGGCACTCTCGTTTGATGGTCCCAACAAACCCCTCAGCATAGGGGTTAAGGTTAGGAGAACGGTAAGGAATCCTTTTGACCTCTGCATTATGGGGCTTGAACAGTTCGTCAAACTCCTTAGGGAATTTGCTATCGCCGTCCCGGATGAGAAGCTTCTTGGTTCTATCCTGAAAGAGGAAGGAGAGGCTCTTTGTGGTATCGACTACCCATTTTTTATCCGGCTTTGCGGTAATCCCGGCTATATGGACCTTTCGTGTTCTGATATTGATAAAGAATAGCACGTGAAATATCTTCGGTCCTAAGGCTGTCCAGACTGTTTTGGTGAAGAAATCACACGCCCAGAGGGTTTCAAAGTGCCTTTTGATGAATGCATCCCAAGAGTCTTCTTTACGTTTAGGAGATGGCTCAATGCCGTTTCGAAGCAAGATTAACTTTATGGCGCTACGGGATAGCCTTGACACATTGAGCTTCTTTAATTCAGCCAAAATCCTGCCATAGCCCCATAGTTTATTCTCTTTGGCCATGCGGACAATAAGATCAACAATTTCTTGTATAGTTTTCCTGGGCCTGCCACGTTTGAGCTGTTTTTTAGTCACTCCTTCTGCTATCCATCTACGGAAGGTGGAATAACTCACAATGGATATGATGCACTTGATCTGTCCGCGTAAAGGCAGGCCGTATTTGATGAGCCTGCGTTTTTCAGCCGGGGTAGTGGTGATTCTTTTAGGCAACTTAGAACGTAGGATTTCGTTTTCGACTTTCATGTATTCAATTTGGCGGATGAGGTTGGAGTGCGTCATTTTTCCTAAGAGCCCTAAAAACTCTTGGAAAAGGTTGCCATTTATGGTATAAGATTTAGTGTAGTCCATTGGTTTTCTCCTTTGAAAAGTTGATTGACATAACTATCAGTGAACTCTATGTTTTGCCATTGGTTAAAATATAGTTTAAATCGTTATTTGACAGGTCTCATAATTACTGTACCCCGCTGGGAGCAAAAAGCCATAAAATCGCCAAATTCCCTTCAAAAATTCTCACTTTTTTGAGGCTAATTTTGGGTGGTTTTTGGCGTTTGGTTTGGCATACCAGCTAAGGTAAGGGGATAATGAAACCAGCGTACTTTAGAAAGCTAGTAAACATCATCAAGTGTTCTTTTAGATCAGCGTAATAATACGGCCATAGACCTGATGTCCGGACAAAGAGAGGCGGACAAAGCTATCTCCTAATAACTCAAAGAGTTACGAGAATTAGAGCCAAAAATGACCGGACAAATAGGACAAATTTAGCGAGGAATTACCTCTCTAAAGACGAAATTTCCCTTCTTATAAGCTATAAATCCGCTATAATATATACTTGTCAACAGTGAGAGGTTTCCCCTCATGAAATAGGAGAGGGACCCCATTTCTAAATGTCGGTTTTCCGCCATAAATTTGAAGTCAGAAGTATAAGAAACAATTAAAG
>Ga0315294_10003487_pt1 | contig 17137 bp, 15 predicted proteins | sample YL17G13_40_MG_FD_203626 | JGI IMG/M metagenome (GOLD analysis project Ga0315294, IMG submission 203626) | Sediment microbial communities from Yellowstone Lake, YNP, Wyoming, USA - YL17G13_40 | ecosystem: Environmental > Aquatic > Freshwater > Lake > Sediment | place: USA: Wyoming | collected... | reverse complement strand
ATATTGAATAAAATCCTTTACTGACTGTGTTGATTCCGCCGCCTTAAGTCCCAACATACTATTGAAGTTGGCGTCTCGCGTATCTTGATCGGTCTTTATATTCCAACGCCACGTTCCCATACTAGCAACAGAGAGAGCTAACTCTAAGCGTTCTTTGCTTTCTTTCAATGCCTCCTCACCCTGCTTGCGCTCGGTGATTTCTTTATTGAGGTTATCTATGGATGTGGTGGTCTTTTTTAAATCCCCTGCCATCTGGTTAAAGGTATTGGCCAAAGAGCCAAATTCATCTTTTGATTTTACCTCTATCACCGTATCTAATTTACCTTCACCTATTTCTCCGGCAGCAAAACTTAACCGGGTCAAAGGCAGGGACACAGTTTTACTAAAAAGATAGCTAACCAACGCCAGCCCGGGCAACATAGCCAGAAACATTATTATGAGTATTTTCAGGAGGTTATTGACCGGGCCAAAAATGACCCGCGTGGGTACATTAGAAATAATGGTCCAGCCATTCCCTTTAAAGTCTAAATACCCCTGCTCCCGGCAAAAGGCATGGATTTCTGCCTCTTTCTCGTCAGGACACCGGTACTTTGCGCTGCCGAAAATCTTCTCCTGCTGAGCTATTTTTATTGACTCCCACTCCGGCAGATTTTCTTTTAGTATGCCTCCGCGATTGTGATTAGAGTAGATTAAAAGGCCGTCTTTATTTACTAGGCCTATGTCTATATCTTCTTCTTCTTCTTCTTCTTCTTCTTCTTCTTGAATCCCCACGCCTCCCTTTATCATCTCAAATAGCCGGCTTGTTGGAATCCGGGCAACCACTACCCCTATTGCCCTGCCTTCCTTATTATTTACCGCAGAGGCAAAATAGACAATGGGCCCCTGAAATTCTTCTGAAATACTCACATCGCTCGCCGCGCTTACATTTCCGCTCAAAACATCCTCCCAGTAGCGCGTCATCCGGTTCTGCTCGCCGATATTCAGGCTTGCGGTATCGGCAATCCGGATACGCTCCAAATTAAAGAAGGAAAGGGATACATAGCACTTGTAGGCATTTCTGAAAAAGATAAGTCTTTCGGTAATCTGCTCAGCGGTAGCGTTTCCAGAATTAATCACCGGATCATGGGAAATAACACTTATATCGCTTAACCTCTCATATAAGAAACGGTCCATTGCATCCATAATAAAAAAGATGCGGTTTTCCATACGCGCCCTAACCTCGCCTTCCAGTATCTTTGCCACCTGAAAATAGGCAATGGTAAACATAACTGCGGCAATGATTGTGCCTATGCTTATGAATAAAGCTGTTAATTTAGGGGCGAATTTCATTTATTTTCCCAATTCCTCAACAAATCTCGGCTCGATTATCTTATTCAAATCCGGAAGAAATGATAACTGCCCTCTATTCAGATAGAATTCGCAGATTATCGCGCCTGAGCCGTATAAAGAGGCGGTGTCTGTGCTTCTCTGCATGGCCTTAAGGTTCTCTTTTAAATCCGGATGATGAACCCCGCTTACACCCTCCTGCATTTCGGCCTCAGACATATCCTCATTTTTTGCCATAATCTTTATTGCTTCTTCTTTATGGGCATAAAGAAAATCCCTTGCCTCTAACAATGATTTTACAATCGCCTTTATCTCGCCAGGCCTTTCCTTTACCACCCTGGCGTTAAAAATCAAGACATCGGTGATTAAGCCCGGCACATATTGGGCTTCTGCCAGGACTTTATAACCCTTTTTTATGGCGGCGGTCTTTGCCGGCTCCCAGGTGTGGCCGGCGTCGATTATACCTTTCTCCATCGCCATCGGGACATCCATGGCAGGCACGACCTCAAAACGCATCTCGTACTCTTTTACGCCCGACTTTTCAAGGGCCGCAAGCACAAAGAGATGCGAAAAGCTATTTATGCTCTCAATGCCGACCTTTTTTTCCTTTAAACCGGATAGATCCTTGAATTCCGGTTTACCCACAATCACGTCGGCGCTGATGCAAAAGTCCCCTATATAGACTACGCGTGAGGATATGCCTTCGGAATTCAGTAGGATAGCGTCGGAGTAGACTCCAAAAATGCCGTCCACCTTGCCGTCAATATAACGCTGCCTGCATGGGGCATAATTTTTATCAAATACAAGCTCTACCCGCGCGCCGTTCTTTTCAAAATAACCCTTTTCCTTGGCAATATAAGCGTGGGCATGACCTGCCCAGGAATTGATAGCGATTTTTATCGGTGGCTTCGCCTCGGGCCTCATAGCACAACCTGTCGCTGCTATCAGGCTAGAACATATTATTAACACTATTATTCGTCGCATTACTCTGCCTCCGTGTTTCATACGCCCCCTTTCAAAAATTCACCCCTAGCCACAAAAGAAACTCCGTAGTATCCTGGTCATCGCCGGCATAGGCCCGGGCTGCCTTTAAAGGATGCGCATACCCAAATTCTGCCCCGGAGAAAAACCAATTATTGGGAAAATAGTCGAATATAATATTGACTTCATGTGACCATCTTTTACCCGCCTCTTCAGTAATCTGCCTGTCGAGAGTAAGATAGAAATATTGCCCTCTTAGAAGAGTATTTTTTGTGGGAGACAATCCTACCTCGGTCATTATAACCCGTTCATTATAATTGCTTAAGGTCCAGGAATTAATGTCTCCGATAAACCATTTGCCCGCGCAGTTAAATCCGTAAAACATCGGGTCAAAGGCTTCGTTCTTATCCGTATCCGGGTCATCACCGGGAAGATAAATATAACTCCCTTTTAAGTAAGGCGAAAATGGCGTCTTGGTAAAAGACAGCTTGGCATCCCAATGGCCGCCGAAAGCCGACCTATCATACTTGGAAGTAGTTAAGGCGTGGTCTTTGACCAGCGTCCTTCCGCTTTCCTCAACTATCTCTCCTTCGAAGGTCAATTGCGGAAGAATTTTCGACTCTGGCCAAAAATCAAAAGTATATGAACCTCTCTGACTTATAGCCAAAGTATCGCTTTGTAAATCAGAATCATCGCCTTTGAAAAACACCCCTAAATCCCAGATACCGTATTTTTCTTTTTCAAAATGTAGATTAGTGCCATATAAGGTGCGTTTACCCGTGCGCGTAGTAGCATCAGTTAAATATGTCTCGTAACTTTTAAAATCCCGGTCCGGCAGGGCCATAAATCCATCAAGTTTTATAGGCCCATTTTCATACACAGCTTTTAAGGCATAAAAACTCCTTATGGGAGTTGTCCAGACTGCCCTGGGGTCAGAATAACCGTCGCAGATAATAAATCCGTCGCCATACATTAGATTCTGTCTGCCCAGGGTTAAGGAAAGAGGCATTTTTAATATATTGCTATAGACAATATTGGCCAGTTCCGGCTCTACCACCCAATCATCCGAACCAACCCCTGAATAATCCCCGGCATCTCCTGCCGCATTCTGCGCGGTTAACAATATATTGGCGGATACTTGGTCGGTAAGTTTTGCTTCCATCCCGATTTTAACAGTGCTTTCAAGAACATATGAAGAGGTCTTGCCAAAATAACTTGAATCCTGGCTTATAAAATACTCCCAGAGGCTTCCGCTAAGCTTTATCTTGTCCGTCCAGTCGGCTGCTTTCTTTTTTATCTCTTCCTCTAAACTTACCAACCTATCTTCCACTGTTTTCGGTAATGCCGCCTGCCTCTGGGCTTCCAAAGATTCTATTTTTTCCTGCATCGCCTGCATCTGTTTCTGCATAATACTCATCTGCGCCTTTAAATCCAAAAGCTCATCGGCATAAACCCATTGGCTGAGGCTAAAAATAAAGATAACCAAGGCACATATATAAATTATTACTTTTTCCATCATCCCCCCCTTCTTATTGCGAAAGAACCTTTCTTGCTCTATCGCAATCAATAGGCCAAAACCTTCTTCCATCTACGGGAACAAACAGGTTATCAACAATTTATATACAATATTATTTAATATGATACTAAATTATATTCTGGATTTTGTCAAGTAGATTATTTTATAATATTTTATACTATTTTAAGCGCTTTGGCGGGAAAATAAAGAAAATTAGTTGTGAGCAAACCGGGGGTTAAGTTGCGTAAATTTAGCACAGAGATAACAGGCAGGGTTTAGAGGGAGGGGTACGGGGACGCCCTGCGTTCTATGGGTAATCTTACAATAAAGGTTGTTTCCGCGCCCTCTTTACTTTCCACATCAATTTTGCCTCCGTGTTGCTCTATAATTCTGCGGCTTATAGTCAAACCTAACCCCATGCCTCCCACCTTTCTGGTAGGATGGAATGGCTCAAACAATTTATCCAGAGAATCTTTTGGTATGCCTACGCCTGTATCTTTAATCGTAATCTCCAGATAAGAAGGCTTATTATTGGTGATATTATCCTTTATCAAATGTTCGGATATTATAAGCGAACCGCCGAGAGGCATTGCTTTGATAGCGTTAATAATCAGATTCATAAAGACCTGTCTTAATCTTTCGGGGTCGGCATCGATATAAAGGTTATCTTCTCCTGCGTTGTATCGGACAATGATTTTCTTCTGAATAAATTCTTCTTCCATCGGCTTCAATATACTATTTATGATGTCTGTAGCTTTGACCTTAACCATATTTAGCTGGAAATTTGAGGAGAAATCAGAAAGGTCTTTAAGCATGCTCTCCCAGCGGTTAATTTCTTGCGGCACCAATTTGCCGAATGTCTCCACAAACTCCTTATCCTTGTGTTTGCGGGGAAATAATTGGACAAAAGGTTTTATAGCCACAAGAGAATTTTTGAACTCGTGGGCAATACACGCAGTTGCCTCTCCGATTGCCGAAAGCCGCTCGTTGGCTTTGGCTTTTTTGAGTTTTTTAGTCATATCGTTAAATGACCTGATTAATTTTCCAATCTCGTCGTGCCTTATTATTTCTATCTTCTCGTCTAGATTACCCACGGATACGCTCCTGATCCTGGAGACGAGGACCTTGATAGGGCTGGCTAAGACCTGTGCCATAAGGATACTCGCCAAGATAACTAATAGCTCACTGAAAAGTATGATTATCCAGGACTGCGCCTTCATTACCTGCGAAAACCAATAAGCCTCTTTTTGCTCCTGCCTTAACACAAGGCCCCAGCCCAGCTCAGGAATAGGCACGTAAGAACTAATCCATTTCTTGCCTGTTTTATCCTGTAATTCAATTGCCTCAGTCTTACCGCTTAAAACCGACTGCACATCTCTCTGTTCTTTAATATTTTCGTTCTTTAAGACCCGTTTTTTGTCCTGATGGGTTATAAGCAAACCATTGGGGTCTACTAAAAAGGCCGCTCCTGTTTTATCTAATTTAATATTATCTACAATTCCCCATAAGCCCCTTAAATTAACCTCTGCTATCAAAGCCCCGGTTACTTTGTTTTCTTCTTTAACCGGGACAGCCATAGTTACATAGGAAGCATGGCTTCCTAAAACCTTAACCTTAGAGATGTAATCTCTGCCTGCCAGAGTCTCTTGCAATGCCTCTTTAGGATATTTTCCTTTTAACCCGCCCCCTAATTCAGAACTGGCTATCTCCTGGCCTGCTGAGTTTAAAGAAGAAATTTTCATAAAAATAGGGTAATCCAGCGCTAATTCTACTAACAGCGTCTCTTGTCTCCAGGCCTCGGTATGAACGATGGCAAACATCTGGGCAGTATTATGCAAGAGATATTGAGGTTTCTGGATAAATAATCCTATCTCTCCTGCCGCCCTGATTACTATCTCTTTATGATTATTTAATACCGAATTCTTCACTGCTTCCTGGGAAGTATGAATAAGCAAAACTCCCAGAAGCGCCACCGGAATGGTAACCAGAATTAATAGCACAATGGCAATCTTTACCCAGAGCCTGCGGTAAAATAAATTTAATAAGAATATCTTGAGCCGTTTTCTAATCTGCGCCATTATTCTGCTCTTTCCACATCTTCCAGTAACTGCCTTTTTTCTTTAGAAGCTCAAGGTGTTTTCCTGTCTCAGTTATTCTGCCCTCTTCAATGACTACAATCTTATGCGCATAGTTTACTGTGGAGAGCCGATGCGCTATTATAAAGGTGGTGCGGCCGGCCATTAAATTATTAAACGCTTCCTGGATAATCAGGCGTTCGGTCTCCGAATCCACGGAAGAGGTCGCTTCATCTAAGATTAAGATTGCCGGGTTCCTGAGCATTGCCCGGGCAATAGAAATCCTCTGCCTCTGGCCGTAAGATAATTTTATCCCGCGCTCGCCTATTTGGGTATCATAACCATCGGGTAATTCCATAATAAACCGGTGGGCATTGGCTGATTTTGCTGCTCTTATAACTTCGTCTTGCGAGGCATCTGGCTTACTGTAGAGAATATTTTCTTTGATGCTTGCGCTAAATAGATAATCATCCTGGATAACCATAGCAATTTTAGAACGGTAGGATTTCAATTCCAGGTCTTTAAGGTTGTGACTATCAATAAAGATGGCCCCTTTTTCAGGCTCGTAGAATCTCAGGAGTAAATTTATTAAGGTAGTCTTGCCTGCTCCGCTTTTACCCACCAGGGCTATTACTTCAGAAGGCTCTACTTTAAGATTAATCTCGGATAAAATTTCTTTCCGGTTATCATAACTAAAACTGACTCCGGAAAATACTACGCTCCCCTTTATCTTATCCAGGCTGATCGGATGCCCTGTATCTTTAATCTCCGGCTCCTTAAATAAAATTTTATTGATGCGCTCTAAAGACGCAACTGCCTCCTGATAATAATTATTAATAATGACCATTTTGATTACCGGAAAGAAGAGCATACCCAGATAAGAGTAAAAGGCCATAAGCGCACCTATAGTAATCTGGCCGGAAAAAACTCTCCTTGAGCCGAACCAGATAATAGTTACTAAGCCTAAGGAGCTGAAAAACTCAGAACTCATCCATAAAAGAATTCCCAATTTATGGCTTCCCATTGAAACCTCAAAGATTTCTCTCTGTTTTAAATTAAATCTCTCTGCCTCTTGTTCACCCTTGGCAAAGCCGGCCACAATGCGGATTCCGCTTAACACCTCGTTAAGCCTGGCAGTTAATTCCGCGTATTTTTCCCTCACCCTACTATGCTTTCCTTTTAACCGGGGAGCGAGTTTAAAAAAGGTGAGCCCAAAAACAGGTAGGAAGACAAGAGAGATTAAGGTAAGCCTCCAGTCCAAAATAAATAAAATAATCAGCACAAAAAGCAGATTAAAGAAGGAGTAGATGAAATCAATAACACCTCCAAATAAAAAGTCTTTTATACTCTCCACATCTCCGATAATGCCTGAGATGATGCTTCCTGTAGGGGTACTTTCAACATACTTAACTGAGAGCCTCTGCAGGTGCCAATAGAGTTTATTGCGCAGGTCGCAAACCACATTTTCTCCGATAAAGGAAAAAAGGTATTCGCGGATGAAGCCAAAATAAAACTTCAAGACAAAAATAAGGATAAGGCCTATTGTCAGGACATTAAGTAAACGGACATTTCTTTGGGGCAAGACCTCATCAATAACCAGTTTGATTACCCAGGGAAAAGCCAGGCCCAACAGGTTTGCGATGAGGATGGCGATAAAAGCAATAAGGACTTTTTTCTTATAAGGTACCAGGAGTGATAAAAATTCTTTTAGGTTCTTCATTCTTTAATCAGCCGCGCGTATTCCAGCTTAATCAGCTCAGGAGTAATGCAGTCAAGGTATTCTCTTTTACAGGCTAATTCCGAAAGGTTTTTCTTCTCTAGATAAGAAAAGAAACGGCAACCGCCCTGGCACATCGGTATATAGGGGCAGTCTTTAGGGCATTTATTCCAGGCATCAATCTCCAGGAATTTCCGGTAGTTAGGGTTAAATCCAGGAGTACGCACGTTGCCCACGGAAAATTCCGCATAGCCTATTAAGGCATTGCATTTATAAATCTCTCCCTTTGGGTCAATAGTCACGCCTCCATCCTGCATAATCAGGGAGCAGGCATTAATTCCCAGTCCTGTCGGCATCTTGATGCCGCGCCTGAGCAATTCCTTCTTAATATTAATTATCTCCTGGAATAACCCGTCTTTGTCAAAAAAAGAAAGGCATTCCGCCAGCTCCACCGCCCCCGGATTGGTTTTAGGGCCTAATCTGGGAGTCAGGGGCGTAAAATTAATACTGCCTAATTTATAAAGCAGCTCCTCTTTCTCTAAATAGTCCAGAAAGCGGGGGATACTCTCTAAATTTTCCCGGTCAAAGTTTCCCGCAATGCCAATACCTACTTTATCAATTACAGACTTGATATTATTGATAATCAGGTCAAAGCTCGGCCTGCCGTCTGAAAAAGGCCTCTTCTTGTCATGCGCTTCCCTGTCTCCGTCTATGCTGATGCGGATATTTTTTAACCCTAAAACCAGAAGCTCATCAACCAACTCCGGTTTAATCAGGCTTCCGTTAGTAATAATCCCGAAAGAAAATTCTATTCCTCTTTTTTCCGAGTATTTCTTGATTTCAGAGGAGATATGGTAAATCGGCGGAGTATTTAATAACGGCTCTCCGCCATAATAGACTAAGAAGATTTTTTTAAAGTTCCTTTTTCCAAAGATGTCAATCAGCCAGTTGATGAGCAATTCGCTGGTATCCTTATCCAAGAACATATTTTCTTTTACTGACTCCTCAAAGCAGTAAACGCACCTGAAATTACAGCTGTAAGTGGTCAGTATAGTCACCTCAAAAGGCAGCGTATCTGACTGGTATTTTAACTGCCGGAAAAAATCCTCTAATTTTTCCTGCTCTTCTTTTTCATCGTCCACTATAATTCCGCTTTCTTTCAGGGCGCTAAGGTTTTCTTCTAACTGTGAACTGTGAACTGTGAGCTGTGAGCTAGGGATTTTATCTAGTTCTTCTTTTAATCCGTGATTAATTTTAAGCAGCGCCTGTGTACGGGTATTAAATAACAAATACTCACCCTGCTTCGGATAATCCTTTACCCATAAATTGAATTTAGAGACTAACATTTATCTTCTTTTTGTATCTTTATAAAGTATTAAATTAATTAAGCAATTCTTCTAATTTGCAGTAGCGCTCGGCCTTCCGCGGTAGGCCGAGGCACAAAACTGCAAAGAAACACTCAATAGCTCTTAAAAATCAATTCCTACGATAAGCCCAAGTCCCTGTTGGAAAACAACAGGTAAGCGGGCCTGTATCAAAGACCTTATCCGAGCCTTTTCTGATAATTTCCATTTTCACCTCCTTTCTCTATTTTTGTTTTCTGCAATATACCAATCCTTGATGGTATAAGTAGGCATATTCACGCTAAAAAATTCATCTGTATTTTTAAATCTGGAAGAAACTGCATGAAAATCATAAGGAAAATATAGAAAGCAAGCAGGCTGCTCCTCATAAATAATTTTATGGATTTGCTGGTAAATCTGCTTTCTTTTATCCTTATCCTGGGTAATTTCTCCTACTTCAAATAATTCAGCTACCTCTTCATTTCTGTAACACCATAAATTATCCGTTCTTTTGCTTTTTTTATATGACCAATGATACTTTTCTTCATCAGGGTCTATTCCGCCCAGAAATGATTTTAGTTGTGCCTGGGGTTTATTCTGCTCTAAAAACTCATAGCTAAGTTCCTTTTCATCATTATATAAGAGCACCTTTAGTTTTATGCCGATTTCCTGCAGCTGCTGCCTGAGGAACATCGCCATCCTTCTAAAGGTATTATTCCTGGTATCCAACAGAACCCTGAACTCTAATTCCTCTCCGTTTTTTTCTAAAATCCCATCTTTATCGCTATCCTGCCAGCCTGCCTCTCTTAATAATTCTTTAGACTTATCCGGGTCATAGGGAATGGTTAGAACCTCGGGATTAAAACCAATGGATTCAGGATAAAAAGGCCCAATGCATTCTAAGCCATAACCTCCGGCTACCTTCTGGATTAATGCCTTCCTGTCTATGCCAGAAGCAATCGCCTCTCTTATTCTTTTATCAGCCAATAAAGGGTCATCCGGGTTATAAAAAAGGGCATAATACCAATCAATGGGGAAAGAATATGTTTTAAATACGTAGTCATCCTTTGCTATCTCATAGTCCTCTCTTTCAATAAAACCCGCGTAATCCACCTCAGAGCGCATCAAGGCAACCCAGACATCCTTTAAATCAGGGTAGAGTTTAATAATAACCTTATCCAGATATGGCCTGCCTTCATAATAATCAGGATTGTATTCTAAGGTAATCTGGCCATCCTTTTGCCACTCCTTGAATTTAAATGGCCCGCTGCCTACAGGATGATAATTAAAAGAACAATTATTCAGGTCAACTCTTTCTAAGAGGTGCTTAGGCGCTATTTCTCTTAATAATCTATAAATAAAATTCACTGGGGGCTTCTTGAGAATTGCCTGAAAGGTATATTTATCAATTGCCTTAAACTCTTCAACCATTTCAAAAGATGTCCTGAAAGGAGATTTATTTCTTGGCTGAATAATCTTGTCATAGGTAAATTTCACATCATAAGCAGTGCATTCTTTTCCGTCGTGGAATTTTACGCCTTTTCTTAAGTAAAAGGTATATACCAGGCCATCAGGAGAGATATTCCAGGATTCTGCTAAGTCCGACTCTATCTCTCCTTTTGAATTCAACCTTACTAAGTGACTAAAGATTAAATCCATAAGAGAGGCTGAGATACTATGCGAGGTAAGAATAGGGTTGATGATGGTGGGTTTGGTGCAGACGCCCCAGGTTAAAGTCCCGCCATAGGGCTTGTTATCCGCAGTTTTATCCTGGCCGTAGGTAATAAGGGGAGTTGAAATAATCAAGAGACCGAATATGAATATTCGCATATCTCTTTCTTAAGGTCTTACCAGTTGAAAGTCACTCCGCCTTCAAAATATCTTTCCGGAAAAGGAAAATTGTAATCCTGCCAGTATTTGCTGTTAGTAAGATTATGTATATTTAAAAAGAAAGTAAGGTTTTTAAATCCCTGGGACATTCTTACATCACAGAGCATTTTTCTATCATTGGCGTCAACTACGACTTCGTCGCCCGCCTGATTCAGATATACTGCAGCCTCTTCATTCCAGCGGTTATAATAGCCGCGCAGTGAAAGGCTGAAACCCGTTTTATTCTTATAGTCAACGCCTAAATTAAAGCTCTGCCTGGGCCCTACCCCGCCCCTTACTGTCTCCCTGGTAGCCCTGTTCTCAACGTCGTTGAATGCCCCCGCGGCATAAAAATCCAGCCCCTCAAAGATATTTACCCTGAATTGGAGCTCTGCGCCCTGTTTTCTGAATTTTTCAAAGTTCTCCATATAATCCTGGGTTGCGTTGTATTGCGCCCGGGCAAGAGCATCAGTGACATCAGAGCGGTAAAGGGAAAGTTTTAACCAGAGCCTCTGTATGGGCCTACTCTCCAATCCTGCCTCATATACCCAGGCGCGCTCAGGCTTAAGGTCAGGATTAGGGGCAGTGGACGGGTCTTCGTTGTATTTCCAGAGTAAGGCCGGCGCGTTAAATGCGCGCGAGACCGTAGCCCTTAACAGCGTATCAGGCGCGTTCTTGAATTTATAGACGAAACCCGCTGCGGGGCTGGCCTGTCCTCCGAATTCGGTGTTACGGTCATAGCGCAGGCCGAAATTAAAATCCCAGGGCTCTAATTTCAGGGTATAATTTACATAAGGCGCCTGCAATTTTACGGCCTTTGCCTTTTGAAGATAAGTTGACTTTAAGGTATCACAGTCAAAATCAGCTCCCAGGACTAATAAATCTTCTCCTCTGACATGGGTAGCTGAATTCAGGCTCAGCTGGTAAAGCCTGTCCCTGGATTCAATCCTCAGGGAAGGATTATCATCGGCTACCGAACCATAGTAACGGGTGATAAGCTCCTGCCGGTAATTCTTTAACTCAACTTTTAGCTCTGTCTCAGCCAGATCCCCTTCCCAGCTGAGCTTACCATAACTGCTGCGATAAGACTCTCCCTGCCAGCTGCCATCCGGAAATTCTCCGCTGTTCATGCCTCCGTTGCTATAACCAAAAGAGGCGATTATTTTACCCATATCTTTTAAATCATAAGATAACTTTCCAAAGCCCTTTTTCTCCAGAACATCGTCCCTTGGGCCTTTGCCTCCTGACTCCATATAACTGGAGAAAAGATAATACCCGAGGCGAGCAGCCTTGCCTGACAGATCAAGGCTTTCTTTTTGGGTTTTGAATCCCGCGAAAGAAGTACTGAGGCTTCCTTTAGGTATACTGGTCTTGCCGGTATCCCTGGTAATCACGTTAATCACCCCGCCTAAGCCCGAACCCCAGAGGCTGGAGCTAGCGCCCTTTATTACCTCAATCCTGGAAATATCTTCAATGGGGAATATGGCGGGGTTGACCTGGCCGTTGGCCTGGGAATTAAGAGGTATGCCGTCAATCATCACCCTTACCTGGCGGGAGGTAGAACCCTGTATACTGATTGCGGATGCCCGGCCGAATCCCTGGCGCGTTTCAATATTTACGCCTGATATATAGTTTAAGACTTCGCCTAAGTTACGGCTAGGCAGTTTTTTTATTTCCTCTTCGCTAACCACGCTTATGTCCTCGGTTGCCTCGCCTAACCCCACCTGCGCCCTCCTGTTAGTTACCACTATTCTCTCTAACCAGGCCTCCTGGCCTTCAGACTTTGCCTCTACCCCTTCACCTGTTTCCGCTTCCGCTATTCTTATTGAGCCGACGATTATTAATGCTATTATCAGGGATGCCCCGGCGAATTTCATTTTTTAGAAGCGAGGGCTCTCCATATAAATATTTCTTTCCTTTTTTATTGTTTTATGCACCAACGCTATGACCTTGTCTACATCAAAAGGTTTAGTGAGATAATCATCAATTCCCAGGCGCTTTGCCTCAACTATCATATCTGCATTTGCAGTGGCTGTAACCAAGATTACCGGCAAATTCCTCTCATACTCTTTTATTTTATGCAGAATCTCTATCCCATTCATACCCGGTATGTTGATATCCAAGAGGACCAGGTCAACTTGAGCCTGAGTGATTATCTCTAAAGCCTGCTTTCCATTGCTAGCAGTCAGAACCTTAAAGAGTTCCTTAAGGATAGCTTTAAATGTCTCCAAAATTACTGGCTCGTCGTCAACCACCAGAACAACTGGCATTTTTTTAGTGTTATTCATTTGCCTTTTGTGAAAAAAAAGGGCGGGTACCTATAAATTTCGCTTAATTGCAATGTTTAAACTATGAGTTATTTATTTCGCCTAATTTTTTTTCTCTTCTTATTTCTTGTCGGAGTCAGGTGGGTATCTTTTTCAGGAGCCTTAATTGCCAGCGCATCTTTAATCACCAGCTTCATCTCTCCCAGATCAAAGGGCTTGGCAATTGAATCATACGCGCCCAGCCGCGCTGCTTCGATACTGGTCTTTAACGTGCCGTGGGCACTGAGCATTATCACGGCGATACTCTTATCTATATTCTTAATCTGCCTCAAGGTCTCAATTCCGTCTATTCCCGGCATTCTGATATCGAGCAGGACTAAATCCGGCCTGTCTTTCTTTGCTATGTAAATTGCTTCTTCTCCGCTGGCAGCAGTAAGCACCCTGTATTCTGTGAGCGTGCGCCTGAAAAAATCCCGGATTATCTCTTCATCGTCAACGATTAAAACCGTACTGCCGGACTCTAATTTCATAGGAGTCTTTAGTTTATCAAATCCATGTTTTCCTTTAAGCTGGCTCATCAGCCAGGCATCAATCAGTTCCTTTTTAAATCTCCATTCGCTGGCTACCTTAAAAGCGGGAAGGCTTCCTTGCCGGGCAAGTTTATAAATCGTCATCTTGTTCATCCTTAAATACTCTGCTGTCTCTTTAATATCCATCAGATTTTCAGCCATAGGATTTCCCCCTCTATTCTATATTTAGTTATAGGTTATTATATAATAATATACTTAAATATATTTTAAATTAAAAAAACATATTGTCAAGTCAATAAACATATTTTTCCTTCCAACTAACTATTAATCGCCTTTGCTTAAAACAGCTAAAAATTATTCCGGAAGATTATGCCGTAATATTCTTTTATAGAACGCAGGGAGTTAATAAACAGGAGTCCTAAATAATAACTTAAAATAATAATTATTATAGATATAACTATCTTCTTTCTCTGATTAAAACGAGGATTAAGCCAGACTAACGGCAAGGCCAAGGGGCCTACGCATAAGAAAGCAGTGACTATCCAAGAGGTTTTAAAATACCACTTAGGCTCTGGGGGTTTCTCTTCTAACATCTGCCCACCATCACCCAAGCAACTATTTAATTGTTTTTTATTCATCCCTCTCCCCCAATATCCTTATTGCCCAAATGATGAAGCGGATTGGAAGATAGCAGATATAAAAAGGCAACCCCCTATTGTAGAGAGTTGCCTTTAAATTTTGGTCTATTCTAACCCCATATCTACCTCTTTGTAACGCCAAACACATTATATCACTTTTTAGGTATTATTTAATTGATTTTTTGTCGGATTATTTGGGAGTATAAAAAAATAACCCCGCCCGAGCCTTAATCGTCATTAAGGAAGTCAAGCGGGGAGTAAGTGTCTAATGCTTCTTATCGCTTCTTTAACGGAGTTAATTTATGTTTCTGTATGCCGATGGACGAGGGGCAATTAAAGTAACAATAACCTTATTGTTTTCTTTATCAACGCTATAGATCACTCTGTATTCACCAATTCTGTATCTATACCGCCTCTTTTCTCCTCTTAATACTTTAATATTTGGTCCCCAAAAAGGATTGTTTTCTAGATCCTCAAAGCATTTGTTTAATCTTCTGGCAAGCTCTTCGGGGCATATCTTGTAGAATTTTAGCGCATGAGGCATTAAAAGGACTTCGAAATTACCCACGTTTTATTTTTCTCCAGTTAACGCCTTTTCCTTTTAGGTGCTGCCTTTCACCCTCTGCAACGGCCTTTTCCTCTCCCGGAGTCAGGGAACTTTCTATTTGCTCAACAATCAATTCTCTTATAAATGAGGATATTGACATATATCTTTTTTTGCAGAGTTTTACTGTCTCTTCATAAAGAGAAGAGGGCATTCTTATAAGAAGCTCTTTATTCATCATCACGGACATCTCTTATCACCTCCATTTAAAGTATATCATAATGATATACAGGTGTCAAGCAAAAAATTGGGGGGTATTAAATTTGGCGCCCAAAAAGTGCCCATCCAATATTAAAAGAGCTTAAAAAATCCTAAAATATCCAAAAATAAAAAATTTCCGTAAGTGCTTAGCGAAATTTATAGTTACAGTAAAATCAATGAGTTACGAAATCTGCCCGGCTTGGTTTATGAGTCACCTGCTCTGACCAGCTGAGCTATGGGCCCGTCGTCTGCTCGCTATAAAAACTTAATAGTATATATTACTATTTTAACGGGTATTTGGCAGACAAATTTAGGGGCTTAGCAGACAAATTTAGGGGCTTTTTGGACTCGTACAAAATTAATTTTATACTACGCGGCCTAAAATTGAGCACCCTAAGTTTTTATTTAGCGAAAATACGTTGTGGCCGCTTTAGTATCCAGCTTTTAGGGCCCTTAGGAACCCCATGCTTTAGCCCGGGCGGGCTCCATTTAAAAAGCCAGGGACATGCCGTCGTAGGCTGCCTCAACTTCAATACCCAATTTTTTCGCTAATAGCTCGGCTTGCAGATGCGGCTTTGCCTTGAGCATGGTCATGCCAAAATGCGTCAATACCGCTTTTCCGGGCCTTACCCGGCTGAGCAGCTGTTCTGCTTCAGAAAGACAGAGATGGTCTATGCCCGGCCTGGGCCCGAAGAAAACTACAGAAATAATCAGGACGTCCGTTTTATAAAAATCTGACAGTTCCTTAAAATACCCGGTATCGGTAAGCAGGGAAATACCCGTTTTATTAATCCTGAATTTTATCCCGTAGGTCTCGACCGGATGGATGTGTCTCATCGATGTAGTAAATTCAAATTCCCCGACCCTGTATTTTTTATCTGCCTCTAAAATCTCTATTTCCTGCGGGAAGCCCATCACATATTTCAATATAACGTTATCTTCTGCAATGGCGTCCCGCGGGCAGAATACCACGCCCCTCTTCTTAAAACCGCCTTCGGTCATGGCCTCAATCATTACATTGATATCTCCGGAGTGGTCCAGATGACGGTGCGTAAGTATTATTGCGTCCAACTTAGAGGGGTCTAATCTGGGCCTGCTTGTCGAACAGCGTACGATGCTACCTGGCCCGGGGTCAACCAGTATGTTCGTCCCTCCAGAGGAAATCCATAAGCCTCCGGAGGCGCGCAGCTGTTTAATCATTACAAAGCGCGCACCGGCAGTGCCTAAAAATTTAATAAAATCGCCTGCCTTATCTTTTGTTGCGGCTTTAGGCATAATTTATTCCAGCCATACCTTCCTTAATTCCTGGGTTATTTTATAGCGCTGGCTGTAGGTAAGCTCCGGTTCGACAGAGGAATCCTTATTGGCCCTCTTTCTTTCTCTAAGCCCGATAAATTCTTCTACGGAAAGCGTGCGTCCTCCGGCAGCCCTCGCAAAGAATTTCACCTCTTTGTCGTCGGAAACTACGACCGCGTTACGGGGGTTGGCGGCGCCCTCCAGCATCTTCTTTATCTGCTCATCCGCGGTTTCTCTTCCGGAGAATACAATGCAGCGGCCTCCCTCGCTTTCGCCGAAATCGGGAGTATCCTTCGGATTAGGATAGCCGTCAAAAACCACCGTGATTTTATTTTTGGAACTGCCGGCGAGTCTTTCTCTCTTAATTAATTCCAGGAGTGCAAATCTTTGGTTCTTTATTTTTCCGTTGACGCGTTCTTTAAAGAGGGGGTGATTGATTACGTTGTAACCGTCGATGATGTATTGTAAGGACATAGACAAGACCTCCTACGCTGCCGTAGACTAATATAAAGAGGAAATTTAAAAGCGACATTGCTACAGCTGAATTCTGATTTATGCCTGCCTTAGCAAAAAAAAGCACAGTCATGTTTTCTCTTACTCCTAAGCCGCCTATAGATATAGGCAATAACGTAATGGCGCCGATTATTGGTAAGAATATAAAGAAATAGATTATTTCTTTATGCATGCCTAAAGATAAAGATGTAATATAAAAAGTTATCGGTCCGAGAGCTTGGACAAGCAAGGACAAAAAAATATTGTTTAGCATCACCTTTT
>Ga0315294_10003485_pt1 | contig 17139 bp, 18 predicted proteins | sample YL17G13_40_MG_FD_203626 | JGI IMG/M metagenome (GOLD analysis project Ga0315294, IMG submission 203626) | Sediment microbial communities from Yellowstone Lake, YNP, Wyoming, USA - YL17G13_40 | ecosystem: Environmental > Aquatic > Freshwater > Lake > Sediment | place: USA: Wyoming | collected... | reverse complement strand
GTCGTGAAAGCGCTGGGCGTGCTCGAACAGCGGGCGGCAGGCAAGGCGCCTCCCCGGGACGTGGTGCCGAAGGCACCACGCGGCGCCGCTTCGGCGACGGGGGGGCAAGCATGAGCGACGAACAGTCCATCGAGCTGGTGGAACGAAACCAGTTGCCGGGCAAGACGGCCGAGCTGAAGGCCGGGGGCTGGCGGATCGTCCAGATCTCGTCCGTGCCCGTGGCGGACGGCCAGGAGATTACGTACAGCTTCGACAAGGAGTACCGCCTCAAGAGCCTGCGCACGACGGTCCCGGACGCGGATCCGGTGTTGCCCACGATCACGGGGGCCTACTTCGCGGCGTTCACGTACGAGAACGAGCTCCAGGACCTGCTCGGACTCAAGGTCCAGGGCCTTCCGCTCGACTTCAAGGGCAACTTCTACCGGAAGGCCATGAACGCTCCGTTGGCGTCGGCCAAGCCCGACGGGAAGGCAGGCTGATCATGGGCACGCGCACGGTCATCCCGTTCGGTCCCCAGCACCCGGTTCTCCCGGAGCCCGTCCACCTCGACCTCGTCATGGAGGATGAGCGGATCGTCGACGCGATCCCGTCGCTGGGCTACGTCCATCGCGGGCTGGAGAAGCTGGCCGCGAAGAAGGACTTCAACGACATGGTCTTCGTGTCGGAGCGGATCTGCGGGATTTGCTCGTTCATCCACAGCCTGGCGTACTCGACCGCGATCGAGACGATCATGAAGGTCGAGGTCCCGGAGCGTGCGCAGTACCTGCGTGTCATGTGGGCCGAGATGTCCCGTGTCCACAGCCACCTGCTCTGGCTCGGGCTGGCGGCCGACGCCCTCGGGTACGAGAGCCTGTTCATGCACTCGTGGCGCGTCCGGGAGAAGGTTCTCGATGTGATCGAGGAGACATCGGGCGGGCGCGTGATCTTCGGCACCTGCAAGATCGGCGGCGTGCGGCGCGACGTGGAGCCGGCGGTTCTCGAGAAGACGCTGAAGGAGCTCGAGACAATCGAGTTCGAGTGCAGCGAGATCGTGCACGTCTTCGCCGGCGACCCGTCCGTGCACAGGCGCGTTGCCGGCGTCGGCGTGCTGTCGAAGGATGACGCCTATGCGCTCGGCGCCGTGGGGCCGACCCTGCGGGCGAGCGGGGTCAACTGGGACGCCCGCAAGCTCGGGTACGCGGCGTACGGCAAGCTGGAGTGGGAGCCCGTGGTCGAGACGGGTTGCGACATCCTGGCCCGCGTCCTGGTCCGGGCGAAGGAGATCTTCCAGTCGATCAAGCTCATTCGGCAGGCGATCCAGAAGATGCCGGCCGGGCCGGTCGAGGTCCGCGTGACGGGGAACCCGAGCGGGGAGACCATCACCCGCGTCGAACAGCCCCGCGGCGAGCTTGTGTATCACATCCAGGCGAACGGCACGAAGAACCTCGCGAGGTTTCGCGTCCGGACGCCCACGTTCGCGAACATCCCGCCCCTGGTCAAGATGCTGCCGGGGTGCGAGCTGGCGGACGTGCCCATCATCGTGCTCAGCATCGACCCCTGCATTTCCTGCACGGAGAGATAAACCATGAAACTCGGCATGCCCGGAATGGTCCTGAGGAGTGCGGCAACGAGGCCCGCCACCCGCCGGTTCCCGGCGGAGATCCGCCCGGCTTTCGCCGCCACGCGCGGCCGGATCACGATGGATATCTCGAAGTGCAACTTCTGCACGCTCTGCCAGCTCCGGTGCCCGACGGGCGCCATCCTGGTCAACAAGCAGGAGAAGACCTGGCAGATCGACCGGATGCGCTGCATCCTGTGCGCGGCCTGCGTCGCGGTCTGCACGCGCAAGTGCCCGACGATGGAGACCGGCTACGCGCCGCCCGTGAGCGAGCGCAGGGAGTCCCTGGTCCGGTTCACCCAGGCTGCGGCGCCCAACCCGGCCGGCGAACCCGGGCGTGCATGAGGGCGGCCTAGCCCACGGACTGCTCGATCAGGCGTTAGCGAGGGCCGGGGCCAAGCGGCTCACGCGTCTCGTCGTCCGGGTGGGGGCTCTCTCCGGCGTCGCCCCCGAATCCCTGGAAATGCACCTGGAAGCCTCCATGGCGGAGCACGACCTGGAGGGGATCACGGTCGGAGTGCACGCGGTTCCGGGGAAGGTGAAATGCACCTGCGGCCGCGACTTCGAAGTGGCCAAGCTGACCGACCCCTGTCCCGCCTGCGGAAAGCTGGAGGGCCGCACCATCCTGGGCGGCCGCGAGTGCGATCTGGAATCCGTGGAGGTCGCTTGACGGGGCGTCCTGCTGGTATCATGTCATCCGATTCGGCCCGCTGACGAAAGGAGATCGACATGAGCTTCATGGATTCGGTTCTCGAGAAGGCGAAGGCCGCCCCCCGGAACGTGGTTCTGCAGGAAGGCGACGACGACCGCATCATCGAAGCGGGGGTGAAGGCGACCCAGATGGGCATCGCGCGCATCACGCTCATCGGGACCCCGAAGACGATTCATGACAAGGCCGCCGCGAAATCATTCTCCCTCGACAAGATCGACATCGTGGACGTCACTGACCTGCCTAAGCTCGACGAGTACTCCGGCGAGCTCTTCAACCTCCGCAAGGCGAAGGGGATGACCGAAGAGCAGGCGGCCAAGCAGATGAAGGACCCGCTGTGGTACGGTGCCATGATGGTGCGCAAGGGCCTCGTCGACTCCTTCGTCGGCGGCGCGCTCTACACGACCGCGGAGGTCGCGAAGGCCTCGATCATCGTCGTCGGCATGAAGCCCGGCATCAAGACGCTCTCGAGCTTCTTCGTCATGATCCTGCCGGACAAGTCCTTCGGCGTCGACGGCATCCTGTTCTTCGCCGATGGGGGCGTGGTCATCGACCCGGATGCGAGCCAGCTCGCGGACATCGCCATCATGACCGCCGAGAGCTTCCGCTCCCTCATGGGGCGGGAGCCGCTCGTGGCCATGCTGTCCTTCAGCACGAAGGGCAGCGCTAAGCACCCGCGCATCGACAAGGTGGTCAACGCCATGAACCTTGTGAAGGAACGGGTGCCGGGCCTCGTCATCGACGGCGAGATGCAGGGGGATTCCGCGCTGATCCCCGCCGTGGGAGCGAAGAAGGCGCCCGGGTCGCCCGTGGCCGGAAAGGCTACGGTCCTGATCTTCCCCGATCTCGACGCGGGCAACATCGGTTACAAGCTCACGGAACGGCTGGCCAAGGCCGAGGCCCTGGGGCCCATCCTGCAGGGGATGGCCAAGCCGTGTTCCGATCTGTCACGCGGCTGCAAGGCGTCCGACGTGCTGAACGTCATCGCGATCAACGTCGTGCGCCTGTCCGCCAAATAAGGAGGGTTTCCCGTGGTCATCCTCGTCATCAACTGCGGCTCGTCCTCCCTCAAATTCAAGCTTTTCGACATGGAGAAGGACAAGGAAGTCCTCATGGCCGAGGGCCTGGTCGAGGAGATAGGGAAGGACAAGTCGCGGTTCACGTGCACCACCGCGGCGATGAAGAAGGGCGAGAAGTCCGTTACCGACGTCGTGGCGCACGATCATACGGAAGCGGTGGCGGTCATGAACGACATGCTCGTCGACAGCAAGTGCGGCGTCTTCAAGGGCAAGCTCGGCGTCGACGCGGTCGGTCACCGCGTCGTGCACGGCGCCGAGAAGTTCTCGAAGTCGGCGCTGATCACGCCCGGCGTCAAGTCCGCGATCGAGGAGTGCATCTCGATCGCTCCCCTGCACAATCCGCCCAACCTGGCGGGGATCGAGGCCTGCGAGAAGGTGCTCCAGGGGATCCCGCAGGTGGCCGTGTTCGACACGGCATTCCACCAGACGATGCCCAAGCACGCGTACCTCTACGGGCTGCCCTACGAGCAGTACGAGCGGTACCACATCCGCAAGTACGGGTTCCACGGCACCTCGCACGAATACGTGTCCCAGCGGGTGGCCGTGCTCATGAAGAAGGACTTCGCCAAGCTCAAGATCGTGACCTGCCATCTCGGGAACGGGTCGAGCATGACGGCGGTCAAGAACGGGCAGTCGGTCGACACGACCATGGGCTTCACCCCGCTCGAGGGCCTGCTCATGGGCACCCGCACGGGGGACATGGACCCGGCCGTGCTCCTGTGGATCATCGACAAGGAGCAGATGACCACCGATGATGTCAACGCGCTCTGCAACAAGAAGAGCGGGTTCAAGGGCATATCGGGTGTGAGCAACGACCTGCGCGAGCTTCTGGCCAAGGCGGCCGAAGGGCACGCGCGTTCCCAGCTTGCGATAGATATCTTCTGCTACCGGATCACGAAGTACATCGGGGCCTACGCCGCCGCGATGGGCGGGCTGGACGCGGTCGTGTTCACGGGCGGCATCGGCGAGAACGCGGTCCAGATCCGGCAGAAGTGCATCGAGCCCCTCGAGTTCATGGGCATGGTCGTTGACCCGGCGAAGAACGAGTCGAAGGAGAAGGAGAAGCTCATTACCCGGGGCAAGTCCAAGGCCCAGGTCTGGGTCGTCCCGACGAACGAGGAGCTCATGATCGCGCGGAAGACTAAGTTCGTCGTCGAGGAGGCCGGCAACACCTACCGGTAGGGGGCGAAGGAGCGGCCGCGATGAACGACGGCGCGGCGCTCTTCGGGCTGGGTCTTGTCGCGGGAGCCTACGGCACCATGATCGGCGCGGGCGGGGGATTCCTCATCGTGCCCGCCCTGCTCCAGGTCTTCCACTTTCCCGTCCTCGCCGCCGTCGGCACCTCGCTCTGCACCGTTCTCGCCAACGCCGCCTCGGGCACCGCAAGCTACGCGCGGCAGAAGCGGATCGACTACCGGACCGGGCTCGTCTTTGCCGCCGCGGTCGTCCCGGGCGCCCTGGGCGGCGCGATCGTGGCGAAGTGGTGGAAGCTCGGAAGCTTCTCCGCCGTCTTCGGGGTCCTGCTCGTGGCGCTCTCGGTCTTCATCTTCGTCCGGCCGCGCGATCCCCACCCCCCGTTGCGCCGGCGCGGGCTGACGCCGCGGGTGGTCGAGGACGCGACCGGACACCGGTTCCGGTACGCCGTGGACATGCGGCTCGGGATCATCGTCAGCCTCTTCGCCGGGCTGGCCTCGTCCCTGCTCGGGATCGGCGGCGGGATAATCCATGTACCGGTCATGATCTACTGGCTCGGGATGCCCGCCCACGTGGCCATCGCCACCTCGCATTTCATACTGTCGCTCTCGTCCGCCGTGGGCGTGTGTGTCTTCTCCTTCGAGCGCGCGATCGACTGGCACGGCATCGTGTACCTGGCTCCCGGCGCGATCCTGGGTTCCCAGCTCGGGGCCCGGCTCGCCGCCCGGCTCTCCGGAAGATGGCTCACGCGATTCCTGGCGGCGGCGCTGTTCCTGCTGGGCGCGCGGCTGTTGTCCACGGCGTTCGGCGAGGCGGCGGCGCGATGACCCTCCGGGTGGCCCCTTCCGGCCGGTACTTGACCGACGAAGACGGGAAACCCGTGTTCTGGCTCGGGGACACGCAGTGGGAGCTCCTCCGGCTGTTCACGCCCGAGAACGCCCGCCGCGTCCTGCATGACCGGTCGGCCAAGGGGTTCAACGCGATCCTGATCATGCTGACCGGCGTGGACCCGGCGCACATCGGCGACGACAAGGCCAAGCCCTACACGAACCTGGAGGGGGAGCATCCCTGGATCGACGGCGATCCCGCCCGGCCTAACGACCGGTACTTCCGGTCCGTGGACCGGATCATCCGGCTGGGCGCCGAGTTCGGCCAGACCTTCGTGGTCGGCGTCTTCCACCAATGGCACGTCGGGATCATCACGACGGCGAAGGCCCGGGGCTGGGCGCGTTGGATCGCCTCCCGCTACCGCGACGTCCCGGGGCTCGTCTGGTGCATGTACCCGAAGGCGACGGACGAGTACAAGGCCGTATGCCGCGAGCTGGCGGCGGGACTGCGCGAGGGCGACGGCGGCTCGCATCTCATCACGATGCATCCCGACCCGTCGGTGGCGTCGTCGAGCTTCATGCACGAGGAGCCCTGGCTGGCGTTCAACATGATCCAGACCTGCATCGACTACGACCGGATCGTCGAGGCGGTCACGGCGGACCGGTCCCGCACCCCGGCCAAGCCCGTGATCATGGCCGAGGGAGGGTACGAGGGCGTCGAGTTCGGGAAGACCCAGACGGCCCTCGAGATCCGGCAACAGGCCTGGTGGACCCAGCTCGCGGGCGGGTACCACGTATACGGCCACAACGACGCCTGGCAGGCCCCACATGATTGGCAGAAGTGGGTCGACTCGCCCGGCTCCCGCGACCTCAAGGTCTTCCGCAACGTGATGACGTCCCTGCCGGAATGGTGGGACCTGGTTCCCGACCAATCCCTGCTGGTCTCCGGCGCGGGGTCGGGGTTCTCCCTGAATGCGGCCGCCCGGTCGGCATCGAGCCGGTGGGCGATCATTTATCTCAGCGGTCCCTCTACCGTCGCGCTCCGCCCCGGCCTGCTCGGCCCGGGCCGGACCGTCCGCGCCTCGTGGATCAACCCCTCCACCGGTGCCCGCACCCCCGCCGGCTCCTCGTCCTCGTTCACGACTCCATCCGGGTGGTCGGATGCCGTCCTCGTGCTGGAGGCGTCCTGACCCGGCAATGCTATACTCCGAACGATGAGGAAAGTCGCATTCCTGTCCGCCGCGCACATTCACACCCGGGGGTTCATGGAGACGATAAAAAAGGAAAGGCTCTTCGAGATCGCGGCGGTGTGGGACAACGTTCCCAACCGGGGACGCGCGTACGCGGAACAGGCGGGCGGTCGGTTCATTGCAGATCGCTCGGCAATCTGCCGGGACCGGTCGATCGAGGGCGTCATCATCACCTCCGAGAACATGACCAAGCTCCCGCTCCTGCTCGACGCGATCCGGGCCGGGAAGACGATCATGTGCGAGAAGCCCGTGGCGATGGGGCGCGCCGGGGCCGCCGCAATCCGGCGCGCCATGAAGGCTTCGCGCCGGGCCAGGATCGTCTCCGGTTACTACATCCCGTACGGCTCGTTCGGCCGCACGCTGAAGGCGTTCCTGGCATCGGGCCGGCTGGGCAGGCCGCTGGCCGTCCAGTACCGGAACTGCCACCAGGGGGCCTTCGGCCGGTGGTTCGACAGCCCGGACCTGGCCTGGTTCACGAAGAAGCGGCTGGCCGGAGGCGGAGGATTCCTCGACCTGGGAACGCATGCCGTCCACGGCCTCACGTGGCTCTTCGGCCCCGTGGCGTCGGCGTCCGCCGTGATCCTGAACCAGACCGGCCTCTACCCCGGAATCGACGACACCGGCCGCGCGATCCTGCACTTCCGTAGCGGCGTGCTCGCGGGCGTCGAGGCGGGGTGGACCAGTCACTCGGGGGCCAATCCGTTCCTGTTGACCGGGACGAAGGGCGCCGTCGACCTGGTGGACGGCCGGATCCGGTTCCAGCCCGCGGGCGGCAAGCCGGAATTCCTGGCCCCGAAGCCGGGCGTGCCGGGGGGAGTGCGGCGGCTGGCCGCGCTCATGGCGGGCCGGATCCCGGAAAGGGAGTGGCGGGCCGACGTCGAGAGCTTCCTCCAAGCCGGCGAGGCGATGGAGGCCTGCTACCGCTCCGCGGCGACGGGCCGGACCATCAAACTGGCGCGGTGACGCCGGGCATCGGCCCGGCCGGCTGGCGGCGGTGCGGGCTGGTCATCCCCCGGAACGCGACCGGCCCCGGATCGGAAGTGGTCGGCGACCCGTGCGTGGTGTGGGACGAGGACATCGACGGCTGGCGCATGTTCCTCTTCTACTCCCCGCCGGGCTGCGGCCAGGCGATCTGCCCAGCGGGACTGGGTGATGGCCCGGGCCGCTGGCAGGTCGAGGGGCCCCTGGTCTTTACGAATCCCCGGGATATCCTGGGCGGTGGTACGCACAAGCCGTTCGTGGTCATGGACGCGCGCCGGCCCAACCACGCCGCCCGAATCGACGGCAGGTTCCGGCTCCTGACCGTGAGCTGGGGGGACGGCCACAAGGTGGTCCAGGTCGCCACGGCGGGCAAGCTGGCGGGTCCCTGGACGGTCCGGACGGGTCCCCTGATCCCGCGCGGGGCGGCCGGCGACTTCGACGGGAAGCATGTGGACGCCGTGACCGGGTTTCACTTCCCCGAACGGAACGAACTCCTGTACTTCTACATGGGCTATCCGGAGCGGCCCCAGGACCGCCGGATCAGCCCGCTCGGCAACGCCCAGGCCGCCGCGGTTCAGGGCGTGGGGGAATGCGGCGTCAGGAAGCTCGGCGTGATCCTGCCGCCCTGCCAGACGTCCGGGCACTGGGCCTCGGGCTGGGTCGGGGGCCTCCAGATCCTGCCGGGGAAGGAGCACCGGTGGGTCGCAGTCGTGAACGCGTCGCCCACAGCGCCCCGGCACGACTCCACCGAGATCTTCCGCGAGGAGCCGCCGCCCAGCCTGGGTGGGTTCGCCTACTGCGATGAAGAGTGGCCGATCCGGGGATGGGAGTGGGCTCCCGGGCCCATCGAAGAGATCGAGGCCATTCCTTCCGAAGCCGTTGCGGCGGGCGAGGGCGTGAACCTCTGGCGCCAGCACATCCTCGCTCTTCCCGACGGACGCTGGATCCTGTACTACAACAGCGGCTCCTACGGCCGCGAACAGCTCTACGCGAAGGAGACGGGTGGGCCGTGATCCCGGAGCGGGTTGACGGCACCAGCGATGTATAGGACGATGTATATATGGTCCGCAAGCAAGTCTACATCCTTGAGGAGCAGGAAGCCCTGCTGAAGCGGGTCGCGGGCAGGAACCGGGCCACGGAGGCGGCGTTGATCCGGGCCGGCCTGGACCACGTCCTCCGCGGTTCCACGGGTGGGTACCGGGATCCTGCGGCTTGGGAGCGGCTCAAGGCTGCCATGGACCGCCGCGGGCGCGCCTCGGCCGGGCCGGCGCGGAAGCGGTGGAGTCGCGAGGAGCTCTACGATCGCCCGGTTCTTCGTTGACACCAACGTCCTCGTCTACGCCTTCGATCCCTCGCACGCGGCCAAGCACGAACGCGCCAAGGCCGTAGTCAGGACCCTCGGCGACCTGAAGGCGGGCGTCGTCAGCGCCCAGGTGCTGATGGAGTTCCATGCGGTGCTCACCCGGAAGATCTCTCCGCCCGTGCCGCGTGCCACCGCCCGCGCGCACGTCGAGGATTTCGCTCGGTCGTGGGAGGTCGTCCCCCTGGACGGGGCGGTGGTCCTCGAAGCCCTGCGGGGCGTGAAGGACCACGGGTTTGCGCCGTGGGACGCCCAAGTCTGGGCGGCGGCCCGGCTGAACCGCATCGGAACGGTGTTGAGCGAGGATTTCGCCGACGGGCGGTACGCCGACGGCGTCCGGTTCGTCAACCCCTTCGCGGCGGGATTCCAGCCGGCGTCACTGGAGACCTGACTGCTTCGGCGATCGTCCCGCACGGGGCGAATGCGTCTCGTGTACCGTCGTGCTCGCGTACCGGGGCGAGCCCTACTCCGCGGCCTACGTCCAGGGCATCTCGGGGGCGGCGTTCCACGTGGGCGGCATATGCCCGTGCGCCCCCACGTGCACGCCCGGGATCGACCCCGCCGACCTGGTCCGGCTCTTCGGGTACGCCGCCGAGCAGATCGAGATTCCTCAGAAGGGCCCCGAGCAGGACGCGCCTTTGGCGCGGCTGATCGCGCGGGTCAAGGACGAGATCCGCGCCGGGCGCCCCGCCCTGGTCTGGAACGCGTTCACCACGGCCGAGTGGGACGTCGTCTGCGGGTTCGACGCGCGCCCGGCCGAGGTCGCCTCGCTCAAGGAGGCGATCCGCCACGCCCGCTCCGAGCGCAACAGGGAGAAGCTCGGCGGCGAAGGCTGGGTGTTCCTGGACGGCCTCCTGTGCTACGAACGCTGGGCCCGGGACTTCCGGACGAAGCCGGACAAGAAGCGCGATGCCGGTGACGCCTACTGCTACGGGATCTTCCGGAGCACGCACCGGGCGGCATCCGGGTGCCTGAGAGAGTTGGCCCCCCGGTACCCGGCGGCCTCGGGTCATCTGCAGGCCGCGGCGGGGCACTTCGCCGCCGAGGCGGACATCCTCGACTCGGGCGAGTCCCTGCTGTGGTGGAACTCGCCCGAGGGTCCCGACGTGGCACGTAACGCTCGTGCCGCGGACCTGCTCGACCGCGCGTGCGCGCTGTACCGGCAGGGGGTCGAAGAAATCGAAAAGGCGGTTGCCGCGGTCTGATCCGGCCGGAATCCGGGGTCGGCGCTAGATCTTCAGTCCGGCTCCGCGGGGGAACCAGGGCGGGATATTGACAGGGGAGCGGCCCTTTGCCGGGATCTCCCCGAAGATGACGCGGACGGCCGAGGCCTGGCTGAAACCCGTTTCGTCGAACGTGCACACGAGCATCTCGGCCGACGGCGCGTACCGGGCGAGGTAGGGGTCGCCGCCCAGAGCTGACGCCAGCCTCGCCAGTTCTCCTTGCGGGGGGGACTCTCTGTGAGTCGCATAGCGGGTGAAGTGGACTCATCCTGGCGGGGCGAGTATACTGGCGGGCGTGGAAAGAACGTGGAAAGATTGTGGGTGTGAGGAAAGGGAGGATGGACGATGCCGACGCTGACTCAGCCCAGGGATATCTTCTCCAACATCGCGCCTCAGGACTACCTGTCGCTGTTTGAGGGACCCCGCCCGAAGTACCAGGAGGTCCTCGGATTGCTCGCGTTCAAGAAGGCGGATGTTGCGAAGGCCACGGAGGTGCCGCTGAACTCGGTCCGCTACGACGAGAAGATGCCCAAGGAGCTCGCGGACCGGATTGAGGAGTGGGCGAACCTTCTCAACCTCGTCGCCGGTCACTTCGCCGGCGACGCGAAAAGGACGACTATGTGGTTCGCCGCGCAGAACCCCATGCTGGGGAACATGTCGCCGCGCGACATGGTGCGATTCGGGAGATACAGCAAGCTCCTGAAGTTCATCCTCAACGCCCTGAGCGGGAACAAGAGGTAGGCGGGCGTCCGGGGCTGGCCGAAATGCCGGACGCACCTTCGGGCGGGCGGCAAGCCAGGGAGTTCTTCATCCTCGACCAATTCACGGTTGGGGATATTCGGAGGTGGCTCAGCCTGCGCGATGAGATCATCAGGATGCACTGGGACTTCTTCAGCGACCTGGCGTATCGACGATCCAAGATCATCGACAAGCTCAGGGACGCCCTGCGAGAGGCCGCCGGGAGGGATTTCGTGTTCCACGGGTATCAGCGCGTCGTCGCGTACCGATACTCCCGCGAGCCCTTGGCAGTGGAGGGAAGCCTTCTGGAGCCCGGGGGCCGGTTCAACATCGGCGACATTGACCGGAGGTTCCCGGTGTTCCCGGCGCTCTACATGGGAGAGGACAAAGCCACCGCGATGCAGGAGGTGCTCTGCACGCCGACGGGGAAGGGCGACGGGAAGACCGATCTGGACTACGCCCTGACGAATCCTGAATCGGTGCTGGTCGTGTCGGTTAGTGGGAGGCTGGAATCCGTCATCGACTTGAGCAAGCCAGACCGACTCGCTCGGTTCCTCGGGTTGATCAAGGATTTCGATGTGCCCAAGGGAGTGCTCCGGACGGCATCCAAGCACAAGATCCCGCTGGACGTGGTGCGGAGCGTCGATGGGTTGACGCGGGCCATACTGAACCCGAACTGGCGCGAGTGGCCCATGCTCTTCGACGTCCCCGCAAGCCCCCAGATCTTCGGGCAGTTGGTCATGGACGCCGGCATCGAGGGCATCGTGTACCCATCCAGGTATGGCGCCAAGACTTGCCTGGCGGTGTACCCGCAGAACTTCCGGGAGACCGGGTCGTACGTCGAGTTGGACCACCAGCCCCCCGTGCCGCTCAGATGGCGGAAGCTGGACTCGAGTACGTGGCACGAGGTGGCGTGCGCCGAGGTGCCGGTGGCGAGCGCCGGGGAGCTTAGGACGTTGCTGCCCGGGTCAGCCGTTCAGGAGCTGATGGTCAGAATACGCAGCCTCAGAGTGGTGAGGTGGCTGTTGGGCGGGCGAAGTGACAACTGAGCCACTTTCTTGCCGTTGCATTGGAGGATCCGCGATCGCGGTCTTCCTCACGCTGTCCGTGGTGGCAAGCGCAGACCAATCAACGACATGGTTCATGGATGCATTGCCTCAAGGTGCCTGCCTGTCGACGAGGAAGGAAGTCCGTTCGCATTGCAGGCCATGGGGGACCGCTGCAGGCGATTCCTCAAGTACGGCAAGGCGCTCGAGTACTATCGACGAGCACTCCCGGGAATCCGAGCGATCCAGGACGCCAGTATCACGCGTGTGTTGGAATCGGAGAACAGCCGCAGACTGATTGCCAGGCCTCCTCTTCCTCCGCTGACACGCGAACCGGATTGGGAACACACCGCGCGAGACCTGGAGAACACGATCCACCAAGTCGACGATGCGGTGAACGGCCGATGATATCAGCACGGACTGAGGCGGCCCTCCCGCGTCCGGTGGTCTGAGGGCGGGAATACCTAGATCTTCAGTCCGGCTCCGCGGGGGAACCAGGGCGGGATGGTGACGGGGGAGCGGCCCCTGGCCGGCACCTCCCCGAAGATGACGCGGACGGCCGAGGCCTGGCTGAACCCCGTTTCGTCGAACGTGCACACGAGCATCTCGGCCGACGGCGCGTACCTTGCTATGAAGGGATCGCCGAACAGGCAGACGACCACGGGCTTTCCGCAGTTGAGAATCCCGGCGTAGAAGAGCTCCATGATCGCCCGGTGCGGGAGGATGGTCCCGACCCCGTAGCTCGGGATGCCGAAGATGTCCAGGAAGACGACGTCCGAGGCCGCAATGGCGTGATTGAGCTTCGCCTTGTCGTCGCCCCCGAACTCGGGGATGATCTCGATCTCGTCGACCGTGAGGCCGCGCTTCCGGAGGAGATCGGGAACGGCGTCGTCGTAGGGCCGGTGCCCCTTGCGGACCGCGAGTTCCCGGTCGGGGTTGTACCCGCTGATCACGAGGGCCCGACGGCCCTTCATGCCCCGAAGGGGCATGCGCGCCCGCGTGTTGCGCAGCACGGTGACCGCCCGGTCCGTGACGCGCCGCGTGAACGCCTCGTGTCTCGCCGGGTCCACGGCTTCCCGGTACCGGTCGGGCGGGAGCGGCACGCCGCGGTCCCGGTCGAGGCCGAGCCGCTGTTTCACCGTGAGATTACGCCGCACGGCGTCGTCGAGCCGCGCCGCCGGGATCGCGCCGTCGCGGGCGCCCTTGAGGATGCCCTCGTATTCCTGGTCGAGGGTGCCGGGGTCGAAGACGAGGATGATGTCGTTCCCGGCCTGGATGGCCTTGCACGCCGCTTCGGCCCGCGTGTACCGGTTGTTGACGCCGCCCATGTTGAACGCATCCGTCATGGCCACGCCCCGGAACCCGAGCTTCTTCTTGAGGATGCCGGTCACGACCTCCTTCGAGAGCGAGGAGGGGACGGGGAGGCCGTCGGCGGGATGCCGCTCCTTGATCAGCGACGGAACGTCGAGATGCGCGACCATGACCCCCATGAGATCGGCCTTCCGGATCGCCTCCGCGTACGGCCGGTGCCAGATCCTCTGCATCCGGGCCCGCGACTCCGGGATCCAGGCGGCGGCCATGTGCTGGTCCATCTCCGTGGACCCGCTGCCCGGGAAGTGCTTGGCGAGCGCGGCCATCCCGTGCTCCTGGAGGCCCCTGACGTTGGCGACCCCGAGCCGGGTGATCTGCGCCGGGTCGTCGCCCCAGGCCCGCGTGTTGCCGTCCGGGTAGAGGTGGTTGACGTGGACGTCGAACACGGGGGCCGCGGTCATGTGAACGCCCGCCGCGCGTCCCTCGGTCGCCGTGATCCGGCCGATCTCGTACTCGTCCTTCGGGCTGGCGCCCGCGCCCCGGGCCATCTGCCGCGGGAACAGCGTCCCCCCGTCGAGCATGTACCCGACGCCGGCTTCGAAGTCCACGGCGACGAGCATGGGGATGTCGACCTCGCGCTGGATGACCTCGTTGCAGTCGCGCAGGTTGACCAGCGCGTTCTTGACCTGGAAGTACCCGCCCAGGTGGAACCGCTTCATCCGCTCGAGGATGCCCGGCAGGCTGTTGAGGTCGAGCCCGAAGAAGCAGACGTTCAGAAGCTGGCCGGCCTTCTGCTCCAGGGTCATCCCCGCGAGCGTCCGCTCGACCCAGCGATCGTCCGTCCTGCCGCGTGCCATCTCGCGGTGCATTGTACTACCGCGCGGATGGCCTACAATACCCCTCGATGATCCTGGAGGCGTTGATCGTGGTCCTGGCGACGGCCGGGCGTACCGAGACCCCGGGCCCTTTCATGGGCGTTTACGTGGGGCAGTCCGGCGAGGCGAAGGTGACTCCCGAGGGCGAGGGCGTCTGGCGAGCGGTCGTCGACCTGGGGACAAAGCGCATCGTGCTCCGCGGGCGCGTCGAGGAGGGGCGGCTGGTCCTCCTCCGGCCGGGGGACGCGGGATGCGTCACGGCGTGGTCGGTGGCCGGTCCCTACCGGCAGGAGGGCAAGGGAGGCTGGGAACTCCTCGACACGGCTTTCCCGCCGGAGGAGCCGGGAACCCCGGGCGTCGTGTGGCGGCCGCTGGCAGGAGATCCGGCCAATCCGGCGGTGGCGGACCTGGGGCGCCGGGTGGGCGGCGAGGACTGCGCCGCGTACCTGCGCGCCGTGGTCACGTCGCCGGCGGACCAGGACGCCGCGCTCGAGGTCGGGGCGACGAACCCGGTCAAGGCGTGGCTGAATGGCGCCGTCGTGGTCACCGACGGCGGGATGCGCGCGCTCGACCCCGCCCAGAACCGGGTCAAGGTCAAGCTCGCGAAGGGCGCGAACGTGCTCGTGCTCAAGGTCGCGCAGGACGGCTACTCGTGGCTGGCGGCCGCCGCGTTCCGGGGGGCGCGCGACCTCGCGGGCGTCGCCGGGGACCGGGACGGCCTTCCGGCCTGGAGAGGCGTCATCGAGGGCGCCGTTCTCGCGGCGGGCCCGGCGGACCGGAGCGTCGGGCCGGTCGCGTTCGCGCGCGTGAACCGGCATCCGCCGTCGCTGGGCCGGAAGCCTCCCAAGGACGCGATCGTGCTGCTCTCGATCACGGACGGGGAGCCGCCGCTCGATGCCTGGACCAACGGAAAGTGGCAGCGGCTCCCGGGCGGCGTCATGGAAGCCGGGGGCGGCGACACCCGGACGAAGCGCAAGTTCGGATCCTGCCGCCTCCACGTCGAGTTCATGACCCCGTACCAGCCCGGCTCGGACCGGGACCGCGGCAACAGCGGCGTCTACCTCCAGGACCGGTACGAAGTCCAGATCCTCGAGACCTTCGCGCTCGACTCCGACCCCGGGGTCTGCGGCGCGATCTACCGGGTGGCGGCGCCCAAGGTCGAGGCGTCCCTGCCCATGCTCGCCTGGCAGACGTTCGACATCGACTTCCGGGCCCCGAGGTTGAAGCCGGACGGGACCGTGGAGGCGCCGGCCGTGATCTCGGTTGTCCAGAACGGGATCCCGGTCATCGGGAACGTCCCGGTGCCGAACCAGACCGGCGGGGGACCCGGGGGAGCGGTCGCCGAGGGCCCGATCCGGCTCCAGGACCACGGCGCGCGGGTCCGGTTCCGGAATATCTGGCTGGTGCCCCTCCCGCGCTGACCGGCCGGCTACTGGCTAGTCGTCGCCGATGGCGCGGCCGGCTTTGCGGCGTCCGAGTACCAGTCGGTGATGCTGGGCGTCCGTCCCTGCTTGACGAGGCTGGCCATGTCCCTGATCTTCCCGACCGACTCCGGCCAGGCTGTCTCGCAGAGCTTGAGGTACTCGAGGGCATCGTCCTTGTCCCCGGCCGAGAGCATTTCCCCGATCAGCTCGAAGCTCGGCATGGCGACACGGACCGCCGGATCGGCGGCATCCTGGCAGGCCTTCTTCATGTAGTCCCGCATGGCGGCCCTGTCGCCGGAGGCCAGCGCGACTCGGGCCAGGACGATCTCGGCCTTCTGCCGGAAGTACGACGTGGTCCCGGAAGATTCCGCGGCGAGCACTTCGGTGGCGCGATCCCGGGCCTTCGTCGTGTCCCCGGCCTCGAGGGCCGCTTCCGCGATGTCGTTGAGCAGGAACTGCTTGCGATGTCCGCGCTGGAGCTGGAACGCCTTCTCGAGCTCGGCGATCGTCTTCTCCCACAGGTTCTTCTTCTCATCCGGCTGGGCCCGTCTGGCGAGGGATTCGTAGGCCGACGCCAGCCGCTTGTGCCAGTAGGGGTCGTCGGGATCCAGCGAGATCGCGCGCTCAAGCAGTTCGGCGCCGAGCTTGGCATTGTCCGCCGAGAGGTATCCGGCCGCGTTGCCCAGCACCCTGGCGTCGTTCCGGTGCTTGCGGATGGCTTCCAGCCAGAGCTCCTTCAGCCGGTCCCAGTTCTCTGGCGACTGATACCGGTTGAGACGAGGGGAATCCACCCCCAGGATATCCGCCTCCGGCTGGTTCTTCACGAGCCAGGTCAGGTGCCCGGCCCACTCTTCGACCGGCGCGTTCCGGCCGGCGCCCATGGCCCGGTGCGAATAGTACCCGATCAGCTGAACCCTGGAATTCGCGTCGGCGGGATCCTTCCGGAGCTGGGCCTCCAAGTCCTTGGCGTCCTGCTCCGAGAGGCTCGAACCGGCGTAGGCCATGCTTCGACAGGCCTCGAGGCGTGTCTCCCGGCTGACGTGGTAGCCGGCTTCGGCGAAGGTGCCGGCCAGCAGGAGGGAGCAGAGCATCGTCACGGCCGTCAGAATCCTCTTCATGAACGCCTCCGTTTCACAGGGTTCAGTAGTAGGACAGGCACAGGCCGAAGTCCGGCGCTCTGTCTCCGTTGAGAAGGGCTCTGTAGTCCTTGAGTTGATCGGTCTCGATGTTGTTGGAGTCCCATTTCATGCAGAGGTCCAGGAACCTGACGACCGCCTTCCGCTCGCCGCGCAGGGACAGGTCGGATGCGAGCGCGAGGTTGGGGCCGAACCAGGAAGACTGGTCGTTGTGCGTGATGCGTCCGGATGCGAGCAGGCAGGTCTTCGCCTCCTCCGTCCTCCCCGCGGCCAGTGCGACACCGCCCAGCACGGTCCACGCCTTGTGGAGGGCGATGGGGAGGTACCAGTTGTCCTTCATCTTCCCGGTCATGGCCAGCGCCTCGCAGGCGTACGCCGAAGCAGTGGCG
>Ga0315294_10003484_pt1 | contig 17139 bp, 14 predicted proteins | sample YL17G13_40_MG_FD_203626 | JGI IMG/M metagenome (GOLD analysis project Ga0315294, IMG submission 203626) | Sediment microbial communities from Yellowstone Lake, YNP, Wyoming, USA - YL17G13_40 | ecosystem: Environmental > Aquatic > Freshwater > Lake > Sediment | place: USA: Wyoming | collected... | reverse complement strand
AATAGTACATCGTCGTCGAAAGCGTCATTGGTGTCGGCGTAAAATCCTGCACCTGCTCCGGCTTTATTCCCAGGCTCCTCACCTCCCCTGCCAGCTCCGACATGTCACTCTCCGTTGAACCCGGATGGGATGAAATAAAATATGGAATAATCTCATACTTCAAACCTTCCCTGACTTTTATCCTTTCAAATTGCTCCTTAAGCTTTCTGAAAAGAGTAAATGGAACTTTTCTCATAAGATTAAGTACATGCGGTGAGGTATGCTCTGGAGCAACTTTCAGCCTGCCCGATACATGATTCATTTCGAGCTCTTCAAGATATTCTCGCTCACTGGTTCCTGCATTTTTATTCCACTCATGGAAAAGAAGGTCATACCTGACTCCACTTCCTATAAAAGCCTTTTTTACTCCGGGAATCCTGTTCACTTTTCGGTACAGTGCAGTAAGACCACTGTGATCTGTGTCAAGGTTTCCACATACCTGTGGCCATGTGCATGAAGGACGTGAACACTTCAGACATAATTCAAAATCCTTCCCTTTCATTGAATACATGTTTGCCGACGGTCCTCCCAGGTCCGAAAGGTAACCTTTGAATCCCGGCATAGTCTTTACCTTTTCAATCTCTGCAAGAATTGATTTCTCTGACCGTTTTACGATCTGCTTACCCTGGTGCGCAGCAATAGCGCAGAAACTGCATCCGCCGAAACATCCCCTGTGGATGTTGATTGAGAATTTGATCATTTCGTAGGCAGGGATGGAGCCCTTGTTGTTGTACCTGGGGTGAGGCAGGTAACTGTATGGCAGGTCGTATGTCTGGTCCGCTTCTGCTTCGGTCATAGGGTGAAACGGTGGATTTACAATAACATTCATCTCGCCTGAGGGCTCGATGAGCCTGGCTGCATTAATCTTATTTGACTCCTTTTCAAAAATCATGAAATTGGATGCGAAAACTTTTTTATCAGCTTTACACTTTTCATAAGAACTTAGATGAATATCCTTCCAATTTTTATTTATTGGCAGCGCAATATTTTTATTCCTTACAATGACTGTCTGGGGTATGGTTGTAAGAGATAAAAATGGAATTCCTTTTAACAGCAGTTTTATCAATTCCCTGATGGGCTGTTCACCCATTCCATAAATCAGCATATCGGCTCCGCTACCTAAAATTATTGAGGGTTCAAGCTTATCTTTCCAGTAGTCATAGTGCGAAAGCCGTCTCATAGAAGCTTCAATGCCTCCCAGTACAACAGGTACCCTGGGATAAAGTCTTTTCAGAATATTCGTGTACACAATTGTCGGATAGTCAGGCCGGAATCCTGATTTTCCTCCCGGTGTATAAGCATCATCGGACCGTAAACGGCGGGCTGCTGTGTAATGGTTTACCATTGAATCCATATTGCCCGCTGTAATCCCAAAGAAGTATTTCGGGATTCCCAGTTTACGGAAATCACGCAGATCATCTTTCCAGTTGGGCTGTGGAACCAAAGCGACACGAAATCCTTCTGCTTCAATTACTCTGCCGATTACTGCAGGTCCGAAGGAAGGATGATCGACATGTGCGTCACCGCTGAAAATAATAACATCAGGCTGGTCCCAACCTAATGTTTCAATCTCCTTCTTAGTGGTCGGCAAGAAATTTGCCACCCTTTTTGTAAGATCACTCACGTAGTAAAATTACTCGATTTTAGTATCTTGCCTATAATTGCAGGAAAATTGCCGGTATCAGGCTAACACAATAATGAGCTGATTAATTATCCGGGACTTAAATAAATCATTGAAAAAGACATTAAATATATTATTCTTTATCCTCGTGCTGTTTCAGTCCGGACAGGTTGCTATTTGTCAGCGGGAAATTAAAAGGACGAAAGTCGGATTGGCTCTTAGCGGAGGGGGGGCACTCGGCATGGCTCATGTAGGCGTTCTTAAGGTTATGGAGGAAGCCGGCCTCAGACCTGATTATATTACTGGTGTAAGCATGGGCAGTATCGTGGGCGGGATGTATTCACTGGGCTATTCGGCTGACAGTCTGCACAAAATTCTGAAAGGAATGAACTGGGATCTTATTTTATCCAACAACATTGAAGAGAACAAAGTAATTTTCCCTGAGAAAGAACACTTTAATAACAGCATAATTTCACTTCCTCTGTCATCAAGGAAAGTCAAGCTTCCTTCAGGGCTCATAAACGGTCAGCAGGTTGAAAATATCTTCAGTTATTATGCCTGGCCGGCTGCCGGTATAAACGATTTCACAAGATTGCCGATTCCATTCATGTGCCTGGCAGCAGATTTACTTACCGGCAAATTGGTTGAACTCCGTACCGGATATCTTCCTGATGCTCTCAGAGCAAGCAGTGCGGTACCAACGATATTTACACCGATAAAGATAGATTCTGCTTTGCTGGTAGACGGCGGTGTCCTGAGAAACTATGCAGCAGAAGAGGCCAGGAAGATGGGAGCTGATATTGTAATCGGATCTTATACTGGTTTTCAGACCTACTCGGAAGATGAATTAAAGTCATTGCCGGGAATAATCAAGCAGATCACTTTCCAGAGAAGCTATGAAGACTACCAGATTCAGAAGAAGTTGACTAATGTGCTCATTGAACCGAAGGTCAGGGAATTTCCTTCAACTCTGTTTTCAAATATTGACACCATTGTTGAAAGAGGATACAAGGCGGCTTTACCTCACAAAGAATATTTCAGGAAGCTGGCGGATTCGCTTAATATTATCTGTCCGCAGAAACCAGTTGAAAACATACTTGACAACCAGGTTTTCACTTTTGACAAGATTGAAGTAACCGGCAATGTATTATACAAGGATTATCAAATACTTGGAGTTCTTGGAATAGCCCCCGGGGATAAAATAGACAAGGATATTCTCAGAGAGAAAATAGATCTTCTTTATGGCAAAACATGGTTTGAAAAAGCAAAGTACAGGATAACTTCACGGAATGACTCCCTGATATTAACAGTTGACTGCATTGACCATCCTAAATCAATGCTCTATGGAGGAGTCTATTATAACAATAATATCGGAGCAGGAATAGTCTTCAGGATGACATTCAAGGATCCCATCTCACAAAAATCCTTTATTGACTTTGATTCATTTATTGGTCAGTCTTACAGGCTTAAACTCACTATGATTCAGTATATTGACCGGAATCAGAAATTCGGATTATCTGCAGTATTCTTTGCGGATAATACCCGCCTGCCTATGGTCGAAATCAGAAAAGAAACAGGCAGCGCCTATTACCGGAATAATTACATCAGAGCCGGGATGAGTAAATACCTTGGATTGAATCATCTGATGGATGTTTCCGTAAGCCTGGAAAATAGTTCTTTTAATCCTGATTATATATCATTAAACCAACTCAGAAAAATAACATACAGGTCTTTGTCCGAAAGTTTCTCGTACAAAATAAACACCCTTGATACAAAGCATTTTCCAAACAAAGGACTTTTATTTCAGATATCTGTCAATACCTCCAGGCTTTTATCAGGGAAAATACAGACAGATAATAACAAAAAAACCTACACTTCAGATTTTCCCTATGATTTCCTTTTTAAAAGATCTTATTCTGTTGCCGGAGATATAAGACGATATTTTTCTCCTGGCAGAAAGCTTACTCTTTCAGCCGGGTTGGATGTTTTATTTACACATACAAACGATTCAATTACATCGCCTCATGATTATTATTTCACCGGAGGACAGGAAAGTGCCTTCGACAGATCAATACCTCTGACAGGATTTCATACTGGTGAAATAGCAGTTGAAAGGTATGCCGGAGTCAGGTTTGATGCTGATCTTGAATTTCATAAGGACCTTCATTTAAGTCTGTTGACGAATGTTGCAATCGCTAAGGAACCGGGAAGAAGTGAGAATTATTCGGTCCTGGGCGGATACGGACTGGGAGTTGGCTATATGTCAATTATTGGACCATTGAAGATCGGAATTATGAATGGATTCAGCAGCAGTGAAAGATACTATAATGCCATAAAGGGTTATATCAGTATTGGATTTAACTTTTAATTGACTGTCTTTTAAAGCCCGAAAATCCGAAATATTGTCATATTTTAATGCCTCATGTTCAATGTTTCAGTGATTCTTGCCAACGGCCTGATTGTTGTATATAGTAACAGGTTAAACTTAAATGCATTCCGGAAAATATAAATAAAGTGAATTAGCTTGTGAATACAACCAAAGTCATATTGCAACATAAACAGCTCTGCAAATTGGTATCAGAAAAGAGGATCAAACAAAGCCTTGATATACTGCAGGATATGATTTCAGTATCCTCTCTGGGCGACCTTCGCGATGAGTATAACAATATTGTTATGACTTACAGGAATATGCTCAGTTACACAATTGAAGGTATAAATGATCCTGAACGCAATAAGATTTATCTTAAACTGATCCAGTCAATTCTTGGCCTTGCTGACCGCCTGAGACAGGACATATTGTCACATTATTCAGGCTGGCATACATACTGGGTGATGCAGCAAACCCTCAAAGAACAGAAGCTGACAGGGAAAACCCTGGTAGAAACGGTTGATGATCTGATGTTTAAATCAGAACTTGATGAATGGCTCAAACTGAGCAATGAAATAAATCCTGATCCCCAATCGGAGCTCTCATTAAAGCATAAGGAACTTATCCGGAAAATCTTCAATCATTTATGGCTGACCGACTATTATGGTGAAGCCGAGGATAGTCTGGTAAGGATAATAATGAGTTCCGGAAAGTTCAGGTGGTTTGAATCGAGTCTTTTTGTCAGTGCTATAACTCTCAGTGCTTTAAGGACCTTTCAAATTGAAAAGCTGTTCTGCCTGATCAGCTTTTATGAAGGAGGACCTGACCAGGTTATGGAAAGGGCTCTTTCGGGTCTGATACTTAATCTTCATTATTATAATTCAAGGATCCTGCTGTACCCTGAAATAACATCAAGGATTAAAGAAATGAGCAAAGAGAGCAGGTTCAGGGAGCACTGCAGGATAATAGTATTGCAGACAATACGTTCACGGGAAACCGAAAATCTTAGCAGAAAGCTTAATAATGAGATTCTCCCAAAGGTGGCAAAGCTTAAACCCAGGATTGAGGAGAAGCTTGATCTGGATAATATACTTCCTAAAGACAAATATGAAGAAAAGAATCCCGACTGGTCAGAAATGTTCAGCGATTCTGAAGAGATATTCAAAACAATGGAGGAACTTACCAACCTCCAGATGGAAGGGGCTGATGTATATATGTCGGCCTTTGCAAACCTTAAGCATTTCGACTTCTTCAAGGACTTTCACAACTGGTTTGTTCCGTTTTATCCCGACCATGAAATTTTAAATGAAATATTCCATGATGAAATTCTCGGACCTGGAACCAATGAGCTTGCTGAAGCGCTCTATAAAACACCCTTTATATGCAACTCTGACAAATATTCCCTCTTGCTTAACCTGAAATATCTTCCCTCATCGCAAAAAACCATGATGCTTAAAGTTTTCAGGATGGAGCTTGACGGTCTTCAGCAACTTGAGGGAGAGGAAGCAGCAACTGATCCTTACCGAAGTTTCCGTACAAATGTTACTCAGTACCTGCAGGATATTTACAGGTTTTTCAAACTATCTCCATACAGGAAAGAATTTGAGGATCTTTTCTCAGGTAAGCTTGATATTTATAATTCTGAGTTTTTCAGGATTACATGCAATGCTCAGGAGGCTGAAGCCGGTCTGGCTGATTATTTTTTCAGCAAAAACTATTATCCGGATGCTCTTGATCTTTTTCTCAGGATGGCAAAGGAGAAACCTGATGATTCACAACTATATGAAAAAATTGCATTCTGCTATCAGCAGGAAGAAAACTATGAAGAAGCACTCAGATATTACCAGAGGGCAGAACTTATAGACAGGAAAATCTGGACATTGAAAAAGATTGGTTTGTGTCTTCGCCGTCTGGGCAAAAAAGAGGAGGCTCTGGATTATTATCTCCAGGCAGGTGCAATGGATCCTGAAGATATGCATACAGCAATTATGACCGGACATTGTTATCTTGATCTTCGCGATTATGAATCTGCATTGAGATACTATTTCAGGGTTGAATATACTGATCCCGGAAACCTGAAGATCCTTCGACCGATAGCATTCTGCTATTTTGCCCTTAGCCGGTTTGCAGATTCTGAAAAGTATTATGAGAGGCTATCTTCAGGTAAACTGAATGCTCACGACTATATAAACAAAGGACATCTTTCCTTATGCAGTGGAAAGAAAAAAGAAGCAATTGACTTTTACCGGCTGGGAATTAACAGTGGTGAGATATCCATGGAAGAATTTATGTCAATTTTTGAAGAAGACCAGCCGCTTTTGCTGTCGCTGGGCGTGAACCGGGAAGATCTGCCAATACTGCTTGATTACCTTTTATTTTCCATCGGTTGACAGGGTGGTGTCGCGATCATTATGGAACGGCCGGGGAGGCATAGGTCCCTGAGGACGAGGTCCCTGGCCTGGATTTCGGTCAGGAAATCGTCTTCTGTCATTTTTGAATCCAGTTGTATCGTTATCCCGCCTTTTTCTATTCTGTCTCATCATTTCCTGACGCTTTTCATCCATTTCTTTCAGACGTGCAAGCTGTTCTTTTGTAAGGTTCGAATCGAGCTCCTTCCTCATTGCCCTGACATTTGCATCAAGTTCCTTCCTGAAATTGTTCTGGGTTTCACTGTTAAGTTTGCCGTATTTGTCAAGGATAAGGTCAATTTTTGCTTTCTGAGCATCGTCAGGCTGTATTGTTCTGTAAAATCCCTCCCTGAATCGTTCCTCGGAGAAATACATCCTTACCGGTTTCAGCCTGTGCAGGCGCAACTGTGCTGAAACGAGCATCCCAATTACAAATCCTATTATGAGGGTAATAATGCCAAGCAATACTGGTCGTGTTTTCATAAGAATTTCAATTTCCTGTTAAGAGACACAAAATGCTTTCATCATAGCTGCTTCCCAATCCCAGAAATGAATCAAAGGATAGGGAACCCTGAACAATAAAAATAGAGATCAGCAATAAAACAATGGCTGCAACTCCTGTAAGAGCGATCCGGTAAAAAACATTATTCAGGTCACGGACAAATTCTATTTCACGAATCACGGTATCGCCGGCAGAGTAAATCCTGTCAATAACCCGGTCACGGAATCCTTCTTTAAATCTGTAAGTTACACCAGCCTCCTCAATTTTGCCCGAAGCTTTTTCAGGATCACTCTCCTTATCGAGCGATCTGATTAATAATTCTTTTAATTCCGAATGTTTCATATCTGTTACAATTTCCTCAAAATATTCTTCATTTGTTCCTGAGCTCTTGACAGCCTTGAAAGGACAGTACCGAGCGGAAGATCCAGTATTTCGGCGGTTTCTTTTGTTGAATACCCTTGCAGCATCCTCATTGCTACAATAATCCGAAATTTCGGATCGAGGCTCATAAGTGCTTTGCCGACCAGTTCCGAAGCTTCCTTTTTTTCCTCAGTATCATAGTCAGCAACCTCAAACTCATACATTTCATTGTTCCCTTTCTGTGAGAACGTTGAAAAGAACCTTTTTCGTCTCTTTATTTCATTCAGGGTAAGGTTTACAGCTATCTTCTGAATATATGTCGAGAGCTTTGCCTCGCCCCTGAATTCGGAAAGTGAATAGAACAGTTTAATAAATACATCCTGTCCGATATCTTCCGAGAACACTGAATCGCCAAGCATGCTTTTTACAGTGCGAGCGACCATGTTCTGATATCGGGTCACAATTTCACTGAAAGCTTGTTTATCGCCATCCAGTGATGCTTTTACCAGTTCATTTTCACTCTTCTGCCTGTACGATTCTATAATCATACTCCTTATAGACAATTATTATAGTGACAATATTCCCTTTTGTTAATTTTTGTTAACATTGGAGGCTTTCCGCAAATTTCTTACAAAGATATAAAGCACTTATTTCAGCAACGCCGATTCCTCATCATTTACGAGCTCCAATTCGTAACTATTTGAATATCTGATCAGAAAAAGCTTCTGATTCTCAAATCCGCTATTACTGGTTCTTCGCCTGAAATCAAATTCAGTATGAAGGAGATCCGGATAATGAATCTCCGGATGAGAAATAAACTCCTTCCCATGTATAGCCAATCCGGATATAAAATAATAAACAATATCATATCCCTGCCACGCATAGCTCATTTCAGAAGGTTCAGTAAGAAATATTGCCCGAAAATCTGAGTTAAACTGGATTATATCCTTCTGTGAATAGTCGATCCAGTAAGGAGAATAAATCATAAGGCCAAGATCGAAGCATATTTTATGGTCCAGATTGTCAAGGTATCTCATGTTCGGATATCCAAACACATTCAGGTTGAATTTCCTTGAAAGTGCATGAACATCTGTTATGGACTCGCTCATAACAGGTGTATCTTCAGAAGCTATAATGATCACATTTCCTGTACGATCAGAAAGCGTGTGGGCAAGGCGATTTATTGAATCATTTCCAAATACTGACCTGCTGTAGAAAACCATATCCTTGAGCCGTATTTCCTCAAAGGGCATTTTGCAGCTCAGCACATTTAAGATCATGTTGCGGAACTTGCTGATATCCTGGGTCTCTCCACCTGAATGTATTAAAACGATGTTGCTGTTATAATAATCTCCCATTTTGCGTGCAATCATATTCTGAACAACTTCAAGCGATGAGCTTGCCATGAAGAGGAAAGGATTATTTTCCAGAACTGAATTATTGCTTAATTGAACAGGGGATACTACTGGAATACCCAGACTTCCGGCATAAGAGGCAATAATGGATAGATTAACACTATGCACCGGACCTATTATAAGATCCATATTTGCAAGCTTCCCTGAGCTGATGAGTTTTAAGACTTCAACCGTATCATTCTTAATATCAAACACATGAACATTAATATCAAGACCAAGCGCTCTCAATGTGTCGGCCGCAAGCAATATTCCTTCATACATTTCAACAAATCCGAGACTCCTGGGATAAATCCAGTCGTCCGGACGACTTATATCTTTGTAGATCTTTTTCCCTTTTACTGTTTTTGAAGAATCAATTTCGTTTCTTATAGAGTTTTCTGAAAGATAAAAAGGAAGCAGGACTGCTATGTCATAAGAACCAATAAGGTTGCCGACCGGAGTATATTCCGAAGGCTTTTCAAGAAGAACTATCTGTCCTTCCTGAATAACCGGAACAGTATCTGCCGCAACAGGAACCTCTGGCTTTTCCTCAGGGATTCTCATCCCGGGTATCCTTAGATAATCACCCACCTGAGGAAAACGCACATCCTTGTTTTCTCTCCTTAACTCCCTGACAGTCAGACCATACTTACGAGCGATGGAAGCCATTGTCTCTCCATTTATTACTTTGTGATAATAGGGTTTGGTTTGCTGATTAGTAAAAGTTTCCTTCTCATTCATAAATTCTTTCCGTGGTATAGCTATCTCATAGCCCAGAGGCAGTTTGTTAATATCTATTCCGGGGTTACTCTTAATGATTTCGTTTTCAGATACACTGAATTTTTTGGACAGAAAATAGATCGTCTCCCCGGGCTGAAGTCTGTGATATATAAACCTGCCTTCATCGCGGGCTGCCTGTGGCATAGAGGCTGTTTGTGATATTGGGGCCGAGGTCACAATTTTTTCAGGTATCCTGAGACTCTGTCCTTCTTTGAGACCATTCAGTGCAGGAGGGTTTTCTCTTGTTAGTTCTTCTGAAGTAATCCCATAAGCTTTTGATATCGAATATATTGTTTCTCCTTTTTTTACAATATGAAGGTAATAAGTAACTCCTGAGATCACAATTTTATCCTTTGATCGTTCAACGGGAACCTGTGACCGGACCATTGTGCTGAAAACCATTATTGTCAGCAGTAAGATAAATGTTCTGTATTTTATTTTCCGGTTCATCATACAGATCAAAGGGTTTCCAGAAACTTCATGCAATTTTTTTCAATTCTTGTTCTGACATCAGATATATCAGCCCTTTCAAATTTTTCACCCGTTATTTTCTCATAAAGCTCAATATATCTTCCGGATATCTGCATGACAAAATCATCAGTCATTTCAGGTACCTTTTGCCCATGTTGTCCCTGAAAACCATTTTCCATGAGCCATTCCCTTACAAATTCTTTTGATAACTGTTTTTGAGGCGCGCCCATATCAAAACGTTCCTGGTATTCGTCTGCATAAAAGTAGCGCGACGAATCCGGAGTATTAATTTCATCAATGAGCATTATTTTTCCGTCTTTATTACCAAATTCATACTTGGTATCTACAAGAATCAGACCATGCCGTGCAGCTATCTCTGAACCCTTCATAAAGACATCCATAGTATACTTTTCAATAACAGCGTATTCATCTTCAGGAACAAGCCGGCTTTTAATAATCTGGTCCCTCGAAATATCCTCATCATGACGGCCATGTTCAGCTTTTGTAGTGGGAGTAATTATTGGTACGGGAAATCTCTCATGTTCCTTCATCCCGTCGGGAAGCTTAATGCCACAGATCTCTCTTGCACCAGCTTTATAGGTTCTCCATGAGCTTCCTGTCAGATAAGCCCTTACTATCATCTCAAGAGGATAGGGCTTGCATATATGACCGATTGTCACAGTCGGATCAGGGGTGGCAATTTTCCAATTGGGAACAATATCGCTTGTCGCATCGAGAAATTTAGCGGCGATCTGATTAAGAACCTGCCCTTTGTAGGGAATTCCTCTGGGGAGCACAACATCGAAGGCAGATATCCTGTCTGACACTACCATCAGAAGGTACTTGTCATCAATATTGTATACGTCCCTTACTTTCCCTTTGTAAATACTTTTCTGGCCGGGAAAAATGAAATCTGATGCCAATATTGTCTTTTCCATAAAATTCTCTAGTTTCTTTTCTCTGTGTCATTTTCTTCCTTTTCATATGCTCTAACAATTCTCTTTACGAGCTTATGACGGACTATATCTCTTTCGTCGAACTTAATAATTGAAATGCCCTCAATTTCATCAAGTATTCTCATTGCCTGAAGCAATCCCGATTCAGATCTTTTGGGAAGATCGATCTGGGTTGTATCTCCTGTCATGATAAACTTGGAGCTGACACCCATCCTTGTAAGGAACATCTTTATCTGGCTTATCGTTGCATTCTGGGCTTCATCGAGAATTACAAAAGCATTTTCAAGTGTTCTGCCTCTCATAAAAGCAAGTGGTGCTATCTGGACGGTGCCATCTTCCATCCACGTTTCAAGCTTCTTGAAAGGGATCATGTCATGAAGTGCATCGTATAAAGGCTGAAGGTACGGATCGAGTTTATCCTTCATGTCGCCCGGCAGGAATCCAAGTCTTTCTCCCGCTTCAACCGCAGGACGGGCAAGAATGATCTTTTTCACCTCCCTCTCCTTCAATGCCTTCACTGCCAGTGCGATGGACGTATATGTTTTTCCTGTTCCGGCAGGACCTTCTGCGATTATCAGATCATTGGTCCTGTATTCGTTTACCAGATTAACCTGGTTTACTGTCCTGGCTCTGATTGGTTTCCCGCTTGTTCCAAAAACTATCACCTCTTCAAACTCACCATTTGATGCAGATTTCATATGGGCAGCATCAAAAAAGTATTTTTCAATGTCCTGCTCTTCAATCCGGTGATACTTTTGATAATATTCCAGGATCTCATTGAACTTTTCAGCAAATAATGTTATTTCTCCTTCCTCTCCCAGGCATTTCAGTTCGTTGCCCCGCGCCACAATCTTAATTTTAGGAAAAAATCCCCGGATCTTATCCAGCAGGGAATTATTTGTACCATAAAAGATTACAGGATCAATATCTTCAAGAAATATTATTAACTCCGTCATTGAAACTTAAAAATATCTTTAATAAACCTGCCTTAAATTCATAAAAGCAACTCTAAGTCATTTTTATCCACCCCTATCCCGATAGCTATCGTGACCCCTGAAGGGGACTTTTGATGACCTCCTTTTTAAATCCCCTTTAGGCCTGCCTGCCGGTAGGCAGGGGGATAGGGGTGTCTATTGCTTAATAAAAAGATTAACAGAAAGACACAAAGTAAGCTTATTTTTTCTTTAGAAGATTATCTTTGTCTTAAGTTTTTTCCCTATGCCGGTAATAACCCTGACAACTGAATGGAGGCCTGACGATATATACAACGGGATCATTAAAGGAAAGCTTTGCAGTTTTTGTCCGGGAGTAACGGTTATAGATAATGCGTCAAGTATTGAGCCATTTAATATTTCTCATGCTTCTTTCGTAATAAGGAACACATTCGAGAATTATCCGAGGGGTTCTGTGCATATAATCTGTGTTCACTCAGAGGCACAAAAAGGTGAGGGTTATTTAATAATAAAGGCAAGAGGCCACTTTTTCATCGGGACAGACAATGGCATTTTTAACCTTATACTTAATGCTGATCCTGACGAAATCATACGGATTGAACCTGACGGAATAATTGATGAACTTGAAATCTTTGCAAAGGCTGCTTCCGGGCTGTTGGCAGGAAAACAACCTTCTCAGCTTGGGACCCCTTTAAAGAACATAAGTGAAAGCCTGCCTCTCAGGGCTACAATAGATGCGGATGTAATTATAGGCAGCATTATTTTTATTGACTCCTATGGAAATGCAATTTCCAATATTACCAGGGAAATATTTTACAGGGTATTTGAGAACAGGGAATTCAGGATCTATATTCAGAGCAATAAGAATTACACAGAACATATTTCTAAAACATACAATGATGCGCCAGCAGGCGATTTGCTTGCCAGGTTCAATTCACTTGATCTCCTTGAAATCTCAATAAATGGTGCCAACGTGTCGGAATTGCTCAGCATTGAGGTTGGTTCTGCCGTAAGGGTCGATACCACCATCAAAACTGCACCATCTAACCGGTTGTTTTAAAAGCATTGATGATGACTGACAAAGAAAAAAGCTGTAAGGAGTTTAGAAAACTCCTTGATATTATTGATGAACTCAGAGCTAAATGTCCGTGGGATATGAAGCAAACTAATGAAAGCCTGAGGAAGCTTACAATTGAAGAGACTTACGAACTGGCAGATGCAATTTTTGCAGGCAATAATGACGGGATAAGGAATGAGCTTGGAGACCTGATGCTCCACATTATGTTCTATGCCAAAATAGGTAAAGAGAATAACTTGTTTTCAATGACTGATGTGCTGAATGGCATTAATGAGAAGCTTATTTACCGTCATCCACATGTCTTCGGTGAGGTTCAGGTATCTGATGCTTCAGAGGTTGAAAAGAATTGGGAACATCTTAAAATAAAAGAGGATTCCGGTTATAAGCCTGTTTTGTCAGGTGTTCCGTCATCCCTTCCGGCTATTATAAAGGCCAACAGGATCCAGGAAAAAGTAAGAGGTGTGGGATTCGATTGGGAGAAGCGCAGTCAGATCTGGGATAAAGTACTTGAGGAGATCAAAGAGCTTAAGGAAGAAATTGAAAATCATGACATTGCAAGCATTGAATCAGAACTTGGAGATGTACTCTTCTCAATAATCAATGCTTCACGTCTTTACGGGATCGATCCCGAAGCCGCACTTGAAAAAACTAACAGGAAGTTTATCAAGCGTTTCAACTACCTGGAAAAAGAGACAATGGGAAAAGGGAAATCACTCCATGATATGAGTCTCGACGAGATGAACGTGATCTGGGAGGAAGCGAAAAAAGGGGATCAGCTAAACTTGTAGCTTAGCAACTGATAGATAATTTTAGCTGCAATAAAATCCGGAGCTTTATTTACAGGTGATGGACACAGTTCAACAACATCAAAGCCGACAACATTTTTTTTCCATATTACTTCCTTAAGGAAATTCATGATCTCAAAATACTCAGGGCCGCCTGGTTCGGGTGTTCCGGTTGAGGGGATCAAAGAAGGATCAAAAACATCGAGGTCGATTGTTAAATAGACGTTTTCTGAAAGCTTTTCTATTGCCTTCTGATATTTTGTCTTATCAAGATACAATTCATGAGCCGGGAAGATCCTTTCCCAGTCTGCACATGAAGCCTCTTCCTGCGACATGCTCCTTATACCCACCTGGATAACGGGTGCAAATTCACGCATTCTGGCCATTGCACAGGCATGATTATATGAAGAACCTTCATATACCTGCCTTAAATCCGAATGGGCATCCAGCTGAAGTATGGAAAGGTTTCCAAAATGTTCTGAAAAAGCTTTGGCCGCGCCTATGCTTACAGTATGGTTCCCTCCGACAACGACCGGGAACTTCTCATCATACAGCAATAATTTGACTTTGTTGTAAACGGCATCGACAAGAGTTTCAGGAGATCCTTTCTCTCTCTCCGGGTCAATGGTATGGATACCGAAAAGACGTGCCTCTGAATCAGTTTCAATATCATAAAACTCAAGATTTACGGATGCCTCCATTATTGCATCAGGACCCTTATCGGCTCCCTTCATCCAGGTGCTTGTATCGTCGTAGGGAACGGGAATGATGATTATCCTGGAAGCAGAATAATCATAAGCTACCTCATTACCTCCGAAATTCATGGGCATATGGTTTTTATCCCTGTATGGTTACTCTTTTGATCCGGGAGCTCTTTTCTTCCTTTTCTTCTCTGCCGGTGCGGCACTTTCATCTTCAGGAACGGGATTTTCTGTTTCGGCTGCTTTTTCAGGTTCCTCCTTTACAAGCATCCCTTTTTTCTGAAGCAGGTTATACCAGAGAATTATCTTCTTTATGTCGCTTGTATACACTTTCTCCCTGGAATAATCGGGAATTATCTCTTCAAAATATTTTTTCAGTTTTCCTGATTCAGCCTTTGAATCTATCGCATGACCACCAGATTCTTTCTCAAAGATCTTGTTAAAAACTTTCCCAAGCGGCAGATCTTCATTTTCTGTAAAGACTGATATGTCTTCAAGTGAACTTACTTTGGCTGAGCTGAATGCACTGCTTCTTTTACCTGTCTCGATATGTTCCACTATAATTGCATTCTTACCCTGGGCTATGAATTTGAAAAGACCCGATTCCCCTGAAATTGCTAAAATGTCTTTTAATACCATTTATTTAACTTTTGTCTGCAAATTTAATTGTTGTTGCTTAATGTATGATCCGGCCGAATTCTTTTTTACAAATTACCGTCAGTTCACGTTCCTTTCTTTCTTAATCTTTTCGTAAGCCTCATTTACCTTCTTGAATTTTTCATCAGCTATTTTCCTGAACTCTTCCCCAAGATGGCTTACTTTGTCGGGATGATATTTCATGGCCATTCGTCTGTAGGCTTTTTTAATTTCTTCATCTGTTGCAGCCGGTTCAATCTCAAGGATTTTGTATGAAGAATCGGTCTCAGGTACAAACATGTTCCTTATTGAAATATAATCGGATGATGTAATGCCAAGGTATCCCGATATTTTTTCGATTGCTTCAATTTCAGAGGCACTTATGTCGCCGTCAGCACCAGAAATATTGAAAAGAAGATGGAGAAGCTGCAGCCTGGATGAATAATCCATGTTTTTACTGATCTGGTTACAGACGTCTTTCACCGGGATATCCTGTTTCAGTATATCCTTGAGCATCAAAAGAGCCTCTCCAGCACTTGATTGACCAAATTGCCTTACAAAAAACTGTTTTACATAATCCAGTTCCGATTTTACTACTTTCCCATCTGCTTTCATTATAGCTGCCACAAGTACAAGAAGGCTCATTCCAAAATCACCGGGAGCCGTACTCCGTGCTGAAGCAGAATATCCCGACGTTTGAACAGTGGTACTGTCAACCACTGAACCCACTAAAAAACCAAGAACGGCTCCGATCGGTCCACCCATTGCGAATCCAAGACCTCCTCCTATCCACTTTCCAAAGTTTCCCATCTGTTATTTTACTTTATTGTAAAGCTTTAGCATTTCTTCGTGTATTTCAATAATGGCAGGAACTATCATATCATTTTCAGAGTTGGAAATGACAAAATCAGAACGTTTTACCCTGGATTCGTCATCAATCTGATTATTAATCCGTTCTACGATCTGCTCTTTCGAAAGTTTGTTTCCCCTTACCAGTCTTTCAATTCTTTCCCCCATAGGAGTGATAACTGTCACGATCCTGTCCATCAGCCGGAATGCACCACTCTCAAAAAGGATAGCTGCCTCCATTATGCAATATGGAGAATCCTGTTTTTTAACCCATTCGTTGTATGATCTGAAAACAGCCGGGTGGACAATTGAATTGACTTTCTCAAGCAAATCTTTGTTGCTGAAAATGAGCTTTGCCATTTCAGGCCGGTCAAGCTTGCCACCTGGAAAAAGATCCTTGCCGGCAATTGAATTTATTTTAATCTGAAGATCCCTGTCATTGTCCTGAATTCTTTTTGCTTCATCATCAGCTGAAAATACCGGAATGCCAAGGACTGCAAACACCTTGCAGATAGTGGTTTTACCACTCCCGATTCCCCCGGTAACACCGAGTTTTAAGATTTTTTCTGCCAATTTGCTCATTTGATTTTCTTTTCGATTAGAAAATCAACTTTTGCAGGTGTAACTCGCAGGGAGCTTACATATGGAGGTATATTGCGAAACTCAACAGGGATTTTTTCGGAGGAATTAAGGTCAGCTTTAAACAGGTCGAGAACGACTTCAAAGGGGATCTCTTCAATTTTTTTATAATCACCGATGGCAACCAGGCATTTAACTGAAACAATATCCGGAAAAATCTTAACACTGATCGAATCGGGACAGTTCAGGATTTTTACAGGGACATTGATTTCTGCTTCTGTGAACTGTTCAACCGGGATAGTAAGGATTACTTTCTTAGCCGAAACCGTACATTCTTCCGGAGTGACAAGAGCGAAGCTTTTTATGATTGTCTCATTCACGCCCTTAAGCTTTCTAGGCCTTGTTTTTATCGTTTTGACAGTATCAAGGATCCGCTTAGGACCAGTTATTACAATGGTATCCGGGTAAGCAAGAATGTCACCTTTTACCAGATATTGTTTTTCCGTAATGACTTCAATATCAGGTAAAACCTGAACCTGTTTGGAAATGATCCTGTCGAATGAGAAAAACAGAGTATCAGGCTTTATGGAAGTTATTTCACATTCAGTCCTCAGCTGGTTTTTAAGTTTGGAGATAAGCCCTGATGTTATTATATAATA
>Ga0315294_10003483_pt1 | contig 17141 bp, 13 predicted proteins | sample YL17G13_40_MG_FD_203626 | JGI IMG/M metagenome (GOLD analysis project Ga0315294, IMG submission 203626) | Sediment microbial communities from Yellowstone Lake, YNP, Wyoming, USA - YL17G13_40 | ecosystem: Environmental > Aquatic > Freshwater > Lake > Sediment | place: USA: Wyoming | collected... | reverse complement strand
ATGCCCGAGAGGAGACGGCTGGCCTCGAAAGACCAGCTCACGCGCTCGCGCGGATTCCATCCCGTGTGCCACTCGTCGTACTGGTCGGCCAGCCAGTCGGACCCCGGCTGGAGAATGCCGCGGATGCCCAGCGGATGAAGTGTCATCTGTACAGGAGGAACCGGCCCGATGGGGGGGGTGGCAACACCCGCGGCATCCACGCAGATCACCTGGTATTCGTAGTCCACGGTCGGGTCGCAGACCGTGTCTTCGAACTCGAGCACGCCGACGGTGGCCGGGACGACGAATGCGGCGGGCGTGGGAGGATCGGTGCGGTTGTCGGGCATGGTGACGACCACTTCGTCCGGCGAAGAAGGCGAGGCCGGAGTCCCGGGCTTCGCCAGGGCGATCTTCGCCGCCGACCGGGCCAGCACGGCTTCCTGATGCCAGAGCGCTTGATCGACGAGCGGCGTCGTCGTCCCATACCCGCCCTGCCGACAGATAACGTAGAAGGCGGGCGGCGGGTCCACGGGGAGAGGCGGAGGAGCGTCCCACGTAAGGTGAATGGACTGCGCCCGCGGCTCGGCCTTCAGGTTCATCGGGCGCGTAGGAAGTGTCTCGTTGGCGAAGCCAATGAGCTGGTCCCGCGCCGTCTTGAGAATCAGCACGCCCCCCGCCGCGTCCGTCAGGATGGGCCCCGCGTACCCGCCCGCGGGGATGAAGGAAGCCTGCTTCTGCCACCCGATCGACCCGTCGGCGAGATTGAGCGCCACGAGCCGGCCCGTGCCCGCGGCCCACGCCAGCCCGTTAGCGACCGCCACCTGCGAGTTCCCGAGCGCGATTGGCTGGGCCCAGACCGTGGCTCCCAGGTCCGCGGTCAGTGCCACGATCTCGGTGCCCGTGTTCCAGATCACGCGCCCGTTCGCAAGCGCCGGGGTCGCACGGGCCGAAGGAGCCCCGTCGGTCCACACTCCCCGCAGGCCCCCGTGGTGGCGCTGAAGACCAGGAGCGCACGATCCAGCGGTGCAGGTACATAGACACGATCTCCGTCGGTGCTGGGCGTCACGAGCGTCGTCGGCCAGGAAACCTTCCACGCAATCCCGCCGCCGTACAACCCGGACGCGACCAGCGACCCCGTGGTCCCTCCCGGAGTCGAGATGAACCAGACGCTGAAGACGAGCCGCCGGGCTTCGGCGACCGCCGCAGTGCCGGCCGGCTGGCCCAGCCCCGTCACCGTCCACGCCACCTTGCCCGTGGCCTTGAGCGCGAAGAGCTTGCCGCCGTCGTCGCCCCCGATCACCATCCCCGCCGCCGCCACCGGCGCGTACACGACCGACCCGACCCCGGGCGGGCCGGCTCGCGAGATCGTAATGCTTGAGCCGGTGGTCATGTTCAGGGGGACCGCAGAGAACCCGACGTCCGTGCGCGCAGTCGGCCAGAAGAGCTTGTCCGAAAGCGCCGCCGCCCCCAGGAACATGGGCGGGGCGGGAGGATACGTGTACTGCGCCTTCGGTCCCACGACGCCCAGCAGGTCCCCGGAGCCCGCGGCGAACCGGTTGATCGCTTCCCCGCGGTCCAGGACGGCATAGAGGTCCTCGCCCACCCCGACCGGGCTGGCCCAGACGGCCGGCGGATATCCCGGGGGCGGCACCACCGTGGCGACCCATCGCACGACCAGCGGCGGCTGGAAGGTAGACGGCATCGAGCCGTTCACGCTCGTGTGACCAGCATCGTGTAGGTACATGGGCCAGTCCGCGAGCGCCGCCGCTGGGAGCAGGAAAGCGAGGAGCGCTGCGCTCCGGTTCGTCATGGCAGTTGGAAGTCCGAATCCCCGAGCGGTGGATTCACGACCGGCCGGTCGAACCGGACCACCCGGTGGAGCCCGTTCTCGCTCCCCTGGATCACATCGTCCACGACTTTGGGCATCCAGACGCCGCTCTCCTTCGTCCAGCCCGAGACGGTCACGGTCCGCATGACGTGTCCCGTCGCGTCGGTCTCCGTGAACCGGACCAGACACCCGGTCGTCCGGTCCAGCCAGACCTCGCGCAAGGGAGCCGTCGCCGAAGACACCAGCACGAGCGCTCCCGCCTCCTCGCGCACCTGGACGGGATTGGGCGGGATGAGCCCCTCGGGCCTCCACAGCCAGGCGGGGAAGGGCGTGCCCATTGCCTCAGCCTCATTCGCGGGGAGCATCTCCGTATACGCCGTGCCCGAGGCAAACGCGGTCGTGAGCGTTCGCGCGCCAACGTCGGTCAGGTAGGCGACGGGATCGCCGGCGGAACGGCTCACCTTAAGCTTCTTGCGCGCCTTGGACCAGCGCACGCGATCTCGAGACTCCCCCGCAGCTCCCACGGACTTGCCCGCGGCCGTCAGCCGCTCGACGCTGACCGACGAGGAGAGGTCCAGGGAAGTCAGCGCAGCCGCGTTGGCCAGACACTTGGCACGCAAAGCGGCGGCCTCGGTTTCCAGCGGACCCGCGAGGGAAACCCGAGAGAGGGAAACCAGGGGAAGAACGATTGCGAGGATGCGGCCGGCATTCCCGCTGGAGGGCAGGGAACCATGAGATCTAGCGTTCACCGGTACCGCACCTCGGGGGCATGGTACCACAATGTCAGCGTGTCAAGTCTGCAGGGCCTAGACGGTTGTAGGCCTTATCGGGCCGCCGCTGCCGCCTTCAGCCCGGCGAGGATGTAGACGGGCTGGGGCTCCAGGATGCCCTTGAACTCGACCATGCGCTTCTCGCGGAGCTCGACGGCGCCCTTGATCAGGTTGTACGTGGACTCCCCGACCCAGATCTCGCCGCCGTGGACCTCGGCCCCCGCGCCCGCGAGCCGGGCCGCGAAGTTCACGTCCGCGCTGATCACGGTGTAGTCGCGCTTGCCGTCCGCCGAACCCATGTTCCCGGCGACCATGGACCCCGAGTTGATCCCGATCGAGATCTGGGTCGTCATGAGGCCCTGCCGCTCCCGGCGCTGGTTGAGCTCGGTGACCGCGGACGCGATCGCGGACGCGCACTTGGCGGCCCAGAGCGCGTGGTCCTCGACCGGGGTCGTCGCGCCCCAGACCGCGACCACCTCCTCGCCCACGAACTTGTCGAGGTGGCCCTTGTGCTCGAAGACGAGCGTCGCCTGGAGCTCGAGGTAGTCGTTGATGACCCGGACGAACGCCTCAGGATCGAGCCGGGCCATGAGGGCCGGCAGTTCGTGGTGGTTCCCGAAGAACGTGAACATCACGGTGCCTTCCTTGCGGGAGCCCCCGAGCTTCATCGCGTCCGGGTTCTTTATGATCTCGGCCAGCAGATCCTTGGACACGTAGGCGGAAAACGCGCCGCGCATGAGCTCGCGCTCGGCCAGCCCCTTGGCCATCTGGTTGAAGGCGTCCGTTAGCTCGCCGAGCTCGTCCGCCCGCTTGAGGTTGACCCGCATGTTGAAGTCCCCGGCCGCGATCGCCTGGACGCCCTTCGTCAGCTGGCGGATCGGATTCGTCAGGACCCCGGCCAGCGCGATCGCGCTGACCGCCCCCAGGACCACGAGGCCGCCCGCCATCAGCATCAGGAAGGCGATGGCCGCGGCCACCGTGCGATCCACGAGCCCCTGGCTCACGGAAAGGTACACGGCGCCGTAGAACGCGGGGGTGCCGGCGGCAGGACTGCCGGCGGCGGGAGAGGAACCGGCCGACGCGGGACCCGTGCCCGCGGAGGCAACCACGGGTACCGCCAGCACGTACAGCCCCTTGGCCTGGCTCGTCCAGACGTGGAACTCCTCGCCGGGCGAGAGCAGGCCCGTCCCCGGGTCCGGCTGGTACGGCTGATCGAGCTTGGCCAGCCAGTCCTGCTGTTCCACGAACGCGTCCGCGAAGGCCAGGATCCGCCCGGTCGGGTCCACGACCAGGGTCGTCACCAGTCCCTCGTTCCGGATGCCTTCGAGGACCTGTTCCTGGCCCAGCCGCACGAGGTAGCCCGAGACCCGGGACGCCAGTGACTGCCGCTCGAGGAGCTGGGCCCGCGCCTCCAGCCCGCCGCCGGTCTGCACGTACTCCTTCACGAGCATCATGAGGGCGAGCGTCCGCTCGTCCTTCAACTGCATCGGCTCGACGCAGGAGTCCGCGAGGTTGCGCGCGAGCGCGAGCCCGCGCTCCTTGATCTGGGCGTCGAGCGTCTTCCGGATCTCGCGGCTGACGATCACGGCGATCAGCCCCATGACCAGGAGCGTGACGCCGCTCAGGTAGAGCGTGAACCGCCACCGCAGTCCGAACCCGACCCGGATCTTCTCGGGCCCCTGCGTCTCCGCCATCGTCAGCTTCCCCCCCCGCCGGAGCCCTTGAGCCCCACGAGCTCGTATACCCGGGCGGCCGCCTCGTGTCCCTGCAGTTGAAGGGGCTCCAGCTCCTTCACCTCGACGAGGTCGCGGACCCGCTCGTAGGTGTTGGCCGTCAGGATCACCTGGCCGCCCTCCGCGTTCGGGTCGCGCGCGGCCTCCATGCAGGCCTCGGACATCGCCACGGGATCGCCGATGACCGTGTACTCGAGCTTCGCGCTGGCGGCCCCGATGTTGCCGGCCACGACCTCGCCCGTGTCCACCCCGATCCCGATCAGGGGATGCGGCTCCCCCCGGGCCGTCCGTTCCGCCACCAGCTTGGCGACGTCCTGCTTGATCGCCCACGCGCACCGGATCGCCCGCACCGGGTCGTCGGCGTTCTCGGTCGGAATCCCGAACACGGCCCGCATGGCGTCCCCGATGTACTTGTCCACGTGTCCCCGGTTCTCGCGCACCCGCTTGGCCTGCAAATCGAGGTAGTCGTTGATGACGGCGACGACGCGCTCGGCCTCGAGCTGGCCCGCCATCGACGTGAACCCGCGGACGTCGGTGAACACCATCGTGACCGTCCGCTTGACCCCGCCGATGGTCTTCATCGCCTCCGGGTTGGCGAGAATGTCCGTGAGCACGTCGGAGGAGACGTAGGCGCCGAACGCCCCCCGGATCAGCTCCCGTTCCGCCAGCCCCTTGGTCATCCCGTTGAACGCCGAGGCGAGCGCGCCCACCTCGTCGCGCCGCTGAATACCCACGTGGGTATCGAACCGGCCCGATCCGACCGCGAGGGCGCCGTCACGCAGGAGGCGGATGGGCCCGACCAGGGCGCCCGAGATGACGAGCGCGATGGCCACGGCCAGGACCAGCACGCCGAGCGCCACGTAAAGGAGCTTCGCGAACGCGACGGCGAGCGCCCGGCGGACGATGGACTGGCTCATCCCCAGGTAGACGGACCCCATGAACCCGCCCGGGGCCGCCGACACGGGCGGCAGGGACGAGGCCGGCGCCGCGCCGGCCCCCGGGCCGGTCGGGGCCCCCGGCGCGTTGGCCGCAGGTTCATCCCCTCCCAGACCGGCGGTCCGCTGGTGGATCGGCACCGCGATCACGTAGATGCCGCCGCTATCCGGGCTCTCCCAGACGCGCTCCTCCTCGCCCGGCGAGAGGAGTGCGGTCTTGGCCGGCGGCTGGTAGGGCTGGTCCATCTCCTGCACCCACGCCTCGGGCGGCTGCTGCGCATCCGCCATCGCGATCTTCTTCCCGGCCGGGTCCACGATCTTGGCGAACATGACGCCCTCGTTCCGGATCCCCTTCCCCCCGCCCGCCCCGCCGAACCCGACGAGATCATGCCACACCATGGATCCGAGGGTCTCGGTCAGCCGGGCCCGCTGGGCCGCCGCGTCCCCCTCGTCGGCCGACTGGATGACGGTCTTGACGAGCAACATGAGCTGGAGGGGGGCCTCGCCGCCGAGCGAGAGCGGCTCGACCGAGTTCGCCGCGAGCGCGCGCGCGAGCGCGAGGCCCCGCTCCCGGATCTCCCTCTCGAGCGCCGCCCTCTGCTGCTTGATCACCCAGTAGGACGCGACGCTCATGATCGCGAGCAGGAAGGCGGCTAGATAGACGGTGAGCCGGAGCCGCAACCCCACGCGGAACCCGCGGCGGGCGGGAGGCGGGGAGGAAGGAGCCGGAGCCTTCTGCGGTTCGTCAGCCATTTCGAGTCCGGCGTTCATCTTAACACGCGGCGGCCGGACGCCCCCGGTCAGACCAAGCCGCGCTCCTTCATTACCCGGATTCCCTCCCGGACGGCGTCCGCCGACTTGCGCAGGGCCGCCTTCTCCTCGTGGGTCAGCTTGAGCTCGACGACGCGCTCGACGCCGCCCGCCCCGATCACGACCGGCACCCCGAGGCAGACGTCGTGCTCGCCGAACTCGCCCTCGAGGATCGCCGCGGCCGGCATGAGCCGCTTCTCGTCGCGCAGGAGCGATTTCACCATCGCGGCGGCGGAGGCCCCGGGCGCGTAGAAGGCGCTTCCCTGCTTGAGCAATGCCACGATCTCGGCTCCGCCCTCGCGCGTCCGCGCCACGAGCTTGGTGATTCGTTCGGGGGGCAGGAGATCCGTGATCGGGATTCCGGACACCGTCGTGTACCGCGGGAGCGGCACCATCGTGTCGCCGTGCCCGCCGAGAACCATGGCCGCCACGTCGCGGGCCGCGACGCCGAGCTCGCGGCTGACGAAATACGCGAACCGGGTCGAGTCGAGGACTCCGGCCATCCCGAAGACGCGGGCCCGCGGGAATCCCGTGACCTTCCAGGCAAGGTAGGTCATGACGTCGAGCGGGTTGGTCACGACGACGACGAACGCGCCCGGCGCCCTCGTCCTGATCTCGTCCGCGGCCGTCTTCACTATCCCGGCGTTCGTGGCCAGGAGATCGTCCCGCGACATCCCGGGCTTCCGCGCGATCCCGGCGGTCACGACGACGGCGTCGGCGCCCGCGATCGCGGCGTAATCGTTGCTGCCGGCGACGTCCACGCTCCCGCCCCCGACCGGGGTGGCCTCGGCCAGGTCGAGCGCCTTGCCCTGCGGCATCCCCTCGATCACGTCCACGAGCACGACATCTGCGACATCGTCCTCTACGAGCCGGGCCGCCACGGTCGCGCCCACGTTACCGGCCCCAAGCACGGCCACCTTCGCGCGCTTCATCGGCTAATCCCTCCTCGTCATTGGCGTCAATCCCCCTTCGGCAGGAGGACCATGCGGTCCCGGTGCACGACCTCGTCCCCCCGGCTGACCCCGAGCACCTTCCCGATGTCGCTGGCCGGCCGTCCCTTGATCCGGGCCACCTCGTCCGCCGAGTACGCCGGGAGCCCCCGCGCGAACTCGACGCCGTCGGGCCCCTGGAGCGAGACCGGCTCGTCGCGCCGGAACGACCCCGTGACCCGCTGGATGCCCTTGGGGAGCAGGCTCTTGCCCCCGGTCACGAGCGCGGCCCGCGCCCCCGCGTCCACGACGATCGCGCCGCGGGGCTTGACCCCGAACGCCAGCCAGCGCTTACGCGAGGGCATCTTGGTCCCCGCGGGAAGGAAGAACGTTCCGAGCGCTTCGCCCGCGACCGCGCGCAGGAGCACCTGGGTATCGGTCCCGCGCGCGATCAGGACCGCGTGCCCCGCCTTCGTCACCTGGTCGGCGGCGCGGACCTTGGTCAGCATTCCCCCACTGCCCACGCCCGACCCGGGCGTCTGGCCCGCCATCTTCCGGATCTCGGCGGTGACGGCTTCCACGACGTCGAGCCGCCGGGCCCCCGCGTCCCGGCCCGGCCGGCCCGTGTGGAGCCCGTCCACGTCGGTCAGCAGGACGAGCACGTCGGCGTGCACGAGCACGGCGACGTGGGCGGAGAGCAGGTCGTTGTCCCCGAGCCGGATCTCGTCCACGGCGACCATGTCGTTCTCGTTCACGATCGGAACGACTCCCCGGGCCAGCAGGGCGAGGAGCCCCTTGCGCGCGTTCAGGAACCTCTTGCGCGCCATGATGTCGTCCGACGTCAGGAGTACCTGCGCCGTGAACAGCCTGTGGCGGGCGAAGGCCTCGGCATACGCGCGCATGAGCTCGGGCTGGCCGACGGCGGCGAGCGCCTGTTTCTCCTCGACCGCCGCGGGCCGGTGGGCGAGGCCGAGGAGCCGCATCCCCGAGGCGATGGCGCCCGAGGACACGAGGACGACCTCGCGGCCCTGGGCGTGCAGTTCGGCAACCTGGGCGGCGAGCGCGGACAGCCGCTCCGTGCGCACGGACGTCCCCTCGGGCGCCAGCAGGCTGGAGCCGAGCTTGACCACCAGCCGCTTCGCACCGCCGAGGAGGGAAGCCCGCACCTGCGCCGAGTTCGCCCCGTCCGTCATCGCCTCACCTCACATCACACACTGTAGCGCGGCTTGCTCTCACGTGTAACCGAGTTTCCGCGTCCGCGGAAACTCGAAGACGTCCGTCTGCGGACGTCAAGGTTCGTATTCGAATTCAAGGGAGCCGATCTGGACGATCTCGCCCGCCTTCGCCCCCGCGCGCGCGAGGGCCTCATCCACCCCGAGCCTGGTCAGCTCGGCCTGCAGGCGGCCGAGCCCCGCGCGGTCCTTGAGATCCGCGCCCGCGACCGCGCGCTCGATCTCGCGGCCGCGCAGGACGAACCGGTTCTGGTAGTCACGGACCACGCGGACGCGGGGCCGCCCGCGGGGCGTGATCAGGACCGGAACCGGCTCGGGCAGGGACAGCGCGGGCACCGGCGCATCCTGCAGGGCCTTCTGCATCCCGCGCAGGAGCCGGGGCAGCCCCGACCCCGTGAGCGCCGAGAGCGGGAGCGCTTCGACCGCCCCGCGCCGCTTCGCGTGTTTCGCGACCGCCGCGAACCGGGCTTCCGCGCCCGGCATGTCCATCTTGTTGCCCGCGAACACCCGCGGCCGCTGGAGGAGGACCGGGTCGTATTGCCTCAGTTCGTCCAGGATCACGTCGTGGTCGTGCTTGAGGTCCGCCACCGGCTTCTCCTCCCCGACGTCGAGAACGTGGACGAGCACGCGCGTCCGCGCGACGTGCCGGAGGAACTCGTGGCCGAGCCCGACCCCGCGGTGCGCGCCCTCCAGCAGGCCCGGCAGGTCCGCGACGACGAAGCTGGTCCCGGGCCCCAGGCTGACGACGCCGAGCTGGGGTTCCTTCGTCGTGAACGGGTAGGCGGCGACCTTCGGATGCGCGGCCGAGACCTTCGAGAGCAGGAGGGATTTCCCCGCGTTCGGGAGGCCCACCAGCCCCACGTCCGCGATGACGCGCAGCTCGAGCTCGAGCGTCCGGGCCTCCCCCCGCTCCCCCGGGTAGGCCCAGTCCGGCGCCTGCCGCCGCGATGTCGCGAAGTGCTGGTTGCCTTTGCCCCCGTGCCCGCCCTTGGCGACGAGGGCAGTCTGCCCGGGGGTCACGAGGTCGCCGAAGATGCGTCCCGTCGCCGGCTCGCGCACGAGGGTCCCCGGCGGCACCAGGACGACGAGGTCCTCGGCGTTGCGTCCCGAGCACTGGCTTCCCAACCCCATCCCGCCGTTCTTCGCCTTGTACTCGGGCCGGAACTGGAAGTCGATCAGGGTCCGCAGGTGCTCGTCCGCCCGGAACACGATCGACCCGCCCGCCCCGCCGTCGCCCCCGAAGGGCCCGCCGTGCGGCACGCCGCGTTCCCGGCGGAAAGCGACGCACCCGCGCCCCCCGTCTCCCGCCTTGACCCGGATCGTTGCCCGGTCTACAAACACTGCTCGCTCCTGAACACCTCTGTTATCATAGCCGCGCATGAGCGACTTCCGCACCGAAACCGACAGCCTGGGCGAGGTCAAGGTGCCCGCGGAGCGGCACTGGGGCGCGCAGACCCAGCGCGCGGTCGAGAACTTCCCCATCTCGGGCACCCGGTTCCCGCGCCGGTTCATCCGCGCCCTCGGTCTGGTCAAGCTGGCGGCGGCGGAGGCCAACCGGGACCTCGGGCTCCTGGACGCGAAGACGGCGGACGCGATCGCGAAGGCTTCCGCCGAGGTCGCCGACGGCCGCTGGGACGACGAGTTCCCGGTCGACGTCTACCAGACGGGGTCCGGCACCTCCACGAACATGAACGCGAACGAGGTGATCGCGAGCCGGGCGAACGAGATCCTCGGCGGCAGCCGAGGCGACCGGGCCCCGGTGCGGCCCAACGACGAGGTCAATAAGGGCCAGTCCTCGAACGACGTCATCCCGACCGCGATCCACCTGGCCGTCCTGGACTCCTTCGACCAGGACCTCATCCCCGCCCTCTCCGGGCTGGCCGCCTCCCTGCGGGACAAGGCGGCCGAGTTCTCGGACGTGGTCAAGTGCGGCCGGACGCACCTCCAGGACGCGGTGCCGATCACGCTCGGCCAGGAGTTCTCGGGCTGGTCCTTCCAGGTCGCCCGCGGCATGCACCGGATCGCGGCCGGCAGTGTCCGGCTCGTCGAGCTCCCGATCGGCGGCACGGCGCTGGGCACGGGGCTCAACGCCCACCCCGAGTTCGGGTCGCGCGTGTGCGGGAAGCTCAAGGCGGGCACGGGGATGCCGCTCATGCCTGCGGTCAACGCCTTCGAGGCGATGGCCGCGCGCGACGCCCTCGTCGAGGCCTCGGCCGCCCTCAAGGTCGTGGCGGTCTCGCTCATGAAGATCGCGGGCGATCTGCGCCTGCTCGCGTGCGGCCCGCGCGCCGGGTTCGGGGAGATCGTACTGCCCGAGCTTCAGCCCGGTTCGTCGATCATGCCCGGGAAGGTGAACCCGGTCATGCCCGAGATGATGATCCAGGTAGCAGCGCAGGTGATCGGGAACGACCTCGCGGTCACCATGGGGGGAGCGCTCGGCCAGCTCGACCTCAACGTCATGATGCCCGTCATGGCCCACAACGTCCTGCAGTCGGCGGCGCTCCTGGCCGCCGCCGGCCGCACGTTCGCGGAGAAATGCGTGAAGGGGATAGCCGCGGACCGGGAACGGTGCCGCGCACTCGTGGAGCGCAGTTTGATGCCCGTGACCGCGCTGGTGCCGAAGCTGGGCTACGAGGTCGCGGCCGGGATCGCGCAGGAAGCGCACCGGACCGGCAAGACCGTGCGCGAGGTCGTGCTGGGAAGGAAGCTCATCCCCGAAAAGGAACTGGATATCCTGCTCGACCTCTCCAACATGACTAGGCCCGCGGCCGGGCCGCCGGTCAACCCTTCTTCTTGAGGTAGCCCTTCCCGGTCAGCCAGGCCTCGACCTCGTCATCGGAAGTGTCCGCGAGCAGGTTGCCGTCGATCCTGACACACGGGGCCTTCTCCTGGTTCGTGAGCTGGACCATTTCGTCGTAGTAGCGCTGGTAGGCGATCACGTCCCGGGCATCGTAGGAAAGGCCGTGCTTCTTGAGCATGTTCAGCACGCCGTGGCACCAGGGACAGTAGGGCTTGATCCAGACGACTATCTCCGGCTTCGGCACGACCTCTAGGAGGGGATCACGCTCACGACCGTCCGGCCGCGGGCGCGGCCGAACCTGACGGTCCCGTCGCGCAGGGCGTACAGGGTGTCGTCCTTGCCGATGCCGACGAACCGGCCCGGAAAGACGCGGGTGCCGCGCTGGCGGACGATGATCGCGCCGGCGCCGATCGCGCCGCCGCCGAAGATCTTGACCCCGAGCCGCTGGCCCGGGCTGTTGCGGCCGTTCTCCGAGCTTCCCTGTCCCTTCTTGGATGCCATGTCTGTTCCTCCTGCCTGAAAGGCGACGCCTAGCGCGTCAGCCCCGGACGATCTCCTTGACGCGGACGACCGTGAAGTCCTGGCGGTGACCCAGGGTCCGCTGGTAGCCCTTCTTCCGCTTGTACCGGTAGATGCGGAGCTTCTTGCCCCGCCCGTGCTTGACGATCTCGGCTTTCACGCTCGCGCCCGCCACGAACGGATTGCCGACCGCCACCTCGCCTCCCGCCGCCAGGAGCAGGACCTTGTCGAAGACGACCTCGGCCCCGGCCTCGCCCGCGAGTTTCTCGAGGCGGACGGATTCGCCTGCGGCGACCTTGACCTGGTTGCCGCCGGCCTGGATCACGGCGTATGCGGGGGTGTCGTTCATCGGGAAGAGATATTATGACCCGGCGCGGCCCCGATCCGCAACTCCCTATCGGGAAAAGGCCTTGCCCGTAAGCGACTGCCAAGCCGCCAGCAGTTCGCGGGAGCCGGGGTCCCGGCTCAACCCCTCGCGCAGGACGGCGATGGCCTCGGGTCCCCGGCCCAGCCGCGCCAGCGCGACGGCCAGGTTCCGCCGGTTGGCCGCGTCGCCCGGGTTGTACTCGTACGCGCGCCGCATGAGCGGCAGCGCGGCGGCCAGCCGGCCGGAGTTCGCCTCGATGACGGCCAGCGTGCCGACCGTACGCGAGGTCGCGCGGCCCCGCCTCGCGGCTTCGCGCAGCGAAGCCGACGCCTCCCGCGTGCGGCCGCGCTGGAGCTCGATCGCCCCCAGCCGCTCCCACGCCGCCGGGCACCCGGTCGCGCGCGCGATCCGGCCGTACTCCTCCGCCGCCTGCGGGAGCTCGGCGTCGAGCCGGCCGGCCGTCGCGGCGGCGTTCACGGCCGCCTCGGTAGCCGCGAGCCACTGCTGGTCGAGCCCGGGCCAGGTAACGGGCGGTGCCGCAACGGCACCGCCTCCGAGGCGATAGGCGAAGTAGACGTCCTCGACCCGGGTCGCGAGCCTGGCCGTCCGGGTCCAGTAGGCTTCCCACCGCTTCCCGGCCTCCGGCGCGAACCCGTAGGGAGCGTAGCTCGTCTGCATCAGGAAGCTGTTCTCCTGATCGTCGAGGAGCCAGCCGATCCCGAGCTGGCGGAGCCGGCGGGCCACGCCGGCGGGAGTCCTCGACTCGGCCGCCGCCCGCTCGATCAGGGGCGTGTCGAAGAAGGACTGGACGAGCGCGCGCGGCCCCCAGAAGAGGTTCAACCCGTACTGGTCGGCGACGAGCAGTCGTTCGCGTCCGTGAACGGGGTCGCCTCCGGGCTGGGCGCGCCACCAGTTGCGGGCCGCGATCGTGCGCGCCTTCCCCGGCATCCCCTGCCCCAGGTACTCGTCCGCCGTCTGGCCGCCGCACACGACCCGGACGGCGTGGACGGCGTCGAACTGCATCCGGAGCGCCCAGGGCACGTGGAAGAGGGCGGCCGCGGCCACGACCCATACCGCCACCCGGGCGCCGCCGCCCCGGCGGTACATCGCCCGGGCCGCGTGCGCGCACGCGAGCGCGGCCGCGGGCCAGACGGGAAGCAGGTACCGGATCTGGCGCGGGATCAGGTGCCAGAGCACGAACCAGCCCAGTGCCGCTCCCGCCGGAATCCTCGCTGCGGGAATAGCGCCCGCGAGAGCCAGCAGCGGCAGGCCCCAGAGGAACCAGCCGCCCATCCCCGCGCGCGTGTCCAGACAGCCCGTGTTCCGGATCGTGACGTCCCACGGCCGCGCCAGGAAGCCGAGGACACCGGGCAGGGTCGCGGCCCCGGTGTTGTAGCTCGCGAGCTCGCGCTGGTACCGGGCATGGTTCGCCGGCCCCCACCAGAGCGTCGGGAACAGCCCGGACAGGAACGGGGCGACGGGGTTGCCCGTGAGAAGGAGGTTCCGCGCCCCCCACGCGCCGACCGCCAGGACGAACGACGCCGCGAACGCGGCCCACGTCCGCAGGGATGCCCGGCGGACGGCCAGCACGCCCGCGACGATGGCTACCGCGAAGACGCCCGTGACCTTGGTCCCCGCCGCGAATCCGCACAGGACGCCCAGGAGCACGGGGGACGGAGCGCGCCCGGCCGCGGTCCGCAGGGCGAGGGTGAGGAAGCACGCGGCGCCCAGGTCGACGTAGGCCCACATCATGACGAGCATCGTGTACGGGATGAAGAGGAGCGCGGCGGCGGCATACAACGCCCACTCGTCCTCGAGCGACTCGCGGGCCCAGCCGACGAGCGCGGCGAGCGCGAGCAGACCCCAACCGAAGTGCATGAGCTTGGCCAGCGCGGGGGCGCCCGTCATCACCCGCGCGAGCAGGTACTGCATCTCGAGCAGGGCCGGGAAGCTCGCGAGGAAGTGCCAGGGCATGGCGTAGACCTTGTGCCGCGCCGCCCACGCTTCGGGATGGCCGAGGTGGTGCGCCATCCCGTCGAAGCTCGCCTCGGGTCCCAGCGATCCCACCAGCGCGATCAGGATGCCCGCCAGGAGCAGGACACCGGCCGGAAGCGCGCGCCCGCGCAGGGCCCAGCCGAGGTCGGGCATCCGCCACCGGCGGAACCCCGCGATCGCGGCCGCCGCGACCGCGCCCCACGCGGGCACGGGATGCGCGAGCCCGGCAAGTCCGGCCCCCAGCACGCCGAGGCCGAAGATGCCCAATCCGACCGCGATCGCGGTGACCCGCCCCATCCCGCGTCCCGTCGCCCAGCGGCCAAACGGCCCGCCGAGCCCGAACCCCGCCAACCCGAGCGCCGCCAGCAGGACGAGGAGCCCGAGGTGGCGGGCCCAGGCGACGACGGCCGCACCGGGGGACCACGCGACCCACTCTCCCAGCGCCTCGCCGACCTGCGGGAGCGTGAGCGGGTTCGCCCGGTACCAGTTCAGCCAGACGAGGAGCGTCCAGCCCACGGCGAGAAGGACGGGAACGGGATCCGGCCGCGCGGGCAGCGCGCCCTTCATGGACCCGCCCCCGACGACCCGGTCCAGCGCATCAGGAGCTCGCGGAGCTCGCCCGCCTCCGGGTCCAGGGCGAGCCCCTCGCGCACGGTGCCCATCGCCGCGTTACGGTCCCCGATGGTCCACAGGAGCGATGCGAGGTTGCGCCGCGCATCGAGCAGGCCGGGCTCGATCGCGAGCGACCGCCGGAACTCGCGGGCCGCCTCGGCCAGCCGCCCGTTCCGGCCGCAGAGCACGCCCAACGCGTCGTGGAGCACCGACGTGTCGCGGCCGAGCCTTGACGCTTCGCGCACGGCGCGTTCGGCCTCGGCCAGGCGCCCCTCGCGCAGGTAGACGCTGCCGAGCCGCTCGTACGCCGCGGGGTTCCCGTACCCGGCGGCGGCCGCCCGGTACGCGGCCTCGGCCTTCGGCAGGACGGCGGCCAGGGTGCCGGTCTGCTCCGCGTACTGGACCTCCCAGTCGGTAGCGCCCAGCCACTGCTCGTCGAGCCCGGGCAGGACGCTCGTGGTCGTCCGGCCCGTCGGCGCCCGGGTGATCCGCCAGACCTGGTAGCGGTCGTCGATGTTCACGACCTGCTCCGTCCGGGAGACCCAGAAGGCCCTCCACCGGGCCGCTGACCCATCGTCGAACGAGTACATCCTGTAAACGGCGTGCATCGTGAACCCCCCGACCGTCGAGTACAGGATCCAGGGGGCGCCGACCTGGCGGAGTTTCACCGCGATCCGGCCGGGACCCGCCGCCTCCCGCGCCGCCCGCTCTATGACGGGCGTGTCGAAGGCCGCCTGCGCGATCGCGCGCGGGCCCCAGAGCAGGTTCAGCCCGTAGTGGCTGACGACCAGGACCCGCCGTCCGGCCGCGTGACCCGCAAGCCATCCGGCGGCGCGGACCGTGTACTTCGTCCCCGGCAGGCCCCGCGCGTGATACGCGTCCGGGGTCTCGGAGCCGAACACCACGGGAAGCGGGTTGATGACCCAGTGCTCGCGCTGGAACGCCCCCGCCGTGGCGAGGACGAGCATGAACGCCGCACCCCACACACCCACGAGTGCCGTCCCGCCGCGCCCGGCCAGCGCCCGGAGGGCGAGCGCGCTCGCGAGCGCCGCGGCCGGCCACACGGGAAGCAGGTACCGGACCTGCCGGGGGATCAGGAACCAGAGGGCGAAGTAGCCGAGGGCGAGCCGGGCGGGCAGTCGGGCTTCCGGCACCGCCAACAGGGACAGGAGCGGGATCAGCCACAGGAACCACGCCCCCATCCCCGACTGCTGGTCAAGAATCCCGAGGTTCAGGACCGACGCCGACCAGGGATGGGCGAGGAGCGCGACCAGCCCGCCCATGGACGCGTGGCCGGACGAGTAGCTCTCGAGCTCCCCCGTGTACCGGGCCTGGTTGCCGGCGTCCCACCCCAGCGTCGGCAGGATGCCCGACAGGAACGGGGCGAACGGATTCCCGGTAAGCGCCCAGTTCCGGACGCCCCACGGCACCGCCGTCAGGAACCCCGCGACCGCGAACCAGGTCCAGGCCCGGCGCGGAGCCCGGCGCGCCGCGAGGACGCCGGCGACGAGGACGAAGGCGAAGACCCCGGTGGCCTTCGTTCCCGCGCACAGCCCGCACAGGACCCCGAGAAGCGCCGGCGAAGCGCCCCCCGCGGCCGCGGTCATGAGCCCGAGGGTGAGGTAACCGCTCGCCGCGAGATCCACGTAGGCCCACATGAGGACGGTCTGCACGTAGGGCAGGAGCGCGAACCCGGCGGCGGCCGCGAGCGCCCACGCGTCGGGCAGGGACCGGCGGCCCCACGCGATCAGGGCCGCGATCGTGAAGAGCCCCCAGCCGAAGTGCACGAGCTTGGCCAGCTGCGGGCCGTCGAGCAGGATCGCGAGCAGGTACTGCATCTCGCCCAGGGCGGGATAGAGGGCGAGGAAGTGATACGGCAGGCCGTGGACGCGGTGGTCCGCGGCCCAGGTCGCGGGATGGGCGAGGTGGTGCGCGAGGGCGTCGAAGCTCACCTCGGGGGCGAGCGATCCCAGCAGCGCGAGCAACAGGGCGACCGCGAGCGCGGCCGCGAGCGGCCAGCAAGGGAACCCGAACGCCCAGCCCCACCGCGGGACCCGGAGGCGCCGGGCGCCCGCGAGCGCCGCCAGACCCACGCAGATCCAGGCGGGACCCCGGAAGCAGAGCCCGCAGAGCCCGGCCCCCAGGATCGCGAGCGCGACGGCGCCCGACCCGACCCCTGCGGCCAGGAGGCCGCGCGAAGGCGCGCCGCGCCGGGCCAGCCAATGCAGGACCGGCCACCCCGCGCCGGCCACCGCGACCGCGAGCAGGCCCAGGTGGAGAAGCCGGCGCAGGTGGATCCCCCACGCCGCCAGCGCGGGACCCGGCTGGATCTTGGCGAAAGCCGCGATGGCGACGGCGACCTGGCGGGGGACAAGCGGATTGTGCGCGATCCAGTTCGCCCACACGAGCAGGCCCCAGCCGAGCGCGGCGGCCGCGACGAGCCGGGTAGGGAACCGGTGTCCCGGGGACTGGTCCATGTACGGCCATGCTACCCCCGTGACGCCGGGGGTCGCAATCCCGAGATGCTAGACTGCACGCATGCCGGTCCTGCTCGGCCTCTTCGCCGTCCTTGTCGTCGTGAACTACGCGGGATCGCCCCAGCACCTGGTGGCGCCGTCCGACCTCCTCGCCT
>Ga0315294_10003481_pt1 | contig 17151 bp, 13 predicted proteins | sample YL17G13_40_MG_FD_203626 | JGI IMG/M metagenome (GOLD analysis project Ga0315294, IMG submission 203626) | Sediment microbial communities from Yellowstone Lake, YNP, Wyoming, USA - YL17G13_40 | ecosystem: Environmental > Aquatic > Freshwater > Lake > Sediment | place: USA: Wyoming | collected... | reverse complement strand
TAGCTGATGACGACAAATGTCATAAAGCTCTTCAGGCGTGATCTCATGATAAAAATGGACCATCCGGTTTCGGTAGCCGGCCATTCTTCTTAGAAGATCCCGTTCTTTCTTTTTGATGATCTTTTTTTCGAGCAAGCCTTCGGCGATCTCTTTATATTCCGCCGTGGGATAAGCGAATTTTTTAGCGAGGATATGCCGGCTCAGATCGAAAAGCGCTTCCAAGGCCCGCCTTAGATAGGATTCCGCGGCCGCGACGTTGTTTGGATGACTCAGGAATTTCGTTTTATCCCGGGGAAGAGCTTCGAGAGAGACGATCATCCTCCTCACCCAAAGGGCCCGTTGGCTGACGATGTCTCCGTTGATTTTTGCTTGGGTCATATTATGCCCTCAAGATCATTTCTCTCTTCATCCGGAGATGAGGACGCAGGTCGGCCATCATCCTCATGATCATCAATTGATATTCCGCTTCCCATCGATCGTCCTTGACGTAAAGGAGCTCGCCGGTGACAATTTGGTAAGCGAGGGGGATCGGAGCTGCCGGAACGACGACGATATCGACCCGCGGCAGATCGAAAAGATCTTCGAAAAAAACGGAAATATCGGCTATCTCCTTCACTCTCAATGGTTTATCCGGCATGATTCCAATATCCAGGTCGGATCTGGAGCGCGTAAGCGGGCGCTTTTTGCCTTCCAAAACGCGTGCGATCTCCTTGGCCCGGCTGCCGAACGCATAGATGATCTGAATGTGATATTTCTCGGCTATCTTATTAATCTTCCTCTGGATATCGGTCATTCTCATCCTCGGCTATTCATTGTATCATGGGGGAGAGGCGTGTCAACATGATGAGAACGCCGGGCATCGCTGAATCCATGTTCATCCCACTTCCCATCCAAGTTGACTCAGAGTTCCATTCGTATATATAGTATTTCAAGTTGCGATTATGCAAAACATCATTTCTGTTAGGGAGGAGGCATCATGACGATCCGCAATGATCATTCTTCGAAATCCGGCACGTCCTTGACCCGCCGCGCGTTCATCGGCACCACGGCCACGGCGGCCGCGGGCTTCATGGTCGTGCCGCGCAAGGTCTTGGGCGGCCCGGGATACCAGGCGCCGAGCGATACGCTGAACATCGGCTGCGTCGGCGTCGGCGGCAAGGGGACGTCCGACATCTGGGCCTGCAGCAAGGAGAACATCGTCGCCCTGTGCGATTGCGACGACACCCAGATGGCCGGCTTCCTGTCCCATAAGAACAACAAGCCGGAGTTCCAGCCAAAATACGATAAAGCCAATAAATACAGAGACTTCCGGCAGATGCTGGACAAGGAGAAGAACCTCGACGCGATCACCGTGAGCACGCCCGATCACACTCACGCCGTCATCGCCATGACGGCCATGAAAATGGGCAAGCACGCCTTCGTCCAGAAACCGCTGACTCACACGATCCAAGAGGCGCGGCTGCTGGCCGAGGAAGCTAAAAAGCGGAACCTCGTCACCCAGATGGGCAACCAAGGCCATTCCATGGAAGGCGCACGCCTGATCTGCGAATGGATCTGGGACGGGGCGATCGGCGATGTCCGCGAGGCCCACGTCTGGACCAACCGTCCGATCTGGCCCCAGGGCATCGACGCGCCGAAAGAGATCCCCTCCGTACCGCCGACCCTCGACTGGGATGTCTGGCTGGGCCCGGCGCCCTGGCGCCCCTATCATCCGGCGTATCTTCCGTTCAACTGGCGCGGCTGGTGGGACTACGGCACGGGCGCCGTCGGCGATATGGGCGCCCACTTGATCGACCAGATCTATTGGGCGCTCAAGCTCGGACACGCCTCGACGGTCCAGGCCAGCTCGTCGAAGTACACAAAGGATTCTTTCCCCGTGGCAGAGGTGATCACATACGAATTTCCTCAGCGCGGGACCATGCCGCCCGCGAAAATGATCTGGTATGACGGCGGCCTGATGCCGCCGCGCCCGGCCGGCCTTGACGACGGACGGATGATGGGCGACGACAGCGGCGGCTGCCTGTTCGTCGGCGCCAAGGGCATGATCATGTGCGGCTGTTATGGGGATAATCCGCGCATCCTCCCCGAAAAGCTGATGCAGGACTACCAGCGGCCGGACAAGACCATTCCGCGCTCGCCGGGGATCATGGAGGAATGGATCGCGGCCATCAAGACCGGCAAGAAATCGACCACGGACTTCTCCTATAGCGGACAGCTGACCGAGACCATGCTCCTCGGCAACCTCGCCCTCCGGATGAAAGAGGCGAAGACCGTGCTCCAGTGGGACGGCGAGAAGATGCAGGTCACCAACCTGCCCGAGGCCAATCGGTGGATTCACAAAGAATACCGGCAGGGCTGGTCGCTTTAAAAACGTGAGAATAACATGCGAACAATGGCCTCCTTCATTTTCTCCGTCGTGATCTTGGGCCTCATCGGCTTCGCGGTCGCCCAGACCATCCCCAAGATGGAATGGGCCGTCCACGACCCGAACCGGCCCCTGCCGACGGTGCTCGACCCGGGCCCGGCCGGACCGCCTGTCGTCCCTCCGCCCGGGGTCGTCGTCCTCTTCGACGGCAAGGATCTCTCCCAATGGGCGGACGCCAAAGGGAATCCGGCCCGATGGAAGATCGAAAAGGGCTACATGGAGGTCGCGGCCGGCACCGGTTCGATCCAGACGAAGCAGGGCTTCGGTGACTGCCAGCTCCATGTCGAATGGGCCGCTCCCGTCGTGGTCAAGGGCGAGGGCCAGGAGCGCGGCAACAGCGGCGTCTTCCTGATGAACGCATATGAGGTCCAGGTCCTGGACTGCTATGACAACAAAACCTACGCCGACGGGATGACCGCGGCCATCTACGGCCAGTATCCGCCGGCGTTCAATGTCTGCCGGAAACCGGGCGAATGGCAGACCTATGACATCATCTTTCACGCCCCGCGTTTCGACAAGGACAAAAAGCTCTTAAGGCCGGCCGGGATGACCGTCAGCCACAACGGGATCGTGGTCCAAAACTCCGCCGTTTTGACCGGGCCGACGGCCCACAAGTTGCGGCCGCCGTATGCCGCTCACGCCGACAAGCTGCCCATTTCGCTCCAGGACCACGGCAACCCCGTCCGCTTCAGGAATATTTGGATCAAAGAGCTGATAAATGATCAGGCGCCGGCGAAAAAGAAAAAAGCCCTTTTCGTCTGGGGCGGCTGGGAAGGGCATGAACCCAAGCCGTGCGTGGACATCTTCGCGCCCTGGCTCAAGGACCAGGGGTTCGATGTCGAGATCTCCAACACGCTCGACTCCTACCTCGACGCCGAGAAGTTGAAATCGCTCGACCTCATCGTCCAGGTCTTCACCATGGCCAATATCACTCCCCAGCAAGAGAAGGGCCTGGAGGACGCCGTCAAGAGCGGCGTGGGCATGGCCGGCTGGCACGGCGGGATGGCCGACGCGTTTCGCAGCAACGTTGAGTACGAGTTCATGGTCGGCGGGCAGTGGGTCGCCCATCCGGGCGGGGTCATCGATTACGAGGTCAACGTCACGAATCCCGACGACCCGATCACCAAGGGCCTCGCCGACTTCAAGATGCATTCCGAGCAGTATTACATGCAGGTCGACCCGCAGAACGATGTCCTGGCGACGACCACGTTCAGCGGCCAGTACGCGCCCTGGATCAAGGGCAGCGTCATGCCCGTCGTCTGGAAGAAGCTGTACGGGAAGGGCCGGATCTTTTATACGTCGCTCGGCCACGTCGCGGCCGATTTCGACGTGCCCCAGGCGCGGGAGATCGTGAAGAGGGGCCTGCTCTGGGCCGCGCGCGTCAGCGGTGACGACCCGCCCCTCCGCGCCCCGTTCAAAAAATAAAATTCAATTAATCCGCGAGGCCGTCGACGGATTCGCCTTTGGCCGCCTTCGCCACGCCGGCGGGCAGCGGGAGATGGATCTCCGGCGTCTTGACGAAGGTCTTCACCGCGGCCGTCGTCCCGCCCACGTTCAACTGCTCGAAAAGGAATGTGAACATCTCTTCCAGGCTCGTCCCAATCGCGAGCCTCGCTTCCGGCGGCAGGGACCAGAACCGCTTCTTGAACGGGCCGATGGCTTTCTTCCGCGTCTTATAGACGAACTGGGCGTCAGTGTCCTTGGGCTTGCGCTCGTCGGCGGCGTTCGCCTTCAGCCATTCGACCAATTCCTGCCGCAGATCTTCGGGGACCGCCTCATGCTCCATGATGATGTTTTGGAAGGCCGTGGCCAGGTGGACCTCGCAGGTCCGTGCCTCGACGAACTTATGAAAGGCCTGTTCGGGCAGGGTGCTCGCGCCATGCTGGACGGCGCCGCCCATCCCGTAGGCTGTTCGCGCCTTCTCGCCGAGAAGACGGAGCGCCTCGAAATCGATGGCCACCTTGGCCAGGGTGCCGTCCGGCAGAACCACGCCGCCGTGGCTCGTCCCGGTTTGAATGCTGATCTTGCTGATCCCGGTCAGCTTCCCCCGCCGGGCGTTATAACCTTTCATGAAGGCGTCCAGGTCCTCGGGTGTGCTGTTCTTCTGCCCGACCTCGCCGATCTCGCCGCCTACCGATACCGTGACGCCTTTCGGCTCGTGTTCGCGGATGAACTTCGTAAAATCGGCGCAGACCTCGTAGTTGAGCTTCTGCTGTTCGTCGAGGCCGGGTTTGGAGATGTCGACGAGCGTCGAGGTGTCGATGTCGATGTTGTAGAATCCAGCCGCGACGGCCTCGAGGATCAGGTCGCGGATGGCCTTGATCTCCGCCTCGGGCGCGGCGGCGTACTTCTTGCCCGACGTCTGGAAATGGTCGCCTTGGATGAAGAGCGGACCGTGGAAACCCTCCCGCACGGCCGCCGCCAGCATGGCCGCCGAGTATTCGGCCGGCCGCTGGTCCGTATATCCGATCTCGCTCCGGGCGATCTCGAATATCAAGGCCCCGACGTCGAGCTTGCGAGCGGCCCTGAAAACGGCCCGGGCCGAGTCGTAAGCCAGCATGCGGAGGTTAATCGCCGGCACCGTGAATGTCGCGGCGATGTCGCCGCGTCCGACGGCCATGTAGAAGTCGTGGATGGAGGCCGGACGGACGCCGACGGCCTGGGCGGCCGAACGGATGATCCAGCGCGCCGCGGCCTGGGATTCGGGGTCGCCGAAGACGGCCTCGTGGATCAGGCCGTCCATTTTTTCGGAGAGCCGCTTTTGGTCGTGGACGGCGATCCGGTCTCCCTTCAGTGCGACGATCCCCGTCAGGGATCCGATGAGTCGTTCGAGCTTATTACCGGCCATGGTCATTTGCTCCTTATAGATTCAGAACCTTTTCTTGCTTTTTTTCCGGCCGAATATGCCGCCGCTGAAGAAGAGGCCGGCCCCGATCACAAACCCGAAATTGTACCAGCCGCCGCTGTTATGGATTTCGTAGAAGCGGGTGCTCTTCGAGAAAATGGAAATGATGAATGTGACGGGCGAGATCAGCCCATGCCACAGCCCCAACCAAAAACCGGCGATCTGGCCGTCTTTGCCGGCCGTATTCTCGGCGGTGTTCGGCCCCGGCGCGCAGGCCGCGGCAAAGAACATCAGAGCGACAGCGAAAAGAATTCCCAGGGTCAGTGTCTTGTTCATGGTTTCTCCTCCCTTCAATATAAGAAAAAAAGCGTCCGCCGGCAATTCAATCTTTGTTTTTAATAAAGCGATCCCAGAGGTCGTTCCGGATGTAGAGGGTCAGCAGGACGTCCGGGCGGAGTCCGTAGAATTCCGCTTGGAATTTGTCCGCGAGAAGCGGCCCGATCTTCGCCGCGATGTCCGGAGAGGCGATGACGACCGGCGTGTCCTCGAATCCGTCCGAGGCGGGTGCTTCCGTCCAATAGCCGACGCGCTCATATCTCCTCAGCGACCAGGGCAGAGGCCAGGTCTCATAGGGGCCGCAGACGACCTTGATCAATAGGCGTTCATGGTCGGGATGGAGCGCCGCGACCGCGTCGACGCGCCGGACGAGCCTCAGATAATCCGGGCTCGTCTGAGCATAGACGTACGGATTCCGCGGATCCGAATGATAGCGGAAGTTCGCCTGATAGCTTTGCCATCCCAAGTGAGCGAAGCCGAGGACGAGGAGCAGTCCGATCGGGATCTTGAATATTCTCCTTCGAACCCGCTCGAAGACGAAAGCGGCGCCCGTCCCGGCCAGGAGGATGAAACCCGCGTAAAAGGGAAGCAGGTTCCATGGTGTTTTGTAGGGGATCAGCGAAAACGCGGTCAGGGCGAGGATTGTGTAAAAGGACAGAAAAACCGTGAGACGGTCTCGTTTGAGCACGGCGGAGAGGAGGCCGAGACAGGCGAGCGCCAGGACCAGCGCTTCGCTCCAAACGAGCCCGCCCGAACTCACATGGGTCAGAAGGCCGAGATAATACCACCACGGGTGGGCGTGAAAGCCGGCCGCGCCGCCCTTGGCGAAGTAGGCCTGAAAAGCGGCCACGGAATCGACAATCCCCTTCGGATTCGCAAGAAATGACGAGAAAAACAGAGCGGCCGTGACGATGGCCACGGCCAGGGCGAGGATAAAGTGCGCTGGGCGCATCCCGGCCGTCGCGGCCTGCCCTCCGGACCTCTTTTTTTGAGCGAACCGGGTGAGGACAAGCGCTCCCGCGACCGCGGCGAAGATGATGACGGACGTCTCTTTCGTGGCATACATCAGCCCCGCGAAAAGCCCCGAAGCGATCGCCCATCCCGGCCCCGGCCGTTTCAGATATCTCCAAATCGAGCCGATGAATCCGAGGCAGAAGAAAACGAATATCATTTCTTGGATATAGAACCGGCTGTAATAGCTGAAGGCGGGGGATAGGGAGGCGCACAGCCCGGCCAAAAGAACGGCCGGCCGGCCCATGTCTTTCACGAAAACGAGCAGCAGGAGGATGATCCCGACGCCGAAGAGCACAGGCAAGAACCTCAAGGTCGTCTCTTCGAGCGAGGCCAAGGTGGGCTTGGCCGCCGCCCAGGCGATGGGAAGGGTCAAATAGTAGAGGGCCGGCCCATGATGGTCGGCCGGATCATAGCGGTACTCGCCCTTTTCGAGCAGAAGGCCGAATTTGACGGCCTGGTTGGCCTCGTCGTGGTGCATGGGCCTGAGCCCCAAGCCCGGGCCGCGGAGCAGCACCGCTCCACAGAGGACAATCAAAAATAACCCGCCGAAAGCGGTCTTGTTCATTTCCCCGGCGTGCCGTCAAGGGCGAGCCTTCAGCTCGCCACTCGCCCGTGGTTTGTATTCACGGGCGAGTACGGCGGAAGTGGATCCCCCGGGTAAAGCCCGGGGCCCCTGCCGCCGTAGACCTCCACCTCGATATAGTGGTTCATGTCGTTCGACGTGTTGCCGTTGCTGCACAGCCGGATGTAGCGGGCCTTGACGCCCTTGGGATCGACCAGCCGGCCTTCGTTGGTCTCGATATATTCCTTGTCCTTGCCGATCCCGAGACCGGTCGTATTGTCGTGGTCGTTGTTGAACACTGTCGTGACGCCGGTCACGAAGTCTTTATCGTTGGAGACCTGGACGACGACGTCGCGATAGACGCGGGCCTGGCTGTGGTAATGCCAGATCAGGATGGCGTTTAGGACCGTTTCCGCCCCGAGGTCGATCTGGACCCACTGCTTGCCGGGCCCGAGCTCGACGAAGTAGCCGTCCTCGCCCGATTTCTCGCCGTCCGTGACGAAGTTCAACTCCCCGATGACCGGCTGCATGTCGCTCGATAGGACCGGTTTTTTGAGAGAGACGAGTTTCGTCCCCTTGGGAGCGAAGAACGGCCCCCGGGGCTTGCCAGTGATGACCTCGAGGTTCGCCGTCTTGATGTTTCTGGGCGTGCCGATGAACATGGGTTTGGGAAGCTGGAGCTTCAGCTCCTCCTTGCCGGTGTCCTGGGCTTGGGAGAGGGAGAGAGTGTTCAATCCGATGAGGATCGTGAAGACAGAGGCGATTGCGTAGATGATGGCTTTTCTGGTCATCCGTCACTCCTTCCGTTAACGGCCGATGATGATCTTTGTGGACCCTCTTAATATATTCGAAAGGGAAATCGGGGTCAAACGTCAGCCGGGGAAGTCACGCCCCGAAATTGCCGATAGAGCCTGTCAATGACAAGAAAATCAGCGACTTCCTATTTCTATCGGCAATTTTGGGAGTCTACGGCCTTATTATTCATAAAGAAAGCGGTCGTCTTGACCTTGAAGTCGCTCCGCGGCCGATGATAAAATCCTTTTCACTAAGAATCATCCCACGGAGAGGAGGCGGATATGGACTTAAAGAGCTTTGAGATCGATGGGACGGTGAACCGCTCCCAAAAAACACAAGCGGGATTAAGAGGCTGGTTCTTTCCCGGCCTGGTCCTGAGCCTGTTTCTCGGCGCGATTCTTCTGGCCGGCTCCCTGCCGGCGAACGAAGCGGGCAAGGAAGGCTGCACCGTCATCGGAGTGGGCCGCCTGGCCTCCGCCGACGGCTCAGTCATGACCTCCCATACCGACTGCTGCAGCGAGTGCCGGATCCAGGTCATCCCCGGGCGGACCTATCCGAAGGGAAGCTTGGCCCCCGTCCATTGGGGCATGGTCTATTTCGGCGGCGGCGATGACCGGAAGGCTCTGCCTCTCGGCGACTTCGGAAAGGTCATCGGCCGGATCCCCCAGGTGGAGAGAACATTCACCTATTTCCACACGGGGTATTCCCAAATGAACGAACGGCAGCTGGCGATCGGCGAAAGCACCTGCTCGCAGCGGGCCGAGCTCGACGTCGCCTTCGTCGAGGGCGTCACCCGCCAGATCATGACCATCGAACAGGCCCAGGTCTTCGTCCTGGAGCGATGCGCGACGGCGCGCGAGGCCGTGCGTCTGATCGCGGATCTAGTCGAGAAATACGGCTTCCTGCCCTCGTGCGGCGGATCCGAAGCCCTGTGCATCGCCGATCCGCGGGAGCTCTGGGTCATGGAAATCTGCAGCGTCGGCCCGGACTGGACGCCGGAAAGCGGAAAGCCCGGGGCCATTTGGGCGGCGCGCCGCGTGCCGGACGAGCACGTCGTCGTCATCGCCAATCATTTCCGGATGGGCGAGATCGACCTCAAGGACCCGAATGTCATGGCCTCGCCGAACTACCTGCGGGAAGCGGTCGAGCGGGGCTGGTACGATCCGAAAAGCGGCCGGCCCTTCATCTGGCAGGATGCCTACGCCCCGCCGATCCGGGAGGGAAATCTGAGCCGGATGTGGCTCATCTTCAGCACGGTCGCGCCGTCGTTCAAGGCCTGGCCGAGACGCGCCCTGAACGACGCGGCGGGCCCGGGGACGCTCTACGCCCAGCCGATCGAAGGGGCCGCTTTTTATCCCTTCTCGGTCAAACCGGAGAAGAAGCTTTCCGTCCGGGACGTCATCGCCTTCCAGCGCTCGGCTTTCGAGAACACGATCTACGACATGACCTGGGACCCGGCCTGGATGGTTTCGGGCGGGGGCGGCAAACTGGAAAAAAGCCCGATGGCCACGCCCTTCCTCGCCCCGGACATGGAAAAGGTCCTGCGCATCAGGCATCACCGGACGATCGCGACCCAGGGGTACGGCATGGTCGCCCAGCTCAGATCGTGGCTGCCGGAGGCGGTCGGCGGGATCTACTGGTTCTACGTGGACAATCCTTTTGTCAGCGCTTACGTTCCGGTCTACGCGGGCGTCACGGACGTTTCGCCGCTCTATAAAACCTACGACTACGCCGAGTTCAGCGAGGATTCGGCCCGCTGGGCGGTGGACTTCGTCGAGAAATTGATGCTCCTGCGGTGGCAGCCCGCGGTCAAGGACCTGAGGGAGGCGCGCGAGCCTCTGGAGAACGGCTTCTTCGCCGAGCAGGCCGCGGTCGACGCTAAAGCTCAGGAACTGCTGAAAAAGGACGCCGGCCAGGCCGTGAAATACCTGACCGAGCTGACGGTCTCGCGCATGGAGAAGGTCGTCAAACTTTTTCGTGAACTGCGAAAAAAGCTCCTGACGAAATACTCGGGCGATATCGTTTGATACGTTCGACGGCGCCAAACCCCGATTTTTAAATCGGGGTATAGAGCGCCGCTCAGTATTAACCCTGAGCATACCCCGGGCTTCAGCCCGGGGAGTCGAATGGGTTGATATAAAAGAACAATCAGTCACGCGTGATCCGGATCGAGACGGGGCCAAGAAGGCCGGATGGAAGCAGGGGCGAATCCTTGGTGAAATGCTTCCACGTCGTGAACGTCAACCGCGAGGACGACGGACGAGGCTCCTTTTTCATGAGCCACTCCGGCCAGCGGACGAGATTCCCGCCTTTGCCGTATTCGGCGTCCGCCGGCTCTTGTTCGTCGCCGATCAGACGGTTCGGCCAGAGATTGGCCACTTGGATCTCCAGGAGATTGTCGTTCGGCCGCAGGGCGGTCGTGACATCCACGCTCCACGGATCGCACCAGACGATACCCAGATCGCGGCCGTTCAGCCGGACGCGGGCGATATTTTTCACGATCCCCAGGTCGAGCCGGAGCCGTGCGCCCTTCGACGGCGCTCTCCTCAGGGCCGAAACGGACGCGGGGAAATCGAACGTTTTCCGGTAAACCGCGGTGCCGGAATAGTACTTGATGCCGGGTTCCGGGCGGCGGCTCCAATCGTCGAGGTTGTCCAGAGTGATCTTTTGGGGACCGCCCCATTTCGGATCGAACGAAACGTCCCAAGGTCCGCTCAGCACGGATACTTCGGCCAAGGCGGAAAAGTTCGGGCGCGCCGGGACCGTGGTCGTTCCGATCGGTTTGCGGAATATAATAAAGAAAGATTGATGCGGCTCGAACCGCAGGAGCACGGAGGTGAGCCCGTCCTTTCTCGTGAATTGAGGCAGAACGCGGATCTCGCCCGAGACCGCGTCCCACAGCTCAGGTTGTTTGCCGCTCACGCGGAACTCGGCGTTCGCCTCTAGAGCTCGAGCTTCGGGATTGGACACGAAGTAAATCTCGGTCTCGCCGTCCCGCCGGTGGGCATAACGGAGTGGAACGTCGGAGGCGAAGTCGGGCGAGACGGCCATTCGCTCCAACACGCCGGCGACGACAGCGAAATCCCCGTATTGCTCGGGTTCGGAGAGAGGCGGTGCGCCCACGTCCCAAGTCGATTTATCGGGAGGCGTCGATCCGGGCGACGCGGCTGGGGCCGATTCCGCCCCCGTCTTGGTTCCTCGCACCCAGACGATCCGGCCTTTGCCGTAAGCGTGTTCCGTGACGTCTTTGCCGTCGCAATCGCCCCACAGGGCGTCACCCAGCGACTTGACTTCGGCATCGCCGGCCGGAAAGCCGGAAAGCGACGGGGATTTGCCCGGCCGCGGGCCGACCACGATCGCCCCGGCGGCGACGAGGTCTCGGATTTTGCGGAGGAGGGCCGGGGTCATCGTCTCCCGCTCTGGGAGGACGAGCACGCGGTAGCTCATCCCGTCCGGGAAAACGATCTTTCCGTCTTTCACCGTCGCGGCCTCGCGCAAAGTTTCCGGCGCGCACCCGTCGAAGCTATAACCGAGACGGTCGGGCGGACTGCCTCGCAGGGCGGACGCGGGTGCGCGGAAAACGTGAGGCGATCCCTCGGCGACTAAATAACAGACATCGGCGACGGGAAGCCCCTGCCGCAGGAGGAATTGGGCGCGCGCCAGATAAAGATGGAAGGCGGGTACCATGTCCCACCAGGTTTGGGTGCGTTCCCAGTGAACGCCGTACGGTCCCATGGTCATTCCGGGCCGCTCGTTGAGCCCCGCTTGGTTCTGGTAGCGGTGGAAAACGATCCGGTTGATGCCGGCGGCCAAAGCCCAGTCCCCGAGCGCTTTTATCGAAGCCGGGTGGGCCCGCCACGCTTCCCCAGCGTCCGAAGTGAAGGCCTCGGCCGCGACGATGCGTTTTCCGCCGGTGTGGGCGAGGCCGGCCGCCTCGATGACACTGTGCGCGGTATGGTAGCCGTAGAGCCAGAACTCGCCCATGGGGATGTCGGCCGCCGTTCCGAGGGTCATATCCGCGCAGGGGGTCATGTCGTAAGGCTCGATGGACAACCTGAAGCCGTCCCGCCGCCCAAGTTCCTTGAGATGCAGGGCGTGGTTCTCCACGAGCAGTTCCTGGGCGGTCTGGCGGAAATCCCAAAGGAAACGCTCGGAGATCTCCGGGCTTGACACGACGCGCCCCGTGATCGCGGGCAGGTAGGGCAGAGGATCGTACCCGCGCCGCCTCCGGAACTCATCGCGAAAAGCGCCCGTCCAGTTCTGCGCGCTCATCTCCCAGCTGTCGATGTGGATCATCGTCCAGCCAGCGATGCCGTCCCTCCGGCGCGGGCCGATCTCACGCAGAAGAGAGCCGACGAAGGCGTCGTAATGGGCGTCGAGGGCGGCCTTGTCCAACTTGTCGCATTCGAGTCCAAGGCCGGGGACCGGAGCCGGGCGCGTGTTCGCGCCGGTCGCCGTCCGGCCGAAACGGAGGATCGTCCAACGGCCGGCGGGGACGTCCCAAGAAAGGCGGCCGTCGGCGGTGAGCCGGCTTGTCAGATCGATGATGCGCGAAGGGTCGATCGCCGCGCCGGCGGGGAGCGCGGGGAAATCGGCCGGCGCGGGCAGGAAGGGTTTGACGCCTACCTGAGAAGAATAGGGCGCCCGGACATAGAGGGCTTTCTCGTCGATATCGGCGATGGCGGGACCGGCGGCGGGCGTTGGGAAGGCCAGAACGGCTACGTCGCGGTAATAATCGTTCTTCGCTTTTTCGATCTCGGGCGGGAGGCCGCCGTCGCCGAAGAACGCCGGCCGGCGCTGAGGCCGGGGGAGTGCCGCGTCGAATAGCCCGGGGCCGGACGCTTCAACCGCGGCCGCCACGATATGCTGCATCGAGTCCTCGGGTTTGACCCACGGCCCGCCGGAGCCGGTCCAGCCGGGCCCTGCGTTGAGCGTGATCTCGAGCCCCAGCCGTTCGGCCTCCCGGACGACGTAGGCGAAAAGCCGGCGCCACTCCGGGCTCATGAATTCGACCGGGCCGCGCGGAACGCCGACGTTCACTTCGCAGATGATGACTCCGCCTATACCCACGCCGCGCATCGCCTCGAGGTCGGCGGTGATCCCGTCCCAGGTCAGGTTACCGTCCATCCACATCCAATAGACCCAGGGGCGGGCCGACGCGGGCGCGGAGACAAAACCGGCGGCGAGGCGGTCGGCGGTTTCGGGACCCGATAGGCCGAGCCCGAAGGCGATTCCAAGGATGAGCAGAAAACCGAGTAAGGAAATCGGGGACGAAAGCCGATTAGACATGGCAATTCTCCTGATGAATCCGTTCATAGTACAACCTCGGACGGGAGCGAGCTGAAGAGGGTTATGATGGCAATGAGATTGCGAACTAAACTTGACATGGCCATGGTCAAAGCTCATAAAGGCAAAAAAGAAAGAAAATATTGCATAGATTGATTAAATACGCTAAAAAAATCCTATCGTAGTCTATGATAGTTTTGGCGTCCCGATTTTGAATCCATCAGTTTTAGCTGTATCGGTTGAACAGGTTGATTAATTGCCTGATCGATTATTGCATCTCTGATTTGAAATCTATACTGTGAATTCTCAATATAATCTTTGTTGATATCAATGGCGATCCAGTGCCTATTCAAGATTTCTGCAATATAGCCAGTTGTATTTGATCCGGCAAACGGATCGAGAACTAATTCATTAATATCGGTAAGAAAATGAATAAAAAAGCGAGGCAATTCAGCTGGAAATCTAGCCGGATGTATTTTCTTTTTAAGTTTCTTCATTAGATTAAGGTAACTACTATTACTTTCATTATTTCCGCATTCGATAAGATTTCCGGGGATAGATCCGCCCCTATCGAATGCAAAGGTTTCTTTTATGTTATGCCCAGAAGGACGCACCGTTTTAGTAATACCGCGCTTGATTAAACGAATCATATCTTTACTGTAGGGTTGAAGAATTTTGGTGTTATCAGCTTTTGGATTCGGAGACTTCCCGAGCCAATATATATATTCGACAGAATCTTTAACTCGAATTCTTCTGACATTTACCCATTCTGCTGGTGCAGGCATCTTTGCGGGATTATACCAAAAAAATTCTTGACATAGATAAAAGCCAATATCGTCACACAATCGAAGCAACAAACGAAAATGATAAAGGGAACGAGTTGGAATTCTTGGAGTCCAAGTACCACCAATATTGAGAACAAAGCTGCCTGTTGGTTTTAATATTCTTCGTATTTCATGAGCGAACGGTAAAAACCAATTTACATAGTCCGCCTGATCCGCATTACCATATTCTTTCTTGAAATGAAGCGCGTACGGAGGAGAAGTAATTACAAGATCAACAGAATCAGAAGGCATTTCTTGCATGAATTTAAAAGAATCTGCGCAGTATGCGCATCCAAGTATTGTTTTATAAATCGGTTCAGTTTTCATTTTATTTTTTTTAATAAAATCTCAAGAGAGGAATACCATGGCGGTTTTACATCTAATGTCGGTAAGGGAACTTCATGCATGACAGCTATCTTTTCTTTGTATAAAGGATGCGGAGCAAGATACTTGCTCTGAATGAACATAAACTGTTTCCAGTCATGTGTTTTTTTTCCAAGGCAAACAGCTAAAATATCAAATTGTTTGTGGCTATAATAGCGACTGCTACGGTCGCCTTTTGAAGATCTCGTTTTTTGCGTTTCAACTTTATAAGCAATTATTTGGCCACCTTTTCTATAGGCCTCATTAGCATCTCGAACATTTTTGCACTCGATTAGGTATTTTGTCGTTGTATCAGAGGGAAGCCATATGGAATAATCTGGATAGGCATCCAAATCATGTTCTTCATATTTGGCAATAAATCCTTTCCTTTGCAGCAACTTAATATGTTTTCCAAGATGCACTTCAGCAACCACACCTTCAAGAGTTACTTTTGACCTAAAACGACGACTTATCGCATCAAGCAGTTCTTCTTTAGTTAATCCGTATTCTTGTTCTAACGGATGTTTTTTATCTAGCATTTTATTCTTTAATGCGTCTTTTATTAAGCTATGAGAATCATACATCCTTGTAATTAATGGTTCAAGTTTTGAATCGGTATTTCGGAACAAAAAACATTTAGCTAATATTCCGAAGCTTCAAGTATTAGACGATTTAAAAACAGCTATTTCTCATTAAAGAGTTAGTCGTAGATTATTTGTTTGTTAAAAAGTAAAGTTTTCATTATCAATTTATTGACGATTATTCGAGACGAATTGACCCGAACACGCGGCAGTCGCCGTAATCCTTGACGACCAGAGCCCAGACGTCGGAATGACGGCGGCAATAGTCCTCGACTTCGGCCGTATCCATAACCATGAACGCGGTCGACAGGGCATCGGCAACGGCGGCCGCCGGATGCACCGCCCAGGCGGCGACATGGCCCCGGGCCGGGCTTCCGGTCTTCGGGTCGATGATGTGCTGCCCTTTGATTTCCGTTCCGGACCCGCTCAAGGCCCGGCCCGTGAGCAGGATCTCGCGCGGCGCTTCCTGGCACGGCCAGCCGCCGCCGACGCCGACGGGCCAGCCTTGCTTCTCCGGCGCGTTCCCGACGGCGACGGCCGTGCTCGTGCCGCCGTGGATGAGAGCGTTGACGATGCTCCAGTCGGCGAGAACGGCCAGGGCTTTATCGAGCGCGTATCCTTTGCCGATCGCCCCGAGGTCGAGGTCCATGGGCCTCCATGGGCCTCCGGCTCGTTCCCCGAGCCGGACTTCGAATCCCTGCGCCGTCGTAGCCAATTCGAAAGAATTCGCAGACACATACCGAATTTCTTCCTGGAATTCAGTATGTGTCTGCGAATTAAGCTCGGAGCCCCCATATTTCATGGCCGACCGGACGTTGATATCGAACGCGCCGTTCGTCTCCGCGCGGACCCGCTCGGCGACGGACAGGCATTCGAAGGTCTCGAATCCGATCAGGAGCGATTCGCCCGGCCGGAGACGGCCGATCCGGCTGATCTCGCTTGTCGGATCGAAGCGGCTGAACAGGCGTTCGAGCCTATCGATCTCGTTGAACGCGGCCTGAGCCGCCTGCCCGGCGTAGGAGCCCTCATCTCCCGCGATTGTCACTTCGAAAAAGCTGCCCATCGCTTGATGGGAAAAGCGATGGACGGGCGACGGGATCATGGCCGGCGTTGGGGGACGAAGGTGATGTCGACGAAGACGATGGCCATGAGAACGATGGCCAGCGCGCTGTACCGGTGGACGACGATCATGGCCTGCTGTGTTTCATAAGTGAAGATCGGGAGCATGGAGCCGAGCGCGGTGGCCGCTTGGACGACGCCGAAAAGGGCGAACGCCCAGAAGAGGATCTTGCGGAGGAAGGCCTTGGAAAGATTCTTAAAGACGGGGCAGGCGAAGCCCTCGAAAACGGCTTCTTCGTCCTTGTCGAAGCGATAAGCCCGGCCGCGCCAGAGGAGCGTCGCCGCCAGGCTCAGGCCGAACAGGCCGCCCGCGACGACGTGGCCGAGCAGGGGATACCCGAACATCCCCCGCGGGATGAAGACGGCGAAGAACAGCCCGCTCGCGGCCAGATAGGCCAGGCTCGCTCCGAGCCCGATGAAGATCCATTTCAGCCAACCGGGATAATGATCCCGAGTCCAAGCGCCGAGAACGATCTTCGCGTTCTTGGAGGATTTCCCGGAGACGACTGTTCTCGCCCGGCCGCGCAGCCAAACGCTATAGGCTTTCGCTGGGAAGGGCCGCGGGGCCTTTTCTTCCGCCGCGGCCGCCGCCGCGAAGCGCAGATACGTCTGCCGGAACAGAACGCCGAGGATGGAAACGACGGTGATGACGATGAACAGCGCCATAGCGGGCTATCTCCTCTTTTCGATGATCCCGGCGAAACGTCCCAGCGTTATGAGGAACATGATGAGCAGGAGCGAACCGGCGACGAAAGCGCAGATGAACAGGACGACCTTAAAGGCCGGCCGGACCGCGAACGACAGCCCGAACAGGCGATGATAGATCCAGCTCAAGCCCATGAACGAGGAGGATGAGCGGACCGCTGCGTTCTCCGTCCTGAGCGGCCCGGCGGCCTTGACCTTGGCGAAGAAGAAGTTCGACCCGAAGCTGTGGCAATCCGTACAGCCGTTGACGCCGAGCGACTGGCGGGCGGGCCGGACCTGATGGGCCAGAGGCCAGG
>Ga0315294_10003479_pt1 | contig 17152 bp, 9 predicted proteins | sample YL17G13_40_MG_FD_203626 | JGI IMG/M metagenome (GOLD analysis project Ga0315294, IMG submission 203626) | Sediment microbial communities from Yellowstone Lake, YNP, Wyoming, USA - YL17G13_40 | ecosystem: Environmental > Aquatic > Freshwater > Lake > Sediment | place: USA: Wyoming | collected... | reverse complement strand
TAGCGCTTGTACCACTTGACGCCCGGCCCGAACTCCATGATGGGCAGGTCCCAGGCCAGCACGATGGGGACGGTGCGGGCGCCGCCGGGCGCCAGGGTGAAGCGCACGGCCAGCGCCGCAGCGAAGCGCTCGCCTTTGCGCGCCGGGCGCGGATCGGCGGTGTCAGGCAGGCGGCCCGTGGCGGCAAACGGCTTCCACACCTCCGCGCCGTCTCCGGCTGGATCGAAGCGGGCCAGGTAAGTAACTTCCGCGCCGCGCGCCGCCTCCGTAGCCAGCGCGAACTCTCCATCCCACTCTTCGGTGACCGGGCCCTGGCCGCGGCCGAGCACCAGCCCGCGCATGACGCCGTCGCTGTGAAAAACGGCGTGGTTGCCCTCGCTCACTCCCCAGCGCATCTCGTAGCTCGGCCCGTCGTCGAACGGGTCGGCGCTCTTGGCGGCGTTCGCGAACCAGCCCAGCATGTTCTCCCAACTGAACAGCAGCGACACCGTCACCGGCTTGGCTGTGCGGTTGACCGCGGTCCAGCGGAAAATGCCGAGTGGGTAGCTCGGCTCTCGGTAGTTGTGCGGCAAGAAGGGAGAAAACTGCTCGCAGGTCAGCGTCACACCCGGCACGCCGGTGTCTTCGTACACATACCAGGCTTTCGGGAAAAGCGCGTGGTAGCGATTGCCGGGCCGCACGGACGCATCCCACCCCCACGCGGAAAGCGAGCCATCCTCGGGTTTCCACACCGACAGAACGCGGGCGGCGGCCGGCCCGCCTTCGGGCTGCACAAACACGGCGAACTGGTTGGCAGGCGCGGTGCGGTAGTAGTGCTGGCCGACGTCCAAGTGCCAGCGGGCAAAATCGCCGCGGTAGGTGCGACCGATACTACCCGCACCAAGGCCGCCGACCGGTAGCCCCTGGAAGTAGCCGTCGTCCAGCTTTTCCCCGCCCCGCATGACGCCTTCGAACGGCTGGCCAATCACCCGGCTCCAGGCCGCCTTGGGTATTTCGCCCGCCGGCAAGCAGGCCGCCAGGCACAAGAACACGCCCATCAGCCGCATACTCATGACGGCTATCAAAGCACAGCCCGCCTGCCGCTGCAACTACAGGTGTCAGGTGCCAGGTTTCGGGTGTCAGGTGTCAAATCATGACGTGACACCTGCCACCTGCGGCCTTGGGTTCATTCTAGCTTTATGATGAAATGAAAACAGATGGAGCACCACGACCATGGGCACGCGCATCTCGACCCTCGGGCGCGGAACCAGCGCCGGCTGCTGGCTGCCGTCGGCATTTCTTTCCTGGTGTTGATTGCCGAGGTGGCCGGCGCGCTGCTCTCCAACAGCCTGGCGTTGCTGGCTGATGCGGGACACGTGCTGGTGGACGTGGCGTCGCTGGGGCTTAGCCTGTTCGCCATGCGGCTGGCCGAGCGTCCGGCGACGCCCCGCAAAACCTACGGCTACCGCCATGCCGAGACCATCGCCGCTTTCCTGAACGCGCTGACCGTCATGGTGCTCTCGGTGTGGATCGTCTGGGAGGCGCTGTTGCGCCTGCGCTCGCCCCAGCCGGTGCGCGGGGGCCTGATGCTGGCCGCCACGCTGGCGGGCCTGGCGGGAAACGTCGCGGCGGCGGCGCTCCTGTACCGCGGCCAGTCCAGCAGCATCAACCTGCGCGGCGCTTCCCTGCACATTGTCGGCGACATCCTGGGCTCGCTGGCCGCGCTGGTGGCCGCCGCCGGCATCTTCCTGCTGGGGACAACCGTGCTCGATCCCATCGCCAGCATCGTGGTCTCCGTGCTGCTGCTGACCAGCGGCTGGGAGTTGCTGCGGCACAGCAGTTCGCTGCTGATGCTGTCGGTGCCGCCGCACCTTTCCGTGGTGGAGGTCGAGCAGGCGCTGCTGGAGATCCCGTCCGTCTGCCGGGTGCACGATCTGCACGTCTGGTCTGTGGGCCAGGATGCCGTGGTCCTCAGTTGCCACCTGGTGGTCGATGAGCCTGTCAACCGCGAGCAGTTGCTGGCCGCCGGCCAGCGCGTCCTGCGCGAGCGCTTCGCCATCGCTCATTCCGTTTTCCAGATCGAATCCGGCGCCGTATCCTGCCCGGCTGAGGTATCCTGTTTCGTTCCACGGGTGGAATGATTTCGGAATGCGGATTGCGGATTTCGAACCGGATGGCTTGAAATCCGCAATCCGAAATCCACAGTCCTGGAGGGTGATGATGAAGCGCTGTTTGATTGCCTGTGTCATGCTGCTGGTCGGCGCCGCGAGCATGGCGGCCGACGAGGGCATGTGGACCTACAACAACTTCCCCACCGAAAAGGTGCAGAAGGCCTACGGGTTTACGCCGTCCGACGCCTGGCTGGAGCACCTGCGGCTCAGCTCGGTGCGCTTTGGCGGGGCCTCGGGCAGTTTCGTCAGCCCCAACGGGCTGGTGATGACGAACCACCATGTCGGCGAGCGCTGCATCCAGGACCTGGGCACCGCCGAGCGCAACCTCAATGAGACAGGCTACTACGCGCCGGCCCAGGACAAAGAACTGCGCTGCCCGCAAATGGAGCTCAACGTCCTGACGGGGATCGCCGACGTGACCGCCGAAGTGAACGCCGGGTTGAAGCCGGACATGGACGCGGCGGCGCGCAACGCCGCCCAGCGCGCCGCCACCGCGCGCCTCGAGAAGGAATGCCGGGACAAGACCGGGCTGCGCTGCGACGTGGTCGTGTTGTACGAGGGGGGCGCCTTCAATCTCTATCGCTACAAGAAGTACACCGACGTGCGCCTGGTATTTGCCCCCGAGGCTTCCATCGCCTTCTTCGGCGGCGACCCCGACAATTTCACGTATCCGCGGTACGACCTGGACATCACCTTCTTCCGCGTCTACGAGAACAACAAGCCGGCGCCGGTGGAGCATTATCTGAAGTGGAGCGCGGCCGGCCCGCGGGACGGCGAGCTGGCGTTCGTCAGCGGCCATCCCGGCTCGACCGGGCGCAACCTCACCATGTCCCAACTCGAGTTCCTGCGCGACGTGGCCTATCCGGCGCGGCTGAGAATATACAAGGAGCGGCTGGCGAAACTGTTCGCCTACTCCCGCGCGAACGCCGAGCAGGCGCGCATCGCCCGCGACATCATCTTCGGTTATGAGAACTCGCAGAAGGGGACCATCGGCTACCAGTCCGGGTTGCTGGACAAGAAGCTGATGGCCCGGCGCGCGGCCATGGAGAAGGAACTGCAGTCCCAGGTGGCCGCCGACCCCAGCAGGCAAAAACAGTACGGCGGCGTCTGGGAGGCGCTGGCCGGCGCCCAGCGCGCCTATGCCTCCTTTTACCATCAACACCAGTTGCTGGACGGCGCCATCGGGCTGCCGCAGGCGCGCCTGTTCCAGATCGCGCGGCGCCTGGTGCGCCTGCCGGCCGAGAAGGCCAAGCCCAACGAGAAGCGCCTGCGCGAGTATCGCGAGAGCGCCCTGGAATCGCTGCTGCAACAGCTTTACTCGCCGGCCCCCATTTACGAATCGCGCGAAATCCTGGTTCTCGGCCAGATCCTCTCGGAGTTGCAGCAGACGCTGGGCGCCGGCAGCCCTTTGATGAAGCAGGTGCTGGCCGGAGAGACGCCGGAGCAGGCCGCGCGGCGGTACGTGACCGGGAGCAAGCTGGCCGACGTAAAGGAGCGGCGCCGGCTGGCCGACGGCGGCCAGGCCGCCATCGACAAGTCCGAGGACGCCATGGTCCGCCTGGCCAAACTGGTCGATGATGAGGCCCGGGGGCTGAACAAGCGCTACGAGGACGAGGTCGAGGCCATCGAGCGCAAGAACGGCTCGCTGCTGGCCCAGGCCCTGTTCGCCCTCCGCGGGACCTCCCTCTACCCGGAGGCCACCGGGACGCTGCGCCTCAGTTATGGCGCCGTGAAAGGCTACGTCGAAAGCGGCAAGAAGATCCCCTACGCCACGACGTTCGATGGCATGTACAAGCACGCCACCGGCAAGGACCCCTACAAGCTGCCGGACCGCTATTTGGCCAACAAGGCCAAGCTGAATCTTTCGGTGCCGCTGAATTTCGCTTCCACCAACGACATCATCGGCGGCAACTCCGGCAGCCCGGTGGTGAACAAGGCGGGCGAGCTGGTGGGCATCATTTTCGACGGCAACATCCAGAGCCTGCCCAACCGCTTCCTGTTTACCGACGAGATCGCCCGCGCCGTCTCGGTGCACTCGGCCGGCATCATCGAAGCGCTGGAAAAAATCTACGGCGCCGATGCCGTGGTGAAGGAACTCCGATCCCGGTAAAAGCGGTTGATGCACCTCAGAGCCGCGGCGCGGCTGTCGCCGCGACCAGACATCATCCGGGGACCACGCGGATGAACGCGCGGGGAAATGGCCGCTCCCCACAAGTCATTGTATCTACGAGAGCGATTTGGCTTGGTTTATTACTCCGAAAACTGGTACACGGGAACTTGGATGGTCTTAGGAGCAGAAGGCGGAGCGGCACGGAGTTTATCCAGCTTCCGGCAGACGTCCGCTTCAAAATAGACCTCCCCGCAGTTACGGCAGACGAGGGCCGGGACGCCCTGAACCAACGCCAGCGAGTCGCCCCACCAGTTTTCGGCTGTTACGCGGCGTCGTTCGATTTCGCCCCCACAGAGATGGCATTTCGAGAGCGTCATTGCACCTGACTCCGTCGAGTGCGTTCGTCCACCCATTCCGGTAACACTGGTTCGTAGACCGTAACTATAAGAAGTATACCATCCGCGTCAAACGCGCAGACTGCATGGAGGGGCCTGCCGGCGGCATATCCAAGGACCAGCGCGCTTGGCCCCCGGGGGTCCTTGCCGTACTCTTCTAGGATTTCACCTCGGATGAGTGCCTCGACAAGGGCTTCAACGTCGATGAAACGCTTTCCTGCCCGCTCACGGGCATGGTGGGTCATCAGCCATTGCCCAGCCCGCAGCGCCGCTCGCACATCCTCGATTAGCACCCTGTTCGGCAATTTCGCGCCGACCCATTGTATGCCGGCCGCATATCGAGACGCAAACGGCGACGAGCCACGGGCCGCGCAGATTCACCGGAAATCGTCTTGAATCCGTGCAATCTGCGCAATCTGCGGCTACCTCAGTTCTTCAGCGCGTGTCCGGCCGCCAATCGTTGTTGAAGTGTCCGGCCTCGACGATCTTCCCAGCCTTGACGATCGCAAAATCGGGCAGCAGGTTGACGGGAAAGAGAAACCCCGCTCCCAGCCCGTTGTCGGGCAAACTCAGCAGGCGCGTCGTCCAGATGACCACGTAGCGTTCCGGATTCTCCGGATTGGGATGGATGAAGATCACGCCCTCGCCGTTACGGATCGTCTCCATCAGTGTTTGGGGCAACGACGGAGCGATTCGTTTCAGGATCGGGTTGGAGGCGGGCGTGCCGAACAGAAGCAGGTTGGAGGAGTCGATGTCGGCCCGCGTGACCCTGGCCGCCGCCTTCATGGGGAAATCGCCATGGATCACCAACTGGCCCGGGGGATTCCGGACGGCATCCAGCTCGGCGATGGCCAGGTCCCGGTCGCCTTCTCCGTAAACGGCGAGAAAGCGGGAGTTGAAGGCGTCGCCGATGGGTCCCTGCAAGCCGTGGCGCTTGCCGCCGGAGGCGGCCGGTCCGTCCACAATGCGCCACGCGCCGGAGGCCTTCGACAACCGCACGACGGCCGGGACCTCCCCGTTCAGCACCTCGCCGCCGTCCACCTTGAGAGGCATGCGGGCGCCGGTGGGCACCCCGGCATCGGCCAGGCGAAGCGTCAGCCCTTCAATGTTGCTCGTGGAAACCGTGATGGATGGCGGGCGGCCGGGGTCAGGCGGCGGCGCAGGCGTGCCCGGCCTCCTGGGCGGCGTGGGGCGTGGTTTGCCGTCGTCGTAAGCAGCCACCACCTGCGCGTCGGCGTTGTGGCGCGCCAGGCGGTCGATCGTGACCCAGTAGGCGCGGTCGTAGCGCAGCGTGTTGGTGTAAAACTTCACCTCCGCGGGGCGGCGCTGGATGGGCCGCGCGATGGCCTCCGGCACGAAAATGGAGTAGGAAAGTACGGGCGCGAAGTGATGCGGCATGCCCGGGAAACTCTCGGTGGTGGAGAAGCCCCCTTGGGCCACGATCCCGTCCGTGTACTCGGTGGACTTCCCTCCGATGCCGGCCCCGGCGTTCTTGAAAAAGACGCTGATGCTCCGGGCGTTGGGATAGAGGCTGGCCACGGTTTGAACCGCCACCTGGGGCCGCCTCCATTCCGGCATTTGCGCGTCCGCCTGGGGCATGATCCGGCCGCCCATGGCCGGATCGATGGGAGTGACGCTTCCGAAGCGGTCCGGGTAATGAAGCCCGATGGTGTATGCTCCGGCCCCGCCCATCGAGTGACCCATGATGAAACTTCGATCCGGATCGACGCGGAAATTCCGCTGCACGTCGGTGATCGTTTCCAGAACGTCTTCCTCGCCCATGCCCTGATAGAAGGTGTTGCCGCGGCCATAGCCGTGCGCGATGATGACCGGGGTGTGAACGTCGATCCACTCCGGCACTCCCATCCCCTTCCACACATGCCGCCGGCCGGCCAGAGTTTTCGGGCCGATGCCGTGAAGCTGAATCAGCAAGGGATAGGCCCTGGCGGGATCGTACTCCCTCGGCAGCCAGATGGCGTAGGGCTGCACCGATCCGTCCATGGCCGACCGGAAATAGCGCATGGTCAGCGCGCCGGGACTCGGCGGCGCCTGCTGATTCTGTTTGTATAGTTCTTCAAGCGCGAGGAAGTCGCGTTCCGACTCGAAGGTCAGGATCTCCACGTCCCCGCGAGCAACCACGTGCGACTCGCCCTTGATGATCTGCGGCGGCCGCTGGGCCGGCGGTTGGGCGAGCACCGGTACGGCCACAATCATCAGCAAGGCGAGCGGAATGCCATAAAGTCGCAGTTTCATGTCATTTCTCTTTCAGTGCGCGCCCACGGCGCGGGGAACGCCCGGAAGCCTTGTTCGCCGCCGGTTCTCGACCTGCGTTCGCATGGCCGCCCATCACCTCCGCTATGCGCTGCAATGCTTTGAGAAGGCCGCGCCCCTGCGGAGCAGGTAACGCGTTCCGTAATCGGCGGTGGAGCCCCTCGGCGCTGCGATCCAGCCTCTCCTGAAACGACCGCCCCTTGGCCGTGAGGTGGACAAGCCGCACGCGCAGATCGTCGTCGTCTCGCGTGCGCCGAATCAACTTCTGCCGTTCCAACAGCGCCAGCATAGCGGTGACCGTGTTGGCATCGGAGTAGACCCGCCTGACCAGTTCTTGTTGCGTGATGCCGTCCTGCTCGGCAAGCAAGGTAAGCAGTACAAACTGATCAGCGGTGGCGCCGAATTGCAGAAAATGGGCATTAAAGCGGCGATGCATCGACGAGTAAGCGCCACGCATGCGCATCCCGATCTTTTCCCTGAAGAAGCGTCTTTCCATTGTTCTCCTTGAAAGTTTTCGCCACTATCGCCGCAGCCGGAACAAGCGAATTTCGTTGGTACGGTTGGGCCGAGCCACTTCCGCGTACACCCAGACCTCGTCGCCCACGGCCATCCAGTGCGAGTACCTCCAGGTATGGAACAAGTCGCTCGGGGTGGTGCTCCGCAGCAACGGCGAGTCCGGCGTGAGGTCGATAATGTGGTGCAGGTCAAAGGTAAAGCCCAAACCGGTGGCAATATTGTAGACCGGGTCGTGCCACTGCGCGTTTGAGCCCTCGTAAACAAACAGGTAGCCAGCGCCCACCGGCAGCACACTGGCAGGGCGCACATAGAAGTTGTGCCAGCCGGACAGGTCCATGATCGATTGGTTGCGATGGCCGACCGGTTCCCAGCGTTCGCCATCCTCGCTCCGGAAATGGAACAGGCGCTCGCCTCGCAGTGAGCCGATCACGAAACAGTGCCAAGCGCCGTCCGCATATATGATGAACGGGTCTTTATAGGCGGTCACTCCCTCCTCGCGCGGCGACGATTTCGAAGCGGGCTGGATTACCGGCCGCGCCGTAGATGGGTCGAACCGCGTCGGGTCCTCGGCGTCGTCGAACTTGATAATGGACCACGCGCCGCCCTTCCATGGACCACAACCATAAAGTTTGAAACGCCCGGTCTTCGGATCGATGAGCAGCGCCGGGCGTTCAAAGCCGGGGATGGGCACTTTCTCACGCAGGATGCTGTGTACCTTGCGGAAGTGAATGCCGTCCTCGCTGCGCAGGATACGAATCTCGTAACCGCGTAGACCGAGCGGGGCATCTGCGGTGCGCATGCGGCAGGCCAACCAGAACGTTCCTTTGCCGTCCCGCACAACCGAAGGCGCACCCGCCCACCACTCAGGCTCATTCTTGTCCGGCTCCACGATCACGTCAAAGTGCTTGAATTTGTCCGGTACAAGGCCAAACCGCGTCGAGAGATCGGCCGCATTCGGAACCGGGGCGGCCTGCTGACCGCAGCACCAGGCGGCCGAGAAAAGGAGAAGAACAGCGCCAACCAGGCGTGACGGAGGGAACAGGGGAAGTGTCATGTCGCCTCCAGGGCGGTCCTACGTTTACGTAAGTCCCGTGCGGATGTTAACGCCGCCTGGCAGCGGCGTCAACATTTTTCTGCGCACATTTTTTTCTTGACAGGCGATTGAGCGGGCGTATAATTCGGCGCACTACGGGTTTTACGTATACACACGATCTGCCGCTTCGTGCCAGATCGTTCTCGCCTGGGGCGGCGGATCGCAGGGCACGAATCTTCGAATTCGGTCGTGAACCGAAGAGGAGGCCTCCATGAAGCTCGCTGCCAGACTCGCCTGCCTGTTGTTTTTCTTTTCCGTTCTGTCGTATTCCCAAAACGTTTCCAGCTCGCTGCAGGGCGTGGTCGTCGACCCCAGCGGCGCGCCGGTGCCGGGCGCCGGGTGCACGCTGACCAGCCGCGCCACGGGCCTGGCGCGCGCTGCCCAATCGGGCGCCGATGGCGCGTTTACGTTTCTTAATTTGCCGCCAGGCGCCTACGATTTGGCCGTTGAGGCGCCCGGATTCCGAAGGCTGGAGATGAAGGCGATCGACCTGACGGCCAGCGAGGTGCGCACGCTCGGCCAGATCAAGCTGCAATTGGGCGAGGTTCGGCAGGCGGTGTCGGTCACCGCCGAAAGCGCGCCCATCCAGTTGGGGAGCGCCGAGCGGTCGGGGACGATCGATGCCAGTCAACTGAACGACGTGGCCATCCGGGGGCGCGACGTCTTCGACCTGTTCCGGACCCTGCCGGGTATCGTGGACACCGCGGTCTCGCGGGAGAGCATCAGCCGCAATTCGCTCGCCGGCATTTTCGTGAACGGCACCCGCGAGAACCAGAAGAACGCCACCGTGGACGGCGTGACCAACATGGACACGGGGGCCAATGCGGCGCTTCACTTCGAGCCCAACATGGACTCCATCCAGGAGGTCAAGATCCTGACCAGCGGTTACCCGGCCGAATACGGGCGCAATTCCGGCGCGGTGATCACCATGGTCACCAAATCGGGCCAGAAAGAGTTCCGGGGGACGGCTTACGATTTCTACCGGCACGAGAGCTTGAACGCCAACAGCTTCTTCAACAACCGCACGAACACAAAGAAGGTGCCCTATCGCTACCGGATCACCGGCTACTCGCTGGGCGGTCCGATCCTGCTGCCCGGGCGCTGGAAGGCGAAGGACAGGCTCTTTTTCTTTTTTTCCCAGGAGTTCACGGGAGGCCGTCTGGACCAGACCTACACGGGCGCCAGGTTTGTTTGGATGCCCACGGAAGCGGAGCGGACCGGAGACTTTTCGAAAAGCTTCGGTCCGAACGGAGCGCTGCTGCGAGTTACCGACCCGCTGACCGGCCAGCAGTTCCCCGGCAACCAGATTCCAGCCAACCGCATCAAGCCGCTGGGCCAGGCGATCTTGAAGTTCTTCCCCTTGCCCAACTATGTCGAGCAGGACCTGACCCTGGTGAACCAGCGCAACTACCGGGCAAGCTACGGCGGCAACTACCCACGGCGCCAGGAGATGATCCGCGTCGACGCCAACCTCCGACCCTCGGTCACCCTCTTCTATCGCTTCGTCAATGACAAGGACCTGCAGTACCTCCCCTGGAACCATTGGGTTGCGGGGAGCGTCAATTACCTCCTGACTCCGGTGGAATTCAACCGGCCCGCCGGCGGTCAGGTTGTGCGCTTGACGAGCACCCTGTCGCCAACGCTGGTCAACGAGTTTACCTTCGGTTACAACCACAACAGCCTGCATGGCGACCTTCTCGATCCGCAAGTGGCGGCCCGTTCCCTCCTCGGCAACGTTCCACAGTGGTACCAGGACGGTCCTGGGACGAAACCCTACATCCCGAACCTCGTGTTCGGTGGCGTGCCGTCGTCCAACGCTCCAAACGCGGGGCTTGGGAACATACCGTACGACAACTGGAACCACATCTACAGCTTCGTTGACAATCTGAGCAAGGTGTGGAAAACGCATCAGTTCAAGGCGGGCATGTACATAGAGCACACCGGGAAATACCAGGTCGGCAACGGCAATTACCGCGGGGCTTTCGACTTCACCCGCGACGCGAACAATCCGTTCGACACGGGGCACAGCTTCGCCAACGCGCTCTTGGGCCAGTTCAGAACTTACAGCGAGGCGACCGCGCGGCTGGATGCGGACTGGTGGTTCTGGAATGTGGAGTGGTACGCACAGGACAACTGGCGGGTGAACAAGCGCCTGACGCTCGACGTCGGGTTGCGTTTTTACCATCTTCCGCCGACCACCGATCGAAACCTGACTATGGCCACGTTCGATCCGCGCTACTATAACCCGGCTAAGGCGCCGGCGCTGTACGTTCCGGCGTTGAATGCCGCCGGGAAACGCGTGTCGCAGGATCCGATCAGCAAGGCGCTGGCGCCCACTGCGGCGCTGATCGGGCTGTATGTGCCGGGCTCGGGAGATTACGCCAACGGTTCCCGGGTCGGGGGCAAGGATGGCTACCCGCCCGGCCTCTACACTCCGGCGTGGCTTGCTCTGGCCCCGCGCTTCGGTTTTGCCTGGGACGTTTTCGGGAAGGGAAAAACGGCTGTCCGGGGCGGGTTCGGAATCTTCAGGGACCGCCCCATGGGCAACCCCACCTACAACACCAACGGCAATCCGCCGGTCACCTATACCCCGGCGCTGTCGTACGGCGACCTGGATACCTACACGCAGGCGGCCGGGGCGCTCGGTCCTTCCAATGTGAATGCGCTTTTCGAACACGACAAGCAGCCCATGACCATGAAATACAACTTCGGGATCCAGCAGCGCCTGGGCAGAACCGCGGTGGACGTCTCCTACGTCGGTTCGTTGTCGCGGCACTTGCTGGATACGCGGAACATCAACCCGATTCCGATGTTCTCGCACTTTGATCCCAAGAGCCTTGACCCCACCGCGGGCGCCAGGGGGGTCCTGCCGGACAATTTCCTGCGGCCTTACACCGGCTACGGCAATATCAACCTGGCGGAATTCGCCTCGTCCTCGAACTACAACTCCCTGCAGGTATCCGCCCAGCGGCGGATGAGCCGCGGCTTGCAGTTCGGAATTGCCTACACCTGGTCGAAGACCTTAGGCGTGGCCAGCACCGACGCCGAGGGCATCAGCCCCTACTTCGATCCGCGAAGCTGGAACTACGGCCCCCTCGGCTTCGACCGGACCCACATGTTCGTGGCCAACTACATCTATTCCTTGCCGAAGCTGGGGGCCAGGTTCCACTTGAGTGCCTGGAATCCGATCACCTGGGTGGCCGACAACTGGCAGGTGAGCGGGATAACGTCCTTCCTGAGCGGCGGGCCATTTACGCCAGCGTTGAACGCCGCTGGAGTTGATATTACGGGCTCGGCGGAAGGCGCGCGCATCACGGTGGTGGGCGATCCGAAACTGTCCAAGGACAAAAAGACCTTCTATCGGAACTTCAAGACCGAGGTCTTTCAGCCGACGCCCACGAAAAGCTTCGGCAATGCGGGCGTCGGCATTCTGCGTCTTCCGGGCGTGAACAACTGGGATGTTTCCGTGAGCAAGCGAATACCGCTGCGCTCGGAAAGGCGGTACGCCCAGTTCCGGGGCGAGCTGTTCAACATCTGGAACCACACGCAATTCTCCGCCATCAACAGCGCTGCCACTTTCGATACGGCCGGTGCCCTGAACAACCCGAACTTTGGCGCCTATACGGCGGCGCGCAATCCGCGGCAGATCCAGTTGTCGCTTAGAATCTATTTCTGATCAACGACGGATGGCGACCCCGCTTGGCGGGGTCGCCGCTACCGAGAACTCGCATGATGCGCCCACGCCTCTGCTTGTTGTTTGTTTTTCTGTTCGCTCTGGCGGCTTTCGCCCAGCAGCCGCCTCCGCCCCAGTTTCCGGAAGGGACCGCAGTCCACCGCGACCTGGAGTACGTGACCAAGAACGCGCACGAGCGGCAGGTGCTCGACCTTTACCTGCCGGCCGCGGGAGATAACCTGCCGCTGATCATCTGGATTCACGGCGGCGGCTGGCAGAACGGCAGCAAGGACCGGCCGACCGGCCTGCAGTTTCTGCGCGACGGCTACGCTATCGCCAGCATCAATTACCGCCTGAGCGGCCACGCCGTCTTTCCGGCGCAGATCGAGGACTGCAAGGCGGCAGTGCGCTGGCTGCGGGCCAACGCCAGGAAATATCGCATTGACCCCAACCGGTTCGGGGTCTGGGGCGCGTCGGCCGGCGGGCACCTGGTGGCCATGCTGGGCACCACGGGCGGCGTGAAAGAGTTCGATGTCGGGGAGAACCTGCAAGTGTCCAGTCGAGTGCAGGCCGTCTGCGATTTTTACGGGCCGACCGATTTCCTGCAGATGGACGCCCACCGCGTGCCCGGCGCCGCGCTGGTCCACGACAGCCCGGGCTCGCCCGAAGCGAAATTGGTCGGCGGGCCGATCCAGGAGAACAAGGAGAAGGTGGCCCGGGCCAATCCCATTACCTATATCCGGAAGGACGCGCCGCCGTTCCTGATCGTCCACGGCGACGCCGACCCGCTGGTCCCCCATCACCAAAGCGAGCTGCTTCGGGACGCGCTCGAAAAGGCCGACGTGCCGGTGACGCTTTACACGGTGAAGGGCGGCGGGCACGGCCAGGGCTTCCAGCAGGACGCCAACCTGATGCCGGCGGTTCGCGCCTTCTTCGCGAAAACGCTGAAATCCCGCCCATAAATATGGGGATATGGTAATATGGGCGCGTGAAGACCACCATAGAGTTGCCGGACGATTTGCTGATCGCGGCCAAGAAGCGGGCGGCCGAAACGCGGACCACGCTTCGCGAGCTCGTGGAGCGCGGGCTCCGGCGCGAGCTGCAGGGCGACGGTAACCAACGGCCCAGGAAACGCCGGAAGATTCGCTGGGTGACCTCGCCGGGTGGACCACCGCCTGGCTTGGATGTTTCTGATCGCGAGAAGATGTACGAATGGTTCCGGACTAATGATGATCGCTTTCGATACTAACGTTTTGGCACCTGGCAGCTACGGTAAACCCGAAAGACGGCAAGCATGAAGACCACCATTGAACTGCCGGACGATTTGCTGATCGCGGCCAAAAAACGAGCGGCGGAAACGCGGACCACGCTTCGCGAAGTGATGGAGCGCAGCCTGCGCCGCGAGCTTGAGGAAAAGACAGGGAGCAGACAGCGTAAGCGACGGCCGATTCGCTGGGTTACCCTGCCTGGCGGGCCACCACCGGGCCTGGATGTCTCCAATCGCGAGAAGATGCACGAGTGGTTCCGGGCTAATGATGATCGCTTTCGATACTAACCTGTTGATCTACTCCTCCCAGCCGTGGTACGCGGAACACCACGCCGCGCGGCGGGCGATAGCAAGGGCGCATGCCGACGAACACGGGTGGGGTATTCCTCTGCCCTGCATTGCAGAATTCCTGAGTGCTGTAAGCCACCCGGCAAGCGTTGGACGTCCATCCACGTCAGGAGAGGCTTACGAATTCCTGAAGTCGCTGGTTATAGAGACGGGCGCGGTTGTCTGGCTGCCAAGCAATGGATTCTGGGAAAAACTGACTCGGATGGCGGCTGATCTTCAAGTAGCAGGCTCGCGCATCTATGATTTGCAGATCGCGCTGATTGCTTTCGAGAATGGGGCAACCGAAATCTGGACCCACGACCGCAACTTCACCCGCATTCCCGGTCTCCACGTCCACGACCCTCTGTAGGGGCGCTGACGGCTGCGTCTCTGTGCCTCCGTGCCTCCGTGGCTGTCTCTCCCACTTCCCGCTTGGTGTCCGGGTTTCTTTGTGATTGAATAGCAGGACGCAAACACTCCCTACACGAGGTCTCACATGCGCCGTCGAATCAGGTTCGTTGCTCTTGTTGTGTTTCTCTGCGCCACCTTGGCGGGGGCCGGCGAAATCAAGCTGGCGCGCCATCCCAGCTACCAGAGCGGCAAAATCGCCTTCAGCTACCTGGGCGACATCTGGGTGGTGAACGAAGACGGGTCGAACCCGCTGCGGATCACCGATAACCGGGCCCGCGACGTCTATCCGCGCCTCTCGCCCGATGGCCATTGGATCGCGTTCTCGTCGAAGCGCTACGGCAACTACGACGCGTTCGTGGTGCAGGCCACGGGCGGCGCGCCCCGCCGCCTCACCTTCAACAGCGCCGACGACACGGTGATTGGCTGGTCGCGCGACGGCCAGAAGGTCGTCTTCCAGTCGTCCCGCGGCCGCATGTTCCCCGGCATTCCCAGCCTTTTCGAGGTGTCGGTCGAAGGCGGCCTGGAGCAGCCGCTGCCCACCGACTGGGGCTATTGGGGCAGCTACTCGCCCGACGGCAAGCAGTTGGTGTTCAACCGCCATCCCATGGTCTGGTGGCGCAAACACTACCGTGGCAGCTATGCGGCCGACCTCTGGGTGATGGATACGGCCGCAAAGAAATTCCGCCGACTGGGCGAAGAGGCCCAGTACAGCCAGTTCTGGCCCATGTGGGGCAACAAGGGCGAGATCTACTTTGTGGCCGACCGCCTGCCCAACGAAAAGGCCGTCAAGCCCGGCAGCGCCGAAGTGCTGAAGAGCGTGAACAACATCTGGAAGATCTCCGAAAAGGGCGGCGCACCGGTGCAGGTCACCAAGCACACCAGCGGCAACCTGTACTTTCCCTCCATGTCGGCCGACGGCCGGGTGATCGTCTACGAGGAGAACTCCGGCCTCTGGAAGCTGGATACGGCGACCGGCCAGACGCGCGAGGTGAAAATCCGCATCGACAGCGATGCCAAGGAGAACTCCATTGAGACGCTGACTATCAACAGCGAAGCGGATTCTTTCGATCTGTCGCCCTCCACCCGGCGCGCGGTCATCTCCACGCGCGGGGAGCTGTTTACCATCGCCACCGAGCGCGGCGACACCACCCGGCTGCTGGAATCCTCGGGGGCGCGCGAGCGGTCTCCGCGCTGGTCGCCCGACGGCAAAACCATCGCCTTCGTCTCCGACCGCTCGGGGCGCGAGGAGGTGTGGATCTGCGACCCGCTGGGGCAGAACCTGAAGAAGATCTCCGACAGCGACACGGAAAAGTCGGGCGGGCGCGGCGACGCCGGCGGCGCACTGTGGGCGCCGGACTCGAAATCGCTTCTCTACTCGGCCTCCGACCGGAAGCTGTACCGCTACAACCTGGCCGACGGCAAAACGACGACGGTGGCCTCCAGCGAAGTGAGCACGCCGCGCTCCGCGGCCTTCTCGCCCGACGGCAAATGGATCTCTTACACCAAGGTGGACCGCGCCATGCGCCCGCACGTCTATCTGGTGCCGGTGAGTGGCGGGGAGGAACGGCGCATTACCGACGACAGCGTTTCGGGCGAATCGGGCGCGGTCTGGACGCGCGACGGCAAATACCTGCTGTTCGTTTCCGGCGGCGGCCAATACGCGGGCATTGCCTCGGCTTCGTCCAGCCGCTCGATCTCGCAGCTCCAGCTTTTGGCGTTGCAGAAGCAGGACAAAGACCTTTTCGCCCGCGACATCGACGATGAAGAAGCGGCGGCGGCGGCCGAAGCGGCCGACCGCACCCGCACGGGGATACCTGGCGCGCGACCCTCGGCCGACAGCAAGCCGCCGGAAGTGAAGATCGACTGGGACGGTCTGACGCGGCGTGCCCGCACCCTCATCGGACTCAGCGGCATGGTCGCCGATCTCACGCCGGCGCCCGACAGCCGCTCGATTGCCTTCGTGGCCAGCAGTGAAGGTGAGACCGGCCGGACCAGCCAGGCCGTTCACACCATCGGCATCGACGGGCAGCGGATGACCCGGGTGGCGCAGTCCGGGCCGCGCGGCGAAGAGGAAGAAACGCCCACGCGGGGTTTCGGCTTCGGCGGCCTCGGCAGTCTGGCGTTCTCCAAAGATGGCCGCTCGCTGTTCTACCGCGAGGGCCGCTCCATCTACTCGGTCGAGGTGGGCGGCGCGGGCGGGGCCGAGCGCGCTGCGGCTTCGGCCACCCCTTCGGGATTCCGCGGACGTTCCTCCGCCGCCGGCAGCGCGGCGGCGGCCGCCACGCCGGGCAGCACCCCGCGCCGCGTTTCCTTCACCGCGGTCATCGAGGTCGATCACGACGCGGAGCGCAAGCAGGTCTTCAACGAAGCCTGGCGCGTTATGAAGTTCCGCTTCTACGATCCCAAGATGCACGGCGTGGATTGGGAAAAGGCCAAGGCGGCCTACGAACCGCTGATCCAATACACCGCCGACCAGGAGGAGATGCACAACGTCATCAGCGAAATGATCGGTGAACTGAATGCCTCGCACACCGGCATCAGCGCCGGCTTCGGCGCGCGCGACGAGTCGGCGGCGCGCACCCGCAACCCAGGCTTCGAGCTGCAGGCCGATCCTTCCGGCTACTACAAGGTTTCCTACATCTACAAGAAGGGCCCGGTGGACCACGAGTACCTGAAGATTCACGTCGGCGATTTCATCCTGGCCGTGGACGACAAGGACTTGAAGGTCCCCGACAACTACTGGAAGAACTTCACCTCCGGGACCGGCCGGAAGTTCAAGCTCCTGGTCAACTCCAAGCCCAGCAAGGAAGGGGCCTGGGAACTCCGCATCGATCCGGTCAGTTCCACGGCCTTCGCCACGCTGCAATACCAGAAGTGGGTGGATGAGCGCCGGGCCATGGTGGAGAAGGCCTCGAATGGCGAGATCGGCTATCTGCACA
>Ga0315294_10003475_pt1 | contig 17163 bp, 4 predicted proteins | sample YL17G13_40_MG_FD_203626 | JGI IMG/M metagenome (GOLD analysis project Ga0315294, IMG submission 203626) | Sediment microbial communities from Yellowstone Lake, YNP, Wyoming, USA - YL17G13_40 | ecosystem: Environmental > Aquatic > Freshwater > Lake > Sediment | place: USA: Wyoming | collected... | reverse complement strand
TCAGGCCGGGGAGGTTCATACGCTACATTCAGAAACAGCGCTAGCACGCTCCGGCAGGCCGCATAGTCGATACCCCGGCCTTTCAGGCCGGGGAGGTTCATTGAGCTTGCCGACTCGCCGGTAGTAGTACACCGGTTGGCGGCCTCCGTCGTACCGAAAAACCCTCTCCGTCCCTGGGACTCTGACCAGCACACTCATTCAAGCCCCGTGCCTTCCTGCGGACTTCGAGGGGCGTCTGGCGCCTATCATAGCGACCCGGGGCCACTCCCGCCGGGATTCCATCCAGGCGTCCAGGTCCTCCCGCCGTCACCGGGGGAGGCGCCCGGCCCGCGCGGCGGGCGGGAACTTCCCCCGTTTCCGCCACGCCTTGACCGTATGGATGCTCACCCCCAGGTGCCGGGCTGCTCCATCGATGCCAAGCCATTCCACTGCAACAGGCTGAAGCGTTTCCATGGGATTGGGCTTCAGGGCCCCCATGATCGCGGTGGTCGTCTTGTTCAACTCCTCACCCAACAGCCGGTGCGCGTCCTTCTCCTTGAGGTTCCGGGCGATGGCTTCCGCCTCGTTCATCGACACAAGGTGCCGGACCTTGGTGTTCATGGGAGATCTCCTTCACGTTCGTGATTGGCCGCGAGATCTCCCATGTAGGTGTGTGTGCCCGGTCGCTTCCCGCCGTTCGCGTGGCCTCGCGTCTTCGCCCCGGGGCATCTTCAGAGTACTGGGTGGCGGCGGTCGCGTCAATCCTCGCAGTGCCCCTGCGGGTCCCGGCTCGGGCCTTGAGCCCGTTGCCGGACAGAACGCCAAGGTTGTCGATCTTGTCCGTCCACGCCGCCCGTCGGCCCCGGGGAATCCTCGTTTCACGACCCGTTCAAGCTGTTCAATGGGCGTTCACAGGCTGTAAGCTGGGTGTTCACAGGGTGTGCACTGGCCGGAAACTCAGGAATCCCTCGTCAGCGCGCCCCGCGATTGTACGCGCCCACGGCCGCCCTGCGACTTGTGCGCCGGATTCCGGCGGGCGTATAGTTCTCCTGACCATGACTCTTGGGGTGATCCACCGGGAGGACGAGATGAGAGGCCGGAATCCCATCTTCCGCGCCGCATCTCTCGCCATGCTTGCGGCGTTCTTTGCAGGCGATCCCGTCCGGGCTGAGGACTGGACAACGGCCTACGGCGGGCTGTCGCGGACGAGCTACGTCGCGGGCGAGGCCGTCGCGCCGCCGTTCGCCCTGCAGTGGGAGGTCACGATGCCCGCTCCGCTCAAGGGCGCGCCGATCGTGTCGGGCCTGCTCGGGCACGCGTACCTGTGCTCGGAAACCCTCCAGGTCTGGGCGCTCAAGCTCGGCGACGGCAGCGTGGCGTGGAAGCACGACGAGCCCCGGGACCTGCGCGAGGTCAAGTGCTACGACGCCCTGACGGGCGCCCTGCGCTGGACCCAGCGCGTGGACGGGACGCTCATCCACACGCCGCAGGTGGGGCAGAACGTCGTGTACGTGGCCACGTCGGCGGGCACGCTGTACGCGTTCAACCAGATGGACGGGAAGCCGATGTGGCAGGTCGCCCTCGGCAGCCCGCTGACGCTCCCGGCCGCGGACGCCGCGCTCGTGCTCATCGGGTCGGGGTCGACCCTCGTGGGGTTGAACCCGGCCAACGGGACGAAGGTGTTCGCGACGGATCTGGGGCAGGCGATCGGCTCGGTCCCCGTGCTCGCGGACGACGGCGCGTACGTGGCGCTGGGCGACGCGGTCGCGGCCGTGGACCGGGCGGGCACCGTCCGGTGGACGGCGAAGCTGATGAAGCCGGCGTGGGCGCCGATCGCGGTGACGAAGGCCGGGGTCGTGGCGGCGAGCGTGGACGGGGGCGTCAAGCTCCTCGCGCGCGCGGACGGCACGAAGCTCTGGGAGACCCTGCTCGCGGGGACGCCGAACGCGGTGTCGGGTGCGGGCGACGTCGTGTACGTGGGAACGCGGCAGGGCACGGTCGTGGGGCTGCGGCTGGCCGACGGGGCGAAGCTCTGGAGCGCGGCGCTCGGGCACGGCGTGATCGACGGCGTGGGCGTGTCGGGCGGCCGGGTGCTCGTGGCGGCGGGGACGTGGGTGGGATCGCTCCTGCCGGCGCCCGAGGCGCCGGGCCAGCTCGCGCTGGTGAAGGACGGGCCGAACAGCCGGCTGAGCTGGGTCGCGCCGGCGGCCAACGGCTCGCCGATCAGCGCGTACCGCGTGTGGCGGCGCCGGGGCCAGAGCGTGGCCATGCTGGGCACGGTGACGGCGCCGGTCTTCGGCGAGCCGCTCGTCGCGGGCGAGGCCGGGTACCAGGTGACCGCGATCGGGGCGAACGGGGCCGAGAGCGTGAAGAGCGTCGAGGTGACGCTGGCGAAGGGCGAGCCCCTGCTGCGGAAGCTCGCGGTGGCGCCGCTGCCGTTCGATCCCCGGTCCGGGGCGCTGACGGTGACCTTCGACCTGCGCGAGACGGCGCGGGTGACGTGGAGCGTGATCGACGCCGAGGGGCGCGCGCTCACGGAGGAGCAGACGGTGTCGGCGGCGGCGGGCCCGGGGTCCGTGATCTGGAACGGGCGGAACCGGAACGGCGCCGCGGCGGAGCCGGGCGTGTACCGGGTCTCGCTGAAGGCGACGGCGTCGGCCGAGACGGACGCGCAGGCGCGCGCGGTGCCCGTGCTCTGGGGCCCGGGCGTGGGCTCGCCGACCGGTCCGCTGGCGGGGCCCTCGGGAACCGGCGGGTCGTCCGCGGCCGGGCAGCGCGGCGGCGGAGCGACGCCCGGCGGCACGAGCAACGGAGGCGGGGGGACTGGGTCGGGTGGCGGGGTAGCGCCCGCCGGCACGCCCGGAGCCGGATCCGCGGTGGGCGGTTCGGGCAACAACGGAGTCCGCGACCACGGCGTTGGCGAAGGACGGGACGGGGCGGGCCAAGGTAAGGGGCGGGGCTCTGATCGGGGTGCGAGATAGACATGCGTGGGCTGGCAGCCAAGTTGCGCCTGCTGGCGCTGTTCGTCGTCGGCTGCATCAGCGTATGCCCTTCTCCGGGGCTGGGAGCTTCAGGTGCGTCGGGCAACAGATATGCTCTGGTCGTTCTGGGGACTACTCCGTATGAGTCGGCGCGCTCCATCATCGAGAAGCTGGAACCCTTGGGCTTCCGGACGGTTATCATCCTGCCTCCCAGGGTCCTCATCGGCCGCATGGTTGCCGGGCGCGCTGCGGACATCAGGAAGAACGCCACGCGCCTCTGCGTGGAGGAGGTGATAGACGAGAAGGTTTCGGATGTCTCACGCTTCAGTCGATACGGCGAGGAAGTTGTAGAGGACCTTCAGACATGGAACGCGGCCTTTGCGCCCGGGGGCATGCTTGACGCGAGTTCCATGAGGAAGAGGATGGGGAAGGCGCCGGGTCTGCCGTTGGGTAAGGACACGCGCGCGCTCCCTGAGGTCGACCCGGCTTTGACGGCCACCCGCTATCACGTGGGCGGGAGCCCGCCGTTTGGCTCCGCGCCTGTGGACACGAGTGAGTACATGATTGGGAATCGTGTCAAGGCGAATGGCGGCAGGACGATCGCTGTGAACATGATCTTCCCCGAGAGCGCCGGTCTTTCTGAGAACTGGACTCTTGCCGAACGCATCGCCGCGCGTAGCTCGTTGGTCGCAGCATGCGGGTGGTGGGAGGCCGTCGCTCCGGCGTGCGCAAACGTCCGCTTCCTCTGCGACAGATTCTGCCGGAACTATTCGGGGACATGCCCGCGCCTGAGCACGGTCGTCGTGTCCGGGGAACCGATCCAGCTCTCGAGCACAGTCTTCGGGTTCACGTGGGTCAACGAGATCATGGACTCATACGGATACTCGACTTTCGGCGGACCCCAGAACTGGGCGAGCAAGGTCGTGGTGTGCGCCGATGACCTGCGGACCAAGTGGGATGCTGACTGGGCCTTCAACGTCTTCGCCGTGAGGGACATGAATGACCCAGACGGGATGTTCCCGGACGGGCAGGCCTCCTTCTCCGTCCTGGGGGGGCCGTGCATGGTGGTGTTGATGCAGAACGGTATCAAGGACCAGTTCGGGAACCTGATCGCGATGTATTCGCCAGCATACCTTGACTACGTCTGTGCGCACGAGATCGGCCACATCTTCTATGCCCTGGACGAATACGCGACGGGCATATCGACGAAGGATGCCGAATCGGGTTACCTCAAGATCAGGAATGACAACCATGTGGACTGGGGGCTCGGCGTGGATTGCATCATGCGATGCTCGACGACGGCCTACCTCACCGGCGGTGTCTGCACCCCGACACGGGAGATGTTGGGCTGGCGGGACACGGATGGCGACGGCATCTTCGACATTCTGGACGTGCCTCCACTGGCCGTGTTCGATATCCACTACCCTGAGCCGGAGTTCAGCCCCACCCCGTTCCTCACGGGAACCGCGCAGGTTGGTCTGCTCCCCAATCTCAACCCTCAGCCCCGGTCCTTCCGTCATGCCATCAACGTGGACAACTTGGCAGGCGTGGCCTACACGGCGAACGGCACGCCGCCGTGGGGGAACGCCAGCGTTGCCGATGGCGCGTGGGACGGGGGTGTTGAGGCGTTTGGGTTCACGACGCCTGCCCTGTCCTGCGGCATCAACACCATCCAAGCGAAGCCTGGGGTGAACCCGTGTGACAGCCTGGTTCTGGAGCAGAGCGCTCCCTACTCGAGCTTCACCTTGGAGCGAGCGTGTCCGACGAGTGGCACGATGCTCGACACCTGCGATATGGCTCTCACTTGTACCCAGCCGAGCGATCAGTGGGGCATGGCCCTGGATGTGGCTGTTGACTACAGTGCCAGCGTCTTCTACGTCGTGGGCCAAAAGGGCGGTGCCGACTGGACGGACAACAACGCTCATTGGTATGTAGAGCGTTACCGGATCGACGGCGACACATGCGCACTGGATCCGAGCTGGGGAGACAACTACTCTCCACCTGATCCGTCGTGGGCGGAAGCGGTCGCCGTCGATGCGTGGGGGAACGTGTACATCGCAGGCAGGCGAGTGGAGCTGGCTAACGGCATCAACGTGGGTCGGATGGTTGTCCGCAAGTACAATTCGGCTGGGGTTCTCCTGGCTCAACAGGAGATGACCCCGAGTGCCACATGGTACGCGACGGGGAACGTCAGGGACGTGGCCGTGGATGCGGTGGGCAACGTGATCGTGGTTGGGTCGGAGGTGGACTTCGTGCAGAAGGACTTCCCGTATGCGCCACGGTGGCATGTGGCGGTGTTCGATAGCGGTCTCGCGGTGGCTAACACATGGCTGGAGGATCACGGGATATTGAGCGAGGCTGCCGGCGTTGTCACGGATAATGCCGGGAGCTTCTACGTCTGCGGCACCTATGTGAGTCTTCGCAATCCCTTGGGCCCGCTAAATGGTCAGACGATCGGATACTGCCGCGTTGCCAAGTATGCGCTGGGGTCTTCCCAGCCGCTAGCGGAGTTGTCCCTGACTGGCAGTGGCAACGCGATTGCGAGGAAGTCCAACGGGGACCTGATCGTCACCGGGGCGGCGGGGGAGCCGGTCCAGCCGGACCTGCGTCTCCTCCAGTTGACTCCGTCCCTCGAACTGGTATGGACCGGATTTGGCGGGTGGGGGTACCCACTGTCGGTTGCCGTCGATCGCTGTGACCGAATCGGTGTTGTCGGGCACATCGGGGATCCGCCCCACCGCGATTGGCTGATCGAGCGCTTTGCACCGTCCGGCTTGCGGATCACGAGAATTACCACCGGCGGACCGACGAACTGGGAGGACTGGGCGAGAGGTGCTGCGTTCGATCAGGCAGGGGGGATGATAGTCGTGGGCTGGGACGCGGACAACGGCCTGCTGCCGGCGCACTGGCGGGTCAAGCGGTATCAGACCCGCACCGATCTGTCTCTTGCCTGCATCCTGACGCCGACGGAGCACTTGAAGCCGGGGGACACCATCAGTCTGGTGGCCGCGGCCGCCAACCGTGGGACGAGCATGATTCCCGATGCGATCTCCGACATCACGACGACTGGCCCGGTGACGCTTGTCTCCGGCCCCGGGCCGACTCCCGTGCCGCTCGCTCCCGGGACAACTACGGAATTCGTCTGGACGTACCAGATCGACTCGTTTGGCTTGATCGCGTTCTCCGTGAGCGTGACGGGTTTGACACCTTCGCTCTGCGAGTGCGTGACCGGCTTCGTGGTTGCGAGCTGCGGCTCGTCTGTCGCCGTGAGCCCTGCGGTCGTCACCCCCCCGGAGGAATGGCCACAGTTCCACCATGATGGTGCGCATACCGGCTTGGCAGATGCGCTGACCTGTCCCTGGATGGAGCTCAAGTGGTCGCGGACCCTGAGTATTCGGAAGAAGGCCGATGAGTTCAGTTTCGCGTCACCGATCGTCGCCGCGGGCAAGGTTTTCGCGGGCGCGATGGATGGTCGCCTGCTCGCCTGCGACGCGGTCACGGGGGCGCCCGTGTGGGCGTATCCGGTTGGGGCGAATCCGATCCAGTCCGCCGCCGCGGCCGTCAGCTTCACGGACGGCCTCACGGTGGTGGTCGTGGGAACGTCCACGGGGCTTGCCGGGATCGACGCAGGAACCGGAACGCTCCTGTGGACCGCGACCCTGACCGGAGGCATCAACCGTGGGTCGCCGACGATGGTGGGGGGTCTGGTGTATGCCGCTTCGGTCGGCGGAGTCGCGGCAGGCGTCGACGCCCGAACCGGCGCGATCTTGTGGTCGAATGCGTTGTTGGGATTGGGCGTGGATTGCTCGCCCGCCTACGGCAACGGCTCGCTGTTCATCTTACGGAGCGGAGCCAACAACACGGACGTTCTGAAGCTCGATGCAGTGTCCGGGGTCATCCAGGGCATTCTCAGCCTGACCGATGGGCCCACCAGCTCCTCTCCGACCTATGCTCAGGGCCGCGTGTTCTTCGGTTGCGACAAGGGTGTCTTCTATGTTGTGGACGCCGCGTCGATGTCCTTGGTCTGCAGTCCGTCCTTCAAGGTGCCGAATCCGCCCATCGTCTTCTCGACCCCGGCGGTGAGCGGCTCATCAATTTATGTGGGAGCGGCGGACCCGGCGATGAAGAACGCGGATGGGGGAATCTGGACCTTCGACGACGGGATGGCCCCGCCTTGCACCATGACGCACATCTACCCATCCGTTGACGGGGCGGATGTCTACAGTTCGCCCGCCCTTGGGTGGGATGATGAGGTCTTCTTCGGGGCCGACCGGCTCAAGAAGGTGTCCGGCGCCAACCTGCTCGGGATCGATCGCGCGGGGTCTTCCATGTTCGGTTTCGCGGTGCCCGCCGGGTTCACGGCGCGGGGATCTCCCGCGATCGCGAACGAAATGGTTTACTACACTGCCACGACCGGAACGAAGGCGAAGTCCGGGGTCCTCGTGCTCTATGCCTTTGGCCCGGTGCCGTTCCGCCCCCCGTTCGCGTTGACGGCCGTCCCCGATCCCACGGACTGCAACGTCAAGCTCTGCTGGCAGATGGGGACGCAGTCGTGCCCGTTGCCGACCACGATGAGGGTTTTCCGGAGCACGATGCCGGGCTTCGACGTGAATGCTCCGTCGACCGACCTGGTGGCCGATCTTCCTCCTTTGGCGGCGACGTGCTTCACCGATACGAGCGTTACCGCCGGGATCACGTACTACTACCGGGTCTGCACGTCGCAGGCAACGTGGGGTCCGCCGATGGTGTTGCCCTTCAACTGGTTCTGTTCCAACGAGATCGCGGTCACGATGCAGCCCGTTCTGGCGCCGCCCGTGATCATCGGGATCGGCTCGGGGACAACCCTGACCGCCACCGTGATCTGGGATGCGCCGAATGTTCCGTGCCACGACGAATGCACGCGATACATCATCTTCAGGAGCACGGTGCCCGGCCAGCGTGGCATTCTGGTGGGCTCGGTGGTCGGTAGTGTTTCCATGTTCGCGGATCCCGATCCCATCCCGGGCGAGGTCAACTGCTACATCGCGGTTTGCGAGAACATTGCGGGCACTGTGAGTGCGGACTCAACTCCGTTCTGCACTCGCATACCACCAAAGTGCCCGGGCGGATTCCTGATCGGCATCGTGCCGTTCCAGCTCTGCGAGGTGGATCTTTGCTGGGATGCGGCACGGTGTCCGCACAACGTGACGGGCTACCGGCTCTACCGCGCGACGTATTCCGGAGTGCCGATGGACGTGCCAATTGTCGAGGTCGGGACGCCGGGAACCACATGCTACATGGACCGGGACGTCACGGCTGGCCACACGTACTACTACCGCGTCTGTGCGGTCATCCCCACGGGGGAGAACGTCGGGTGCGCCGACGAGATTGCGATCACGGTGATCCAGACCACGACACCGCCCTCGCTCAATCCGCCCGAGTTGCTCCCGGGTGGCAAAGTGGACTTGTCATGGGGGGCACCGGACCCGATGTGCGCCCTGGGTTGTACGAACTACGTGATCTACCGAAGCTCGATCCCGGGAAGGCGGGGGGATGAGGTCGGCCTCTTCAGTTCCACCGCGACCAACTTCATCGATACCCCGCCGGTGGTTGCGGGGACGTTCTACTGCTACTCCGTGATCTGCCTGGACGACAAGGCCACGCCGGACCGGGTCTCGAACCAAGAGTGCATCTACGTCGTTCCGACCCCGCCACCGTGTCCTGGCTGGTTTACGGCACTGCCCGGGATCGGAGGGCTCTGCGACATCAAGCTCTGCTGGAATGCGGCGAACTGCGGGCCGGGAGTGACCGGATTTGTCGTCTACCGCGCCACCTTCTCGGGCGTGCCGCAGATCAACCCGATCCTGACCGGTCCCGTGACGCTGTCGACCTGCTACACGGATTCCGACGTGACGCCGGGTGTCCCGTACTACTACCGCATCTGTTATGTCCACGACGATGGGTCGTATGAGGGCTGTACGGACGAGGTCTGGACCTCCATCGTGGCCAAGGTGGTCCTGCCCCCGACGATCGGCCTCGTGCGCCGACAGGCCAACGGCTCGGTCTACGTGAGCTGGTCGCCGCCGCGGACGGGGGAATGCATCGAGTCCTGCTCCACCTACGCGATCTTCCGCAGTACGGGGACGTGGTGGCCCGATGACGAGATGGTGCGCGTGGGCGGCGGCACGACCTTCTATGTCGATACGCCGCCGAATCTCCCGGGTGTCATGTACTGCTACGGCGTGGCTTGCGTGTCCGCAGGTGAGGAAGAGAGTCCGCGATCGAACGGCATCTGCCTGGCGCCGCCGTGTCCCACGGGGCTCACGGCCGTCGCCGTGGGGGGAGAGTTCTGCGGAGTCGGGCTCTGCTGGGCGGGCGGGACGTTCTGCGCGCAGCCCGTGACTGCCTTCGTCATCTATCGCAACACGTACCCGGGCGTCCAGCTGTCCGATCCCATCACGGGGACGACGATAGTGAGTTCGGGATGCTACACGGACTACGCCGCGAGCGCGGGCGTCAGGTACTACTACCGCGTCTGCGCGCTGACGGACGGATCGACCACGGCGTGGTGTGCGGACGAGATTGATCTGGAAATGGAGGGCGTCCAGGTGGCGCCGAACCTCGAGGATGTCAAGATCCTGCCCGACGGCGGTCTCCAGCTCATCTGGTCGCCTCCCGAGTTGCGGTGCGGAGTGCCATGCACCGTCTACGCGATCTACCGCGCAACGGCAGGAACGGTGCCGTACCTGATCGCCCTGATCGATCCGAGTACGAGTACTTGGGTCGACACGAACCCGGTGCCCGGCGAGACGAACTGCTATGGCATGTGCTGTGCGCTGACGGGCACTCCCTGCCCGGTGCGCGTGTGCGCCTACCCAGCCCTGCCGTGCATTCCCGTGAACGCGCCCTGGTGGGCTGAAGTGGGACACGATGCCGATGCATCGCGCGGGATTCCGATCCCCGGGCCGATCAACGCCAACTTTGCCACCATCTTCACGGCCTCGGGGGTCATCGCTGGTCCGGTGACGACGGCCGAGGGCTACATCGTGTTCGGCGATCTCGCGGGGATCTTCTACGTCCTGAATCCTGACTTCTCCGTGCGGTGCGAGTATCAGACTGGCGGGGCGATACGCTTCGCTCCCGCGGTGGATGTCTACGCCAAGCGGATCGTCGTCGGGTCGGACGACGGCTATCTCTACCAATTCGACTATGACTGCAATCTCAAGGCGACACTGCATGTGGGCCGGCTCCGCAGCCCCGTCATCGTCGATTGCGGCCGGGGCCGCGGGTGGCTCGGGGACACGGAAGGTGGGGTCATTCGGATCTGCAGTGACTTCAGCTGTTCGACGGTCATCGCGCCAGTGCGCGAATGCCGGAACTGCGCCGGGGGTGGTGGAGGGGGCGGCGGTCCCGCCGGCGGTGACAGCAACATTGGGCGAATCCTCCCCATATACGGCGGAGTCCTCCGACGCTGGTGCGACTCGCACAACTGCTACATCGAATCCTGGGGAGAAGAGGGCCTGAGAGGGAGCTTCACCATCACGGGAGGGAAGGAAGGGCAGGGAGGCTGGATGACAATCGTCCGGCCCGGATCCGGAACGACATTCATGATTACTCCGGGACCAGGATGCGTACTCGCCATCAACCTGCCGAGCTTCCAGCTGAAGTGGATATTGCCCATCGCAAGCGGTCCGCCAGCCGTCGATGGATGCCGCATCTTCCTCTGGAGAGATTCGATCGTCACCGAAGTCGACTGTGAGGGCATTGTGCAGAGGGAGATCCCTTGCGGTCCGCGCATCAGGGCTCCGATCGTGGCGTCCGGGACTCTGATCTATGTTCCTCAGGATGGAGGCTTCAGCATCATCGGGGCGGACCGGACGTTCGTGCCGTTCAACTGGAAGAACCCATCGGCGCCGATCATGGCGTGGGTGCCCTGGTTCGACTGGTGGTGGCTGATGTGGTGTGTTCCAGATGGCGAGAATCTCATTGGCATCTGGCGATTCCCGGGGTGGCCGCAGTTGCCTCAAGCGCAGATGGGGTTTGGATCCATCGAGTTGTCGTGGCTCGTTCCCCCGTTCTCCTCGTCTCCTTTCCCGCTGGGTTCCTTTGCCATCCAGCGCGGGGCATTCCCCGGAGACCCGAACGGCGTCTTCCTGCCAACACTGCCTGCCTCGCAGACGTCGTTCACCGACAACGATGTACTGCCAGGGATGACGTATTGCTACACGCTCTATGCGATCGACACCGAAGGGAATATCGGCCCACCGGCAGTGTCGGTCTGTGCGGGTCCTGTGCCGACGGCCGTGGGCTTGACGGCCACCTTCGAGGTCGCGCCGGCAGCGGTCTGCGCGGCGGGGAGTACCGTGGTTTCGCTCACTGTCTCGAATGTCGGACGCGGCGTGGCGGTGGATGTGTCGCCGGCAAATCCTGCGATCACTGGAGCGGGTGGGGTGGCGCTCGTTGATGGGCCCTTCCCGACGCCTCCGCGAGCCCTGACGGCCGGAGGTTCGGTCGTTTTCACCTGGACCTACACGGCGACTACATTGGGCTCAGTCGTCTTCTCGACGACCGCTACTGGAAGGGACGCCATGTCCGGCAGGGCGCTGACGACGGGCACCGTGATATCCAGCCAGCTGTCGGTACAGACTCCGGGCTTGCTGGTTTCTCAGCTCGCCCTCCCGTCTCAGGTGGGTGTGGGCCAGGTGTTCGGCGTTAGCCTGACCGTGACGAATGTTGGTGGCGCGGTTGCGTCAGGTGTCACGCCTGCGATCCAGCTGACCAGCGGAGCGGGGCTGGTCGAAGGTCCTTCTGGCCCCTCGCCATCAGGCCCGAGAGACGTTCTGCCGGGAGCTACGGCGACCTTCGCGTGGTCCTACACGGCAGTGGGGACTGGCACGATCTGTTTCTCCGTCACCGCTAGTGGGCTGACGTGTGGGACGACCGCAGTCGCCTCGGTGGCCAGCGGTTGTGCTGTTGTGGCGATGTCCTCCGTTGCGGGGTTGAAGATCGCGGCTCCAAGTACGGTCACGTCCAGCGTGATCTTCACGCTGACGGTTACCGCCCTCGATGCATCGGGCCGTCCGGCTTCTTCCTATGTGGGGACGGTGCTGTTGACGTCATCAGATCCGCTCGCATCGCTTCCTGCTTCGATTGCGTTCACGAGTGCGGATGCTGGCGTCAAGGTGGTGCAGGTGACGCTCCAGACGCCAGGTATCGTGACGATCGAGGTCATGGATGCAGTAACGATTGGCGTAAGGGGTGAGGCAAGCGTGGAAGTTCTTTGCCCGGCGACGGGAGAGTCGCTCTTGGTGTCCGTGCCTGCCCTAGTCTATCCCGGGGTGGATTTCACTATGACGGTCACGGCGCTGAATGCGAGAGGTAAGGTGGATACTCGTTTCACAGGGACGGTGGCCTTTTCCTCGTCGGATTCGATGGCGGTTCTGCCGGGACCATGCACCTTCAGTCGAACTGACAGCGGCGCTCGGCTCTTCACGGTGCAGTTTTACTCGCCAGGAGCTCAGCAGATCGTCGCGTCTGATGGGAGTGGAAGCTGCGGCTTCTCGGGGAGCTCGCTCGTGACGGTCGACGCTGATTCGAATGTCGTCATGCTTCCGAATGCGTACTACAACGACATTGATTTCTTCGGCACTGAAGGGTGGATTGTCGGAGCTCTGCCTGGGGACGATGCCCCCTTGGTTCTGCACCATGATGGACGGGCTTGGTCGCGTGTTCGCGTGCCGCATGTGTTGAGCTGCACGGGCTACTTCGGCACTGCCGTGTCGCTCAGCAGTTCCAGAACGGGGTGGATGTCGGCGGACGTGTACCACGGTGGCTGTGTGGATGACATTTCCCGCAACACGCTGTACAGACTCGTGGATGGGAACTGGACGATTGCGGAGACCACCGAAGGCATGGCATACGCGTCCAAGGGGATTCGGCTTGTCAGCGAAACCGAAGGATGGCATGCGGCGCTGGATTGTCCGACGTGTGACCTTGCACTGGCCGACACTCGCATCTACCACTTCGATGGGACAACTTGGTCGATCTTCCAGCACTACCCTGGTGTCAACATTGGTATGAGCAAGCCGCGTTTCGTTCGTGGGCAGCCCAACGAAGGCTGGTTGCTGGGCGATCTGCATCCCTATCACTTCGATGGGACGCAGTGGACGATGGATCCCACGGCTCCTCAGTTGCGCGGCTTCTGGATGAACGCCCGGGATGATGTCTGGGGCGGTGCGAGGTCTTCCAACCAGCTCTGGCACTTCGATGGATCCTCATGGGTTGCCGTGTCGAGTCCTGCTCCTGATCCGCAATCCCTGTTGTTGGGGGTATCCTTCCTCGATTCCGAGCACGGTATTGCGGTTGGTGGCACGGCGGGGCAGGGGGCCACGAATCTTCCCGTTGTCATTGTTTACGCCTGCGGGACTTGGACTTCAGTACCGGTGTCGCCGCCAAATGGCTTTCGTCGGATGGTGCTGGAAGACGTGCGGATGGTCAGCCCAACGAAGGCATGGGCCATCGGGGAGGTTTCGACCCGTCCGATGGGTTCGCTGACCCAGGGGGTAGTGATCGGGCTGGATCTACCTGATATCTCGGGCGGCGGTTGCGGGGTTGTGTTCGGGAAAGGAGAGGGAGTTAGGCCAGCAGTTCACACGGCGGATGGCAGGATGCCGATCGCGTCGATTGAGGGGCCGCGAAGTGTTGCACGCGGCCGTGCGACGGGAGCGCAGCCGGTTGTGTTGCGCACGAAGTTCCTGGGTGCAGGAGCCGGCTTCGCCCGGGAGTGCCGGCCACCCGCGCCTCAAGGGCGCGTTCCGGCAGGGGCGAGCGGCGCATCGGGGCACGAACCCGAAAAGGCTGAGCGCCATGTTGACAGAAGGCCGGATCCCGACCTCATGCCGACTGCGAGAATCCTGTGAAGGGCTTCCCTGCCAACTAAGGGAAGCGAGGTGCTTCGTTGCCCCGCAGGTCAATCCTTGGTTGACCTGCTGTTGTCGCTTTCCGCGCCAGTCGGTATCCCTCCAGTTCTTCCGCAAGCATTCCCCAACCTGGTTCATTCGCGTGCCTGAACAGGACACGCCATATCCTCGGTGGCAGGAGACTGCGGCAACAGTCTCGTTCCTTGGGTGCGCGATCTTGCTCATCTTCATCAACCGCCACTCTTGGAGCATCTGGCTATCGTTCATCTCAGAGCTAACGAGGGGGGTCTCACTTCCTGCACTCGGGGGATTCCTGCGCGCGATGTCCGGTCATGCGGGGGTGCTGAGTTGCGCAGTCGGGCTGACACTCGCATGGCTGGTTGGGGGGCTTGTCGTTGCGAAGGTGTTGCCCGAAACGAATGGGAGCTGGGAGGGGAGACGGTGGGTGGCCATCGGCTTGGGATGGTGGGTCCTGAGCGCGAGCGCCCTCGGCGCCGCCCTCGTAGGCCTCTTCTACGGTTGGGTGCTCGTAGCCTTGGCGGCGCTTCTGGCGGTTCTGGGACTTGCGTCGGAGATGCGGGGACTCCGCGCCTTCCGTCTCGGTCGGTCAGCCCCGCCACTGGATTCACGTCATCTGGGGATGCTCGCAGTGGTCGCGTTGCCCTTCCTGCTCTCCATTCCCGGGCTCTTTGTGCCGCCGGTTTACGCGGACTTCTACCAGTACCACATGGCTGCGCCCGAGCACTTCCTGTGGATGCATCGACTCGCCCTTGAGGGAGTCAACCATGGACTTCACCTCCAGCTTTCCGCGGAGCTGCTCAACGCCTTCGGGGTCGTGATAGGCCGGGAGCAGCTGGCGGGCTTCATCGGGGTTGTGCCCTACATAGCGGCGCTTGCCTATGCGGCGACGTGGGTGTGGGACATGGCAGGCGGGACCGCAGCCATCCTGGCGGTTGGGCTTGGCCTCTCCATGCGGAGCGTGTTCTGGGTCATTGGCGCAGGCGGCAATGACCTGTCTGAAGCCGCGTTCTGCCTGTTTGCGCTTGTCCTGCAGGCGCGCGGGCTTCGTCCGCAAGCAGCCCTGTTCTGGGGAATCGCGTGCGCGACCAAGATCAACGGTCTCCCGTACGCGGCGCTCGCGTGGGTGTGGTACGAGGGCGCCCGATTCCGCCGCGTGTTCTTTCGGTGGAGGCCCGATTGGAGATGGATTGTGCTCGTCTGCCTGCCCGTTGGACCCTGGTTCCTGAAGGAGTGGATCGCCAAGGGCGACCCGCAGTGGCCTCTCTTCAGCCTGTGGTTCGGCAGTGGCATGTGGGAGGCGAGATCGAACGTTGCAATGGCGATGATGACGGGCCAGAGACAGGAAGCCGGAGTGGTGGCAGGCAAGACGTGGATCAGCTTGTTCGGCAACATGCCAGTCATCGTGCTCGCGTTGCCGTTGCTGGCGCTCCAGGCGAAGGCTCTACCGAGGCCGTTGGCGAGCGTGCTCATGATGACGGTAGCCGCCTATGTGTGCTTCGCCTTCGGGTATCCCTACATGCTGGAGTACGACTGCAATCGTCTGGCGCTTCCGCTATTCACGGCATGGTGTATGGGTGTGGCTGTGGCGTGTGAACGGACGTGGAGTGGCAGGCCGCGGTGGTACCGACTGGTGTGTCAGGGGATCATCTGCGCCACGGCGTGGTTGCCGATCTCAGATGCGCTCGTCCGCTGCTATGGTGCTGACTCCGTTCGGTTCATCACCGGTCAGATCACGGCTGACGAGCTCCGTCATCGCAGCTTCACCACGGGTTGGGAGGCACGTGATGGGGCGAGGCGTCTGCCCGGTGTCAGGACGCTCCTCCTGGTCAACGATCACTTCGCCTATCAGTGGCCTGGGAAGGTGGCGACTGAGGAGTTCTTTGACCGCCTGCCGACCTGGGGGATGACCAGAGAGGCCGACTGCCTGCCGAGACTCCTGATCAGGTTCAGGCAACGGAACATTACGCACATTGCGTCGAATATTGTCGCGGAGATGGCTGTGTCGTATCGGGGAGCGCCATACATCGCCTACCCATGGACCGTCCGACAGCTCATGCTGTTACGTGACTTCATGAAACAGCATACGGATATCGCCCTTGCGCCTGAACACTGCGATTCTATCAACGGAGCATACTACATATACAGAGTGTCTCAGCATGCGGTTTCAGACCACGGCATGGTCTATTACCTCCCGGGCATCAAAGAAGTGGCATGGCGAGTTCTGGGTCCCACTGCGGTCCGAAACTATGCGGAGGCAACGCGCCGCGCGGCCGAGATGGAGGAGCTCTTCCCGGATGTTGGCGCCTTCAAGTTGCTCGCGGGGTTGGTGGCGATGTACGCGAAGGACTGGAAGACGGTCTACAAGAAGTACTCCTTGCTTCTGCGGGACGGCATGATCTGGGAGTTCGGCCATGGACTCACCGCGCAAGCTGCGGTGACCATAGGGAAGCCGGAGGAAGCCCTGGCGGCCGTGGCAACTGGTAGGGCGATCTTCAATAAGAACGGCACTACACTTGACATCCTCGAATCTGATGCGCACACGGCCCTTGCTCGTCAGTTCCTGAACCGTCATCATCCGGGCGAAGCCATTGAGCATGCGAACCGGGCTGTGGCCTTGAACCCAGACAGCATGCCTGCCCAGTTCGCGCTGGTTGCAGCTAACCTCAGCCTCGGACGGGTTCGTGAGGCTCAGGATCGCGTCCAGTGGGTTGCGCGTCACTGGCCAAACAACCCTCAGGTGCAGGCGGCCTGTTCCGGTTTCATGGCGAAGATCGGGAATGCGCCTGTGAGTTCACCCCGATGAACTGTAGAGACGAAGAGGGCTGAGCCCGGATCGTCGTACTCACGTTTCGGGCGGCGTTCCCGGAGGCTCGCATGGTTCTTTGCCGCCTGGGTGCGCGAACTAACTTTGCGGGAAGATCGGGATCTCTCTGGCTCCGGATAGGGCTTGCGCCAGGATTTGCGCCAACTTTCATCTCCCGGGGTGCCCCGAGCGCACTCCGGCATGCCCTCGGCCATCTGGCCGGCGTTGGCGGTCGATCGGTGACTCGGTGGGCCGCTGACGCATGGAGCGAGAACCTGCCATGAAAAACGAAGACCCGGAAGGGTCCAAGCCTCCTCCGGGTTTCGTGACGCCCCCTAGTCCGCTGTTACCTCGCTCGACCGCCGCGAACGTCCCTGCTACCTTCGAATCCTAGCCCCGCAGCGTCTTCATCCCGCGCGTGTCGTCGAGCAATCCCTTGCAGTCATTCCGTTTCCGCTCGGTCACCGTTACACCGGGCTCC
>Ga0315294_10003474_pt1 | contig 17163 bp, 5 predicted proteins | sample YL17G13_40_MG_FD_203626 | JGI IMG/M metagenome (GOLD analysis project Ga0315294, IMG submission 203626) | Sediment microbial communities from Yellowstone Lake, YNP, Wyoming, USA - YL17G13_40 | ecosystem: Environmental > Aquatic > Freshwater > Lake > Sediment | place: USA: Wyoming | collected... | reverse complement strand
AGTCGGCGTCGCCGGACCAGGAGTCGAAGCGGTAGCCGGAGGCGGGGGTGGCGGAGATAGCGACGACGGTGTCCTTGTCGTAGGTGTGGGGGCCGACGGCGGGGGTGGTAGTGCCGCCGCCGCTGGGACTGACGGCCATGGTGAGGGTGTAGGTCTTGACGAAGTTGGCGGTGCAGGACCTATCGGCGCTCATGGTGACGGAGTTGTCGGAGCAGTCGGCGTCGCCTGTCCAGGAGCCGAAGCGGTAGCCGGAGGCGGGGGTAGCGGAGATAGCGACGACGGCGTCCTTGTCGTAGGTGTGGGGGCCGACGGCGGGGTTGGTGGTGCCGCCGCCGCTGGGGCTGACGGCCATGGTGAGGGTGTAGGTCTTGATGAAGTTGGCGGTGCAGGACCTATCGGCGCTCATAGTGACGGAGTTGTCGGAGCAGTCGGCGTCGCCTGTCCAGGAGCCGAAGCGGTAGCCGGAGGCGGGGGTGGCGGAGATAGCGACGACGGCGTCCTTGTCGTAGGTGTGGGCGCCGACGGTGGGGGTGGTGGTGCCGCCGCCGCTGGGGCTGACGGCCATGGTGAGGGTGTAGGTCTTGATGAAGTTGGCGGTGCAGGACCTATCGGCGCTCATGGTGACGGAGTTGTCGGAGCAGTCGGCGTCGCCTGTCCAGGAGTCGAAGCGGTAGCCGGAGGCGGGGGTGGCGGAGATAGCGACGACGGTGTCCTTGTCGTAGGTGTGGGCGCCGACGGCTGGGTTGGTGGTGCCGCCGCCGCTGGGGCTGACGGCCATGGTCAGGGTGTAGGTCTTGATGAAGTTGGCGGTGCAGGACCTATCGGCGCTCATAGTGACGGAGTTGTCGGAGCAGTCGGCGTCGCCTGTCCAGGAGTCGAAGCGGTAGCCGGAGGCGGGGGTGGCGGAGATAGCGACGACGGTGTCCTTGTCGTAGGTGTGGGGGCCGACGGCTGGGTTGGTGGTGCCGCCGCCGCTGGGGCTGACGGCCATGGTGAGGGTGTACTGGACGGGCACACCAGGGCAGGCCTTGTCGATGCACACCTGGCCGTACTTGGGGTCGTAGTATGCGTCCCATACCTGGTCGCCGTCGCTGGCCCACCAGTCGGCGCCGGGGCTGTCGCCGACGATGATGTCGCTGAGGGCGAGGTCGACGCAGACCGGGCCGGCGGCCACGGTTGTGAAGCCGTAGCGCTCCAGCACACCCAGGGACTTGGCGGCCTCGGCGCCGGCCGCGCCGCCGGTGTCGGCTGCCACCACACCCAGGGCGCCGCTGGTGTTAGGGCAGGGGTTGCCTGAGTTCATCACGCTCGAATCGGGGTCGGAACCGAGCAGGTAGGTCTGGGCGTTCTTGCAGGTCGAGACCTTCAGGTAGGCGGGGTCGTAGTAGAGGAAGTAGTTGAAGCCTGCCAGGTCCTTGCCCGTGGGCACGTCGTTCAGGAACGCGTCAACGTTGAAGTTCGGGCCGGGCACACCGGCGCCCGTGTCGGTGGACTCTACCTGAATACATTGCTCGATAGTGCCCAGCGTAGTGGCCGTGTTGCTGGCGTCGGGGCTCACATCGAGGCCGATAATCTGGGGGTAAGTGCCTGTGCCGCCACTGGCCTTGGCCTGGTGGCCCCCGGAGGGCATGAGCATTAACACGGCCGCTGCTACGACCGCCGCTACTGCCAAGCCTCCAAATAGCCGCTTTCTCATGGCCACACCTCCTGAACTGGGATTCCCTATATGAATCTCCCTGCGCCCAAACAAGGCGCGCGTCCTTGCCGAGTCATTGTAGGAGCAACCCCAAGATATGTCAAGCCCGATAATATGATCTCGCGCCTGTGTGACCACATGCGCCTTCTCCCCCTCCACACCGCCCATGGTCGAGGATGGGCACGCTTGCGAGCGGATATGGCTCTTCCCGGGGGCTTCACCTAGGACACGTCTCGTAGCCAGCGCAGGATGCCACGCACAATCGAGTGGAGACTTGCCTCCCGTGCCGGTGCACAGGAGGCTTCTCTAGTGAATGCACTGCCTTGCTACATGACGCTTGCCAGGTTACTATGGGATATGGCACGGTTATCGGGCAGCCGTAGTGTGCGAGAAGCACGCTGCGTCAAAGAGCTCGTTTCGGGAGGGAGTAGCAGATGAGAGCGATTGTGCCACTATTGCTCATGGTGACCGCTGCGCTGGTTGTCGTCGTCGTGATATCGACAGGTTCGGGCCAGGGGCATGGGGGTGCCCGGGCGAGCGGGACCACAGTAGTCGGAATAGATATGGATCCGCTCGGCGCGCCAGCGAACACGGCGACCTCCGTCGGCCCTGTTCAGGGCTGCATATCCGTGGCCGCTGGCCAGAAATTTGTCGTCGACGCGTTCGTCGACGCCGTCCCAACCGATCGAAACCTGGCCGGGTTCCAGTATTTCCTGCTATACGACAGCAATGTTCTGAAGGTGACGGCCAAGAACCATGACATGCTGCTGACGTCCCAGCCGGGGTCCAATATGATGGACTTCGGCGAGGTTCCGCCCGACTCGGACGGCGCTCTGACTGTGGTGATCGCCGACCCCGAGCCTGAGGCGGCGGAGCCCGGCGGGTCTAAGGGAGTGCTCGGTCGCTACGAGCTGGAGGCCATCGGTTCCGGAGTCAGCGAGCTCCTTCTAGATTCCCCGCTGCTGGGCGACAGCTCGGGAGAGTCCATTCCCATCGACAGTGTGCTGAACGCCGTGGTGGCCGTCGACCAGCCCTGCCCGACGCCGACTCCAACCCCGACGGCTTCCCCAACCCCGACCGCTTCCCCCACAGCGACCGCTTCCCCCACAGCGACCGCTTCTCCCACAGGTACACCGACTCCCCCCCCTGGCGTCACCGCCCTGGTGAGTGGCTGGAACCATGTCTGCTACGTTGGCAGCAGCCGGCCCATCCAAGACGCTTTCGCAGAGGTCGGGGTAGACCTACTGGCCGTCTACCGCCTGCGTCCTGACCAGGGCTATGACAAGTGGTTTGCGGGCCGGCCGGAGCTGAGCACGCTCCCTACCCTGGAGCCTTACCAGTCGCTGTTTATCCTCATGGCGAACAGCCGCTCCTGGGCGCAAGACACCACGTTCAGCCCGCCTGCGAGCAGCAACCTGGTTCTGGGCTGGAACAGTGTATGCTACACCGGCCAGACGAAGGAGGTGGAGGCGGCCACGACCCATATCGCCGGCCAGTTTGGGGTAGTCTACGCTCTTGGGCCGCAGCAAATGTGGAGCCGATTCCTTCCGGGCAGGCCCGACCTGAGCAACCTTGCTGAGCTGCGCCGCCTTGCCTCCGTCCTCATCCTGGCGACCGCTACGGAGGGGGTCGAATGGGTGTTCGACCCCTAGGGCGTTGACGCTCCAAGCAGAGGACAGCTAGAAGTGGGGAATGCCTACAGGCGCCAGGAGGTTGGAGGTTAGCTGATGTTTAGAGGGCTAAGGCTATGGCCGCCGCTGTTGCTGATTGTCCTAGGGCTAGTTCTGGCGGCGTGCGGCGATGGAGAACAGCCCACGACCGCGGAGCGCACAGCAACAGCCGGCGCAGTCGCGTCGCCCACAGTTGCCCTTACCGTCACCGTCACCCCACCCGGGATCCCTACGCCGATCGAGATGACCGGCCTCATCATGGACCTGGCCGAGACCCAGCCTCTCCTCACCATATTCGCGGCCGACGAGGAGGACCTTCGCAACGACACGCCAGCCCTGGCCGTTGGCGACTTCAACAACGATGGCGTCGACGACCTTCTGATGGGAGCACGCTTCGCAGATGGGCCCGACGAGGCCAGAGAGGGTGCTGGCGAGGCTTATGTCATCTTCGGCTCCCCCGGGCTGGGGGGCATCGTCGACATCGCCCAAGGCCAGCAGGACCTGACCATCTTCGGGGCCAAGCCGGAGGACAATCTCGGCTATTCGGTAGCTAGCGGCGATGTCAATAAGGACGGCATCGACGACATCATCGTGTCGGCGACCTTCTCCCATGGCCCCCAGGACCCCGACTATCGCACAGACCGGGGCGAGGTCTACGTTGTCTTTGGCCGACCGGACCTGGGTGGGACGGTGGACATCGCCGCAGGGCAGCAGGACTTCACTATCATCGCCGCCGAGGGCTTTAGCCTTATGGGCGATTCGATAGCCATCGGAGACGTTAACGACGACCGCGTCGACGATATCATTCTGGGCGCGCCCTTCGCCGGCCGTGTTCCCGGCAGCCCCCACGGCGGCCCCCGGACGGAGCTGGGGGAGATATACGTTGTGTTTGGCTCCCCCGCCCTGAAGGGCAGCGTGAGCATCCCCAAGGGCGAGCAGGACTTCACCATTAAGGGCCGGGAGAGATTCAGCGAACTGGGCGATGCCGTGGCCTCTGGCGACGTCAACGGCGACGGCATCGACGATATCATCGCCGTGGCAGAGGCCGCCGACGGGCGTGACGGAACAAGACTTGACACGGGCGAGGCCTACGTCGTGTTTGGCTCGTCCACCTTAAGCGGCGCCGTCGACCTCGCTCAGGGTGAAGAGGACGTTACCATCCTCGGCGCCGACGCCGACGATGCCCTCGCTTTCTCAGCCGCGAGCGGCGATGTCAATGGCGACGGAATCGACGATATCATCCTTGTCGCCCAACGGGCGGACGGCGTCGGCAACACCAGAGACGAGGCTGGTGAAGCCTACATCATCTTCGGCTCAGGGGACCTGGCCGGCACAATCGACGTTGCCCGCCAGGAGCAAGACGTCACCGTCGTCGGTGCTGACACCGGCGACCTTCTCAGCTCCTGCGTTGGCGGAACCGATCTCAACGGAGACAAGGTGGGAGACTTGTTGCTGAGCACGAGCTTCGCGAACGGCCCGCCCAACGGCCGCACCCTAAGCGGGGAAGCGTACATTATCTACGGCTCGCCCGCCCTGCCAGCGATGATTGACCTCGGCGGCCAGCAGGACGTGACGATCTTCGGCGCCGAGCCCGATGATCGTCTCGGCTCTTCGCTGTCGACCGGCGACCTCAACGGCGACGGCGTACAGGAAATCATTGTGGTCGCTGCCTACGCCGACGGTCCTGACAACGCCAGGCCCGATGCCGGCGAGGTCTATGTGATAGTGCCACCAGAGGCCGAGGGCTAAGGCCGCCGGCCACCCCCGACCGGCAGGCAGGTCTCCTCTCAGGGCCGGGTCCACCGGCGTCGGGGCCACCACTGAGCAGCGGCGTGGCGGATAGCCGCGCTGTGGATGGCGTCCACAGCCTGCCGCCTGATGTAGCGCTTGCCAGGGACGTAATCTGACAATCGAAGGGGCTTTCGCGAATAACGGGTTCGGCAATTCTTTATAATTTTTCCCCCTGTTGGCAGCAGAGGGCCTTGACAAGCGGTAAGCATGGGTGTATAAACATAAGGACGCGACATATCAATGCTGCGCTGAGGATCCTTGCCGGCCATGGATCTGAGAGGCGTTTTATACGATAGGCGTCCCTTACAAGGGACGACCAGGGAGGAGCATCCATGGTCGGCAAGCGTTTGCTTACGGTCAGCCTTTTCGCTATCGCCCTTTCTCTCCTTCTCTTAGCCTTCCCCACCAAATCTACCCAAGCCATCTGGTACAATGCCGGGGCCCCCATGGCTCTTACCTGCACCCACGCCGGGTCGTGCACAGGCACCAACCCCTATGCCCCGGGCGAAACGGCAGACATAGGGTTGCGCACGACCTGGGCATCGCAGAGTGCCAACTTCGCCTACGGGTACATATCGAGCTTCCTACCGCCGGACTGGAAGGTGACTCCCGGCACCGCCCTGACCCTGGGAAGCCAAGCCGGGCTGCTGACCTCGGACGCCACCCTGGGCATGGTCAATGCCGCGTGCAATACCGCTTTGAACCTACCGTTCGAGCTGTACGTTGCCACGACCGACACGAGCAAGACCTTCCAGATGGCCGCGGACAGAAGCAACATCGACGACTTCGACTGCACAGGCCTCCCCGGCCAGACCCTGCAGAACCACATCGCCTGCTACCCCCACTTCAACAACATCATGTTCGACCCCGATGGCAGCGGGCCTAAGCCGCCCCTGAAGCCGCGGGCTCGCCTGTCCGGCTGGACGTGGGTCGGCAGCTCGATGGTGATCATCCAGTACTTCATCTTCAACCCTGGCCAGCTGCAAGCGTTCGCCCCGCCGCAAGCGATGAGCCAGTTTGGGGCGGAGTATGGCTACCCCGCCATAATCGTGCTCCAGAACCCGTCTGAGCCGGAGATGCCCAACCCTGTCACCAACTTCTGCACGCCGACCGTCACCGTCAGTGATATGTGGGGCAAGAATGCGGCGGGCGAGACCCAGTTCCAGAACCCGCCAGCCGGCACCGGCCTGCGGGACGCGTCCGGCATCGCCACCAACACCCATCTCTTCCTCTCTTGGAGTGCGACCGGCCGCGACATCACGGCTTTCGGCGCGGCAGGAGACCCCACGGGCACCATCCAGGCGGACATGCTGGAGAACAAGATCGACACCTGCCCGTTGAAGCAGAGCTCGGACGACTCGAGGATCTGGACGGGGGCCGATGGTGACATGATCGACCCTGTCTGTGACGACGGCCGCACCAACAACGACGTGGACAGCGACAATTTCCTGAACTCTAACGACAACTGCCCGCTGAGGACGAATGCCTTCCCCCAGGTAGAGACCGAGTGGACGATGATGCCTCCGCCGGCCGACGGTGGGGCGTTCCAGGACAGCATCGGTGACGTCTGCGAGGTTACCGCCACGAGCAGCTGGAGCGGCGGCGACTGGAACGGCGACACAGACACTACGGACCCCTACGAACAATACCTGAACAAGTACTACCCGCAGGGGGCCTATATGGCTACCGTTACGCCCTGGCCGATCCCCCTGGACACCAACCTCACGGGGGGCTGGCCCACCAACGACACCGACAAGGACGGCTGGACCAATGCCGCCGAGACAGCCTACGGCTCCAACCCCAACCTCAACGGCAGCGGTGACCAGGACGGCGACACCATCCCCAACGTGGCCGGCACGACGCACTGCAGTAACGGGCAGCTCACAAGCTGCAGCGACAACTGCCCCATCGACTACAACCCCAGCCAGGCGGACACCTGGGGCATCGCCAAGATCGGCGACGCCTGCGAGCTGTCCGGGCCGCCGGGCCTCAACGTCACGTCATTGCACCCCCACCCGGCCAATGACTACGACGCCGACACCCTTGTCAACGACGCCGACCCGTGTCCCCAGTTCGCTTACGCAGCACCAGCGCCCCCGGGTCTTGACACTGACGGCGACGGCATCGGCAACATCTGCGACCCCTACCCGACGATCAACTACGCTCCCTTCGGCCGGCCGGAGACCAGGGTGCTGCAGTTTGCTACAGCCATGAACGACACGGGAGCGAAGCCTATTCCGGGCGAGAAGCCAAAGATCACATATCTACACAACTTCGAGCTTGCTGGCCATGCGCCCAAGCCGCAGCCACCGACGGTCGACCCGCTGCAGATGACGGACGCTCAGGTCGTGGGGAGCGGCTGGCACGAGCTCTGGCCCTACTGGGAGCGGACGTGGACGATCAGCGCCCTGCAGACTAACGGCAACGGTTACCTCGACACCAGCGACAAGATCCAGGTGGTGATCGACGACGGCATATTCGACCCGGCAGGGGAGCCAGCCGCCGAGAATGGCTGGTACCACGTGGAAGCCGTGACGGTCACCCTCGACGTGACCAAGCACGATCCCGCAAGGCCCGATGCCGACAACAAGCTCAAGAGGACGCTGGAGCTCGAGGGCGCCACTACCCCTGCCCAGATGAATACCGCCATCCACAGCCCGCTTGCGACCAAGTGGCTGCAGTGGGACTCCAGCTTCAACACGCACGGCGAGCGGTACAACCTGAGCTCGTGGACCGACAACGGCGACACGATGCTCAGCCTGGGCGACGACATCGTGCTGGATGACCTGTACGTCTTGGGCGAGAAGTACACGTATCACGTCACCCAGGTGGGTATCGACGCCACCGTTGTCAAGCTGGACGCCACGAGCACCCCGCCCTCGCTCTGGGCCAACCCGGGCATGAACGGCGTCGAGCAGCTCTGCGACGACTACATCGACAACGACGCCGACACCCTTGTTGACCTCGACGACAACTGCGGCGCCCAGACGAACGACAGCGACAACGACGGCCTCAAGGACACCGGCAGCGGCGCCGCCAAGGACAACTGCAAGTGGGCCCCCAACCAGACCCAGACCGACACCGACGCCGATGCCAAGGGCAACGCCTGCGACCCTGACGACGACAACGACGGCTATCTCGACACCTACGAGTCGGCCCTGGGGACCGACCCGCTGAGCAACCTCAGCCCCGGCGGCCCCGCCCCCACCACTGACACCGACGGCGACGGCTTCCTCGACAACCTGGAGTACCACATGGGGGTTGACCCCACGAGCGAGTGCGCCGGCGGCACCGACGCCTGGCCGGGGGACATCAACCTTGACACCGTCACCGACGTGCTAGACCTCCTGGCCTTCCCGCCGTCGAAGGCTCTCCTCACGGCGATCGGCCACCCCAACTTCAACCGCCGCTACGATATGAACGGCGACAACAACGTGGACGTGCTGGACCTCCTGGCCTACCCGCCCCGCGGCGTGCTGATGACCCAGTGCAGGATCCTGAGCTTCCACAACAACACCGCCGGCGGCGTCAACGACATCCACGTCAAGCTCACGCCGGTCAGCAAGCTCTTCACGAGAGTCGTCAAGGCCTGGGACGAGGACGGAATAGTCTGGGCCTGCCTGCCGGCAATCCCGCCCGCTGCCGCTGCTAATGTCATCGACTGCACCAGGGCCAGTGGCACGCTGGGCGCGAACAAGGAGATCTTCATCTCCGTCCAGTTCACCAGCGGCTCGAACGTTGACCTCAACGCCACCACCGGCTCCTACTGGAGCCTCAACACAGTGAAGGTGGACGTCCTGGTCACGGTCATGCAGCGGGCGACCGTCAGGTTCAGGAACGACACGCAGGGGCCGGTGGACGATATCCACCTCATGCTCGCCGCCAGCAAGAAGATATACAAGGTCTTCTCAGCGGTGGACAGCGACAAGAAGAACTGGACCTGCACAGCCATCCCTTGGCCCGGCGGGCTCAATGTCATCGATTGCACCAGGGCTACTCTTGACGGTGACCTGGAGTACAAGGGCACCCTGACCATCGACTGGAAGATAGACGTCGGCGCGGCCATCAGCGTGCCCACCAACTCCTACTGGACTTTCGGTGGAACAAACGTGGGTGCGATAACCATCATCAAGCCGGGCGGTTAAGGCAGTAGAAAAGGGTTTCGGTTTCAGTGACTGCTATCAAGCAGCAGCAAGTACTAGGAGGAGGTGAAAGCTGCTAGAGCGGGACATACATAATAGGGAACAGATAGATGCATGCGATTAGTCAAGGGGGTGCGGCCATGAAAAGACTATTATTCGGAGGCTTGGCAGTAGCGGCGGTCGTAGCAGCGGCAGTGCTACTAGTCATGTCCTCCGTGGGGAACCAGGCCCAGGCCAGCGGTGGCTCGGGCAATAACCCCCACATTATGGGGCTCGATGTGAGCCCGGACGCCAACAACACAGCAACTTCGCTGGGGACTATCCAGCAATGTATTAGGGTAAACCACGTCGTCGGCGGGACGAACTTCAACGTTGACTCGTTCATGGACGACATACCCAACGGCAAGGACCTGGCAGGCTTCAACTACTTCCTGAACTTCAACAACGCCTACCTGAAGCTGCCAGCCGCCGGGAGCTGCAAGGTCGCCCAGAACTACCTGCTCGGTAGCAACCCCGCTTCGAGCGTGATGAACTCCGGCGACGCGTGCCCTAACGCCAGCGGCGCCCTGGGTGTGGTAGCAGCCGACACTGCCGGCGCGGCCGGCGCCGAGGCCGCCAAGGCCCTGGGCGTGCTGGAGCGCTACGGCTTCCAGACCATAGCTGCCGGCCCGGTCTGCGTCGGCCTGACCATCAGCGACATCGTCGTCGGCGACAGCGGCGGCGGCGAATGGTGGTCCAGCGACGGCGACCAGGTATGGGACTACGCCTACACACCCAAGTACGGCATGGTGTGCATCGACAAGGACTGCCCAACGCCGGCCGACCTGCAGGACCTCGGCGCCGGCCCGGTTTGGGCTACCCTCAGCCCGGCGAAACTGGGCATCGACAACGACGGCGACCTCCTCATCGACGAGGACTGGCGCGACGGCGTGGACAACGACGGCGACTGCGTAGGCACCCCGCCGGTGTGGCCCGCCACCGCCTGTAGCACCTCGGGCGGCGTCGACGAGGACCTGGCCGACTTCAACATCAGCCAGGACTACAGCATCAACTTTGTCGATGCTCTCCAGAACAATGGCCCCATGACCCCGGTGAGCGTCACCGTGACGGTCGAGGGGACGGTTCCGGCCGGGATCGACTTCTCCTTCCACTGCGCGGGGGGCGAGAAGGTCGAGGTGACCGGTGACCCCACGATTGACCCCTGCTCGGCGGGCACCACCGTCTGGGCCCACGCCGGCGAGTCGTTTAAGGCGACGATTATCGTCAACAACGTCGCAATTACCCCCCCTGCGGCTCCTACGCAGGTGACGCGCACGCTGGACTGGCACTGCCTGGAGCCCAGCACCCACGTCTTCAACCTTACGAAGAAGATCTTTGCGACCGACCCGACGATCCCCGACCCGAACACGGCCAACAACGACCTGGTCGTGCCTATAGCCATCAACTGCATCGGCTACGCGGACGTGGCGGAGGGCACCTACACGAACACCACCAAGCCGCCGGGGTCGTCGGTTGTGCCTCCGGCGCTGGCGGGATACCCCGCCATCGTGCACAGCACGACTGGCGCAGGCAACGCGACGGGCACCCTCGGCATGACCAAGACGCTGACGCTCACTGGCTACGGGCCGGTGACGGTCGATGCTAACGAGAGTGCCGCTGTGGCTGCCTACACGGGCATGAAGCCGGCCAACGGCGACTGCACGATAGCGCCGGCGGGCTATTCCCACCTGAACGTGATCCTGCCCGTTGGCTCGACGACCCGCCCCGAGAAGCTCTACACCCTGACCTGCAACCGCGGCGGCATCGGGAAAGACGATGACGTCCCCGGTGACGGCAAGATCGATGAGGACCCGATCAACGGCGTCAACGACGACGGCGACGCCGCCACCGACGAGGACTCGCCGTTCTACTTCGTCACCCTCGCCTTCTCGGACGTCGTCGGCTATCCCAAGGAGGCCCACGTCCTCGACCCCGACCACACTAACAACGGGCCTAAAACCACGCTCGTGACCGTGTTGGTCATACGGCCCTTCGTGCCGGCCTACAGCTCTTTCGCGACCAGCATAGGGGCCGACAACCTGACGAAGCCCGACCCGGGGAAGCTGTGCTTCGCCAGCCCGGCCTTCGGCTGCAAGACGCAGAGCCACCTCCAAGTGCCGTGGGACCTGACTCTTACCTGGCCTCAATCGCAGCCGATAGCCGGTATCGCCTCCATCCTAGGCGACGCTCCGGGCGACTTCATCCAAATCCCCGGCCCGTCGATGCCGCTGGGTGCCCTGATCGGCGCCTTCGACTTCCGGACCGACATCTCCCCCGGCGGCGGCGCGGAGTGCAACCTCATGATAGCCGGGTCCGGCGTCCCGTTTGGCAACGCCTGTCTGCCGCCCTCGGGCTACGTCAGCCCGTATGGCGTCCCCTGGCCCGCGGGCTACGTTCCCGACAGCCGCTGCGCCGTTAACACACCCACCCAGGTCAATGCGCTGGCTCCGGAATATGCCCCGTGGGGGGTGGGCACCGGTGCCGCCTTCAGCTCCTGGTCGAGCTCGCTGGACACCAATGTGTTTGCGGTTCAGACCAAGTTCGGCGGGGGGAAGCTGGTAGCCCGCTACAGCGGCATAGAGAAGACCACAAACACCCAGGTCAACATCCTGATCTTCGACATGAGCAGCCTGGGCTTCGGCCCCTGGATGACCTGGAGCGTCACCTCCGACCCGATGGGAGTAGCGGTCTTCCGGTGTCCGGAGTACCTGGTTGACACCACCACGATGGGCTCGACGACAAAGGACTACTGGGGCGCCACCATTGCTTCTCAGATGATCAAGTACTGCAACGTGGTGGCCCCGCCCGCGACTCCCCACGCCGTGACCGGCCTGCTGATCCGCACGGATCTCGGCACTTCCAGCTATAAGTTCGACACCCTTGCCTGCGCCCTGCCCGACGTCTCGGTGACCCTGACCAAGGACGAGAGGGTGGGCGAGGCGCCGCCTGTAGGCGATGTGGCCTACCCAGGCATAACCAACACGCAGACAGTGACCTTCAACACCACCGGCCCGCCGGACGTGACCGTCCAGGCGCAACTAATCGGGCCACTGAGCTGCAACCCGCGCTGGGTGGGCGGCGACGCGCGCACAGTCGGCGGCATGCAGATCAGCACCCTCAACCTTGGTGTGGTGGGAGCCGGAACGACCACCCGCAACTACACGTTCAAGTGCGCGACCGCCGGGACATACAGCTTCCAGATCACGGCCAACGCTGACAGCGTGGCGATCCCGTACGCCACCGACCCCAACCAGCTGAACAACTTGGCCGAGAACCACCCGGTGATCATCGTCACCAACAACAACGACGTCGATAACGACACCATCGCCAACGCCGTCGACAACTGCCCGCTCGTTGCCAACCCCGACCAGAAGGACACCGACGGCGACGGCATCGGCGACGCCTGCGACCCGGACATCGACGGCGACGGCATCCTCAACACCCCCGACCAGTGTCCGCTGGTGGCCGAGGACATCGACGAAGAGGACGACGCCGACGGTTGCCCCGACAGCGACGCTCACGGCATCGTGGTGGACAAGAACCACGACATCGACGTGGACGTCAGCGTGAACCACGTGGAGACCGTCACCACCACCATCATCAACGGCAACTACGGCCTCTGGGGCGCCAACGGCATGCAGTTCATCGAGCTGTTGAAGTCCGACGTCAGCAACCCCAACAACAAGTGCGAGGCGCGCTGGATTCCGCTGCCCGGTGACAAGTACGTCGAGGACGTCATCGCTGGCGAGCTGTGGAGCCAGTTGGAAGTTGTGGTGCACAATGTGCCGCCGTACAACGACGCCAGCAAGACGCGGCAGTACGTCGTTCACTGCAACGCCCGCAGCAACCACTCGGTCTTCCTGGAGGAGGCTGCCTACCCCGTGTGGCCAGTGATCGACCCCAACACTACCAACGGCAACATCCACAAGCAGTACATCACCATCGAGGCCTGGGACAAGGCGGACCTCAAGGAAGTTAGCTTCGACGTTCACAGTATGGGTCAAGGGCTGTACGTGCCTGGGATGGACATTCCCGTGAACACCACAGTGGGCTTCCTGCTGAAGAAGGTCATCCACAACAACGGTCCCGCCGGGCCACAGCAGACCGACTGGGTGGCGATCGACTACACGATCACGGCACCGCAAGACTGCACCATTCTGGGCATCACTGACACGCCCGCTGCCGTTACCCTGCCGCCGGTGAGCGTGGACACGGTGATCTGGGATGATGGCACCATCAAGTGCTTGCAGCCCAGCACCCACACCATCACGATCAAGAACGACATCAGCGTCACCGGGACCCACATCGTTGACCCCAACCCGGCCAACAACAGTCGTACGACCACGATGGTGGTGGACGTGGTAGCCACGGCAGACCTGAAGTCAGACGGCTGCGGTATCGAAGGCCTGCCGGCCTCGATCAACGCCAGCCAGACCGTCGACGTTGGACTAGCAGCGTATGTGTCGACAACCAACCCCGGCGACTTTGTCCCGGTGTCGGCTACGCTGACGGCCAACTTCGTGGTGCCGGCTGACTGCACGCTGACCCCGAGCTCGATCAACACACAGCGGACCTGGACGGCACTAGGGCCCAACGGCGTGGTGGTGCCGGCGAAGCTGCACTGCGCGAACCAGAGCACGCACGCGATCACCTGCAGCACGGCGGTTAGCGCGCCCAAGGCGCCGCACGTCTCCGACCCCGTCATGACCAACAACACTGGGACGGGTAGCGCGAGCGTCGCCGTCCTGGCCGTGGCTGACGTGAAGGTCAAGAGCTTCGGCATCACCGCTGCCGACGAGCTGCCCGGTATCGCTGGCAAGCAGATCCTGGTGCAGCCAGGCGTGGACGAGGTCATCCAGACCAGCGAGGTCATCCACAACAACGGCACGTTCGGTCCAGTACACGTGAACGTGACCAAGACGGCTAGCACCGACGTGCCTACCCGCTGCCTCTTCACGCCGGCGACCGTCTCGGAGACCGCCGACCTCGTGGTCAGCGCCGACCTGGCGGACAGCGAGAGCTGGACGGTCAGCTTTACGTCGTACCCAGTCCACACCGGACCGTACGCCTGCACGGTTGACCTCTCCAAGAGCCTGGCTGTCAACCAGACCCACGTCAGCGACCCCACCCCGGGCAACAACAGCCTCGGTGCGTCTGTTGTCCTGGTGCTGGACACCGACGCCGACACCGTGCCCGACGGGTACAGTGGCCTGCGCGACAACTGCCGCTACACGGCCAACCCGGGCCAACAGGACAGCGACGGCGACGGCCTCGGCGACGCCTGCGACGTCGAGAAGAAGGCCGAAGTCAAGAACTGCCTGAAGTTCGGTCCGGCGCCGGTCAACCTCAGCGACAGCCAGGGCCGCTACATGTGGGTGATCTGCGAGATCGGCAACACCAACTCGGTGAGCGAGGACGTTGTGATCGACCTCAATGTCACCGGGGTACCCCAGAGTTGTCTCGTGCCAGTGCAGCAACTCATCCTGCCTGGCCTGGACCACTTCGTGATGACGGCGGGTGAGCAGAAGTGGGTGCTCTACCGTGAGCGCTACGAATGCCACGCGCCTGGTACCGAGGATGTCTACCCGCTGAACGTCGAGTTCTGCGTCAGCCTAACCGCCCCGTTCTTCGACGACGATGACGGCGACACGGTGGGCGACGAGGACCCGGTCGACGCGATAGACAACGACGGCGACACCAAGGTCGACGAGGACGTTCCCGAGCTGACGCCACCCACCGACTGCCACCAGCAGACCAAGCTGCTGGTTGTCGGTCCACAGTGGGCGCCATAAGCCGGTAACGCGATCTACACGCGACGCCAAGGGCGGGAGGGGGCCTAGCCCCCTCCCGCCTTGGTATCGGGGAGGCAAAGTGAAAGAGGTTGCGTGACCGTTGGCGACTTGGAGCGTTAGTTAAAGTGCGGATAGAGCGTCAATCAAGGGAGGGAAACCGATGAAAGACCTGACAACAAGGGCAGCGCTCAGCGTACTGATAGCGGTCACCGCCGCCGGTCTAGCCTTCCTCTGCCTCGGTTTAGGGACGCCCTTCGAGAGGAGTGCCCGAGCCGAACCGGCGGTGACAGTCGGCATCGACGTTGACCCTTATGCCACTCCGGCCAACACCGCCACCTCCCTGGGTTCCAGACAGGCCTGCATCAGAGTGAGCAACGGGGCCCAGTTCGACATCGACATCTACATCACCAACGTAACCGACCTGCTGGGCTGGAACCTCATCCTCCACTCCGGCAGGACTGTCCTCAACGTGATGAAAGAAACCGTGTTCGTTGACAACGACAACGACTGCGTCGGGGCGTGGAATCCCGTCACCAGGCTGTGCAGCACCAGCGGCGGGATCGATGAGGACCCGATCGACGGGGTGGACAACGACGGCGACACCAAGGTCGACGAGGACCCTGTCGACTCGTTCCTGTCGGCGGGCTCTGGGAGCAACGTGATTGACATGTGCGGCCCGGTGCCGGATACCACCGGCGACTACCCGGCGGGCGCTCTCGATATCGGTAGCAACCACGACAGCGGCTCCGGCGTGCTCGTTCGCCTGAAGCTTAAGGCGATGGCTGCCGGGTTGAGCTCCCTCAACGCCACGCTAGTGAACCTATGGGACTCAGAGGGCGATTTCATCGGCGACACGAATGGCGACGGTTACTTCGACGGGCCCATCCTCAACGGCATGATAGCAGTAGACCAACCGTGCCCGGACGCGGACGGGGACACCATCCCCGATGCGGCTGACAACTGCCCCCTGGTTGCCAACCCGGGTCAGGAGGACGGCGACTCAGACGGCAGAGGCAACGTCTGCGACAACTGCCCCACCATCGCCAACTGGGACCAGGCCGACGCCGACGCTGACCAGGTGGGGAATGTCTGCGACAACTGCCCCAGCGTGGCCAACCCCGCCCAGACCAACACCGACGCCGGTGACCAGGACGGCGACACTCGGCTGAACGAAGACCCCTTCGACGGCATCGACAACGACCAAGACGGCAAGATCGACGAGGACCCGCCGGGCGACGCCATGGGTGACGCCTGTGATGCCGACGACGACGCCGACGGCTTCCTCGACACCACGGAGGTCTACTACAACTCCAACCCTCTAGACCTGAATAGCCTGGTGGAAGTCTGCGACGGCCTGGACAACGACCGCGACACCCTTATCGACGAGGGCTATGACTACAACAGCAACGGTGTCCCCGATTGCACCGAGGCTGGCTTGGACACCGACGGCGACGGCCTCTTCAACCCCACCGACCCCGACGATGATGACGACGGCAACCCAGACCCAGGGTTCAACGACGGCTTCCCAGATGTCAAGGAGAACTGGATGGGGACCGACTCCCTGGATGCCTGCCGGGATGACGCCAACGACCAGGCCTGGCCCGCCGACACCAACAATGACACCAAAGTCAACGTGCTGGATATCCTCAAGTTCCCGCCTTACCTCCTCACCAAACTGGGCGACGCGAACTACAACAGGCGTTTCGACCTGAACGCTGACAAGAAGGTCAACGTGCTCGACATCTTGAAGATGGTGCCATATCTCCTCACCCAGTGCACTTGATTAGGGAGGCGGGTTATGTAGGCCAAGGCTGCCTATCCGGCGCACCCATGAGGAAGAGAGGGGTATGTTGACCAGGAAGATGAGGGTTATGTTAAATAAGGGGTGCGCTATGGCCTGGCCAAGGCGGCGGCGTAAGGGCGAGAAGGGGATGTGGTGATGAAGAAGTTCTGGTCTGCGGGTCTGCTAGGTGCCATATCCTTTGCTGTAATCATCGCAGCCACCTTCATGGCGGCAGGCCGCAGCCAAGACA